>Ga0247680_1000008_pt1 | contig 150951 bp, 153 predicted proteins | sample CNK21_metaG_FD_182803 | JGI IMG/M metagenome (GOLD analysis project Ga0247680, IMG submission 182803) | Soil microbial communities from Purdue University Martell Research Forest, Indiana, United States - CNK21 | ecosystem: Environmental > Terrestrial > Soil > Temperate forest > Bulk soil...
ATACCACGTTCGGTTACGTTGGAACGGGGACGGTCTTCGCGGACAACACTAACCACCGGGCCAATCGCGGGCCGGTGGACTTTGACCGCAGGCACGTGCTCAGCGCCACGCTAGTCTATAATCTTCCAGCGCTGACGAAATCGAACAATTTTGTTCGTCAGGTGGCGGGAGGATGGGAGACCAATTCCATCGTGAACTACGCCAGCGGCAATGCGTTGACCATCCAAGGTAATAACGGCTTGGGAGATGCATCCGGCACGGCCACGAGCGGGTCATTCACAGGGCGGCCTTTGCGCGTCTTAAACCAGCCCTGCCATCTGAGCAACTCTCCCAGAGACCAGTGGCTTAACCCTCTCGCATTTACCTGGAACGGCTACAAGCTAGGTACCTTCGGAAACACAGGACCAGGGCAGTGCCCGGGTCCTCCGGTGAATGACACCGACTTTGCCATTCTCAAGAATTGGAAACTAACCGAGCGAATAAAGATGCAGTTCCGCCTGGAAATGTTCAACGTGTTCAATCACCCGCAGTTTCGATTTAATGGGCAAAACCTGGCGTTCAACTCGCCGTTCTCAACGTCGGCTACTCCTGGCGCCGATGGCGGCACTTACGCGGTGAATGCCTCAGGAGCGCCTTGCAAGGCTAATCCGACGACCTGTGTTGCCATTGCAGGTGGCAAACTGGACCCCACGATTAAGTTCGGACAGCCACAATTCACGAGTCAAAGCGGCAACCGGGAAATCCAATACGCGCTGAAGTTCATCTTCTAACTTCGTGCGGGAGCCGCGGGACGCTTGCGCCGGGTTTGACGAAAGTCAAGCCCGGCTTTTTGTTTGTGCGGAGCGGGACAAAGAGCGTGGCGGGCAACTCAACCTGGGCCTGATTACGATACCATTGTAAGCTGACGCGAGCTGCAAATTTGAAACGGGGGGCGATTAGTTTTGTTGAGAGGCATGGTCCAAAGCGGTTTGCCGCGCGAATCGAACTGGATCCGCCTTTATTTTCGGTTCGTTGCAGGGGTTCTGATCCTCATCGCTATCCTCTCACAGCACTCGTGGGCACAAGCTCCGCCGCGCACCGCTATTTTCAAACTGGTCAGGCAAAACCGGCTGAACGAGGCAGAGCAGCAGCTGTGGAACATCCTGAAGCAGAAGCCGGACCAAAGCTGGGCGCTTGACCTCATGGCCGAAATTCGACTGCGCCAAAAACGCCTGCCGGAAGCAGAGGCATTGTTTCGCCGGGTTCTGACGCTCGATCCGGATGATGTACAGGCCTACCGTGGATTGGGCAATTTGTACCGTTCGCTTGGGAAGAACTCCGAGGCCATAGAGTCCTACTCGAAAGTCATTGCCGTCGCCCCGGACGACATCGCGGCCAATAGCGCGCTCGCCGCTTTGTATGAGCAAGGGGGCCAGTATAAAGAGTCGATTGCCGCTGTGGAGCGCATTCCTGCGCCAACCCGGGCCCCGGAACTCCTGCCCATCCTTGCGGCGGATTTTTTCGGTGCAGGCGATCCTGCTCAAGTGCCGTCCTTGATGACCTCGCTGGTGCGGCATCGCGGCGGAGATCCGGATGTATTGCGAGATTTCGTTACGGTGCTCCTCCGCAACGGGTATGTGGACGACGCGGCACGTCTTGTCGAGGCCCTTAAGCCGGGAGCAGCATCAGCAGTCTACCTGCAGACAGTCGCCCGCGTGCGGTCTGCGCAAGGGCGTCCGCAGGAAGCGCTCGAACTACTTGCCCATGCGCGAAAGTTACAGCCCAAGTCCTTCGATCTGTACTTCGATTCCGCCCAGCTCGCAGCGCAGATGAATCAGTGGGACGAGATGATTCGCCTGCTCCGTCGCGCGGACGAGCTTCAGGCGGACCGTCCCCAGGTGTTGCAGAAGCTCAGCCTGGCGCTGCTTAAAACAGGCCATCGTGCCCAGGCGGTGGCCGCTGCGAGAAGGCTAGACGCCGCTCAGCCGGATAATCCCGACAATGAGTACGTTCTAGCTTATACGCTGGTTGAGGCTGACTTGCCGGAGCAGGCGGAGCCGATCGCACGCAAGCTGGCGGCGGTGCGTCTTAACGACGCCAGCAGCCAACTTCTACTGGCAATAGTGGAATTCAAGATGGGAAACCTGTCCGGAGCCAAACAGGATTTGCTGCGATGCCTGGCTCTCGACGCGCACTCCGCCGACGCCCATTATTATTCGGGCTTGATATTCCGGCGCGAAGGGAACATCGAAGCTGCACGCGGAGAGCTGGAACAGGCGGTTCGGGATAATCCTGAGAATGTGACGGCTCGGGAGGAACTGGGGACCTTGTACTTGCAAATCGGCAACTTGGGGGAAGCTAGGGCGGCACTGGAGCAGGCTATTAAACTCGCTCCCGATGTTTCCCAGTATCATTATCAGTTGGGCCTGACGTATTCACGTTTGGGTCTGCAAGACTCTGCAAAGATTGAGATGGAAAAGTATCAGCGACTCCGACAATCTGAAGATGAGCGACAAAAGCGTCTACGCTCGGCTGGCCCTCCCCCTGCAGCCGGGGCTCGACCATAAATACGGCGGACGGACCAGCTGTCCAAATTACGAAGGTATGTGATGTTTCAAAATCGAATTCTCGCAAAGCTCGGTCTATGGATGGGTTGGTGCCTTCTACTCACCTCAGGTGGCCGCGCTCAGGAGAAAGTCGGCTCAAGGAACGAGTCAAACCTTCCGGAGAGCACTTTTCAGTCGGCGCAGACGTTTCAGCTCGCGGGCGATTACGAAAAAGCGGCCGTTGCGTATCGTGAAGCCATCGCCGTGGCTTTGCAACACCTGGGAAACTTGTCCATTTCGCACCGGGAGTATGCCGAAGGAGTCGATCTGCTCACCCGAGCGACCCAGATTGAGCCGGCGAATGTGACTATCCGCGTGGACTTGGCCATCGCCCGCTTTGAAACCCAGGATTTCGACAAAGCGAAGGCTGAGATAGAAACCGCACTGCAACAGGATCCTCGCGATATTCGCGCTTTAAACCTCGCAGGCAAGATTTACTTCATAAGAGGCGAGTACCAGCTGGCGGTAGAACGCCTGGAATCGGCAGTAGGCCTGCAGCCGGACTTCGACACGGGCTACCTGCTGGCCCTAGCCAACCTGGAGCTCAAGAAGCCTGCTGCTGCAAGTGTGATCTTTGACGAGATGCTGGCTTCGTACAAGCCCAATGCGAGCACGCATGTCTTGATTGGTCTTGCCTACCGGGAGACCGGATACTATGAACAAGCGGCTTCCCATTTTTCGAAAGCCCTTCAGCTTGAACCCAAAAAACCCCGGTTGCGATCATCACTCGGCTTGACGTACTACCTGCAAGGCCCCCTCAATTACGCGAAGGCCCGCGAGGAGTTCCTGGCCGAACTTTCGATAACCCCCAATGATTACACGAGCCTCTACTATCTAGGGATGATCGCTGCCGGCGAACAGAAATCCAGCGAGGCCGAAAAGTGGTTTGAGCGGGCGGTCAGCGCCCGTCCGGATGATCCTGACGCGCGGTTTCGGTTAGGCCAGGCATATTTCGATGAGGGGAAGTTTGAGCAAGCCGTAACTGCGCTGCAGAAATCATCCACCATTTCCGGGCAGAAAGGAGACCAAGCAGACCCTGCGCTTGCTCACGAACTAACAGGCCAGGCGCTGGGAAAGCTGGGCCGGGCAAAAGAAGCAGAGGCCGAAATGGCCCAAGCAGCACACCTCCGTGGCCAATCGCCCAAGCCGGACTCGCTGCAGAAAGCTAACACCTCTGCCGGGACTGGGGAAGCTGAGAAGATCGGACGGGCTGGCCCGCAGGAGTTGCGCGCCATGTTGTTGCAAATGCCGCACGCGGCTGGGCCCCCGAGCCAAGGAGAAGCCGACTACCTGAATCGCATGGCGGCACTGCTGGGAGAGGCTTACCACAATCTTGGGGTAATAGACGCTCGTGCTTCCCGCTATCCCGATGCCGCGAGTGAATTTGCGGAAGCTGCGCGTTGGAACCCAAACATTCAGAGATTGGACCACAACTGGGGCTTGGCGGCGTTCCGCGCCGAACGCTACCAGCAAGCCGTTGGCCCGCTCGAGCGCGAGCTTAGCCGAGCGCCCAACGATGCAAGCATTCGCCAGATGTTGGGCCTGAGTTATTATATGACGGACCAATTCAAGAAAAGTGCGGAGACGTTCCGCTCAATCTTGGATGAGTTGCCTGATAACCCTGGTCTGCTCTATGCCGCCGGCGTGTCGCTCGTGCGCAGCGGGGATTCGGCGGCCGGTGGCCGGCTCTTCTCGCGGATGCTGGAGCACGGTTCCAATAATCCCGAAGTACATCTCATGGTTGGCCAAGCTTACTCCGAACAGTCTCAGTACACGGAGGCGCTGGCGGAGTTTGCGCGCGCAATCGAGATGAATCCGCGGTTGCCCGAGGCGCACTATTCCATGGGCATGATTTATTTTAAACAAGGCAAGCTGGATGAGGCCGCGCAGGAATTTAACGCGGAGTTGTCGCTCAATGCGAATGCGATCCCGGCGATGTATCAGCTAGCCTATGTGCGACTTCAGCAGCATCAGGCCGAAGAGGCGATTCGGCTGCTGAACGGCGTCCTTGCGCAGAAGCCATCCTATGGTGATGCCCACTATCAACTGGGAAAGGCGCTTCTCGACCAGGGCGACACACCTGGCGCGATCCGGCAGCTCGAGACCGCCACGCAATTGCAACCGGACCAGTCTTACGGTTACTACCAGCTCAGTTTGGCCTATCGTCGCGCTGGTCGTCTCAAGGACGCGGAGAAAGCTCTCCGTACCTATCAGGACCTGAAAGACAAGAGATCCCGGCTTGGCTTGGATAAAAGTCCCTCGAAGTAATAGGGATAACAGCTAATGTGCCGGAGCCTGGCCGAAGATGAGCGGCAACTCCGAGGTTCCAAACTGGCCGGTATGATTATCGCGAACCCCTAGATGCAGCTTGTACTGGCCCGGCGGGAGCTTGATGGTTACGGGCATCGGCAGACCGTTTTGCCTGACCCTGTCGAAAGTGTCCAGCTTGAGCGCACCATCAGCCTGTTGCACTTCGGCCTTCACCAGCTTGCCGTCTGGAGAGAAGGCCTGCACTTGAAATTCCAGGTTGCACTCACGCCGGTTCTCCGCCGTCGTCTCGAAGGTGATCGTGTGAGTGTCTACCAGGAATTCGACTCTCACTTCTCCATTCGCAGGCGGCGGCATCGCCCTTGCATAGAAGAGCACGCTCGTGGAGGCGATGGAATCCTTTTCCAGGGCCACCGTCATCTCTTTTGCATCGCTGTGCCGCCAGCTTTCAGGATCGGTGGCGTAATATCCGCGGCGATGCCGCACCTTCAGCCCGTCCGCGTCAACCTTCACCTTGATGGTATGAAATTGGCCGTCCCATTTCTTGCGAGTGGGGTAGTAGCCAATCTCGTAGAAGGTGCTGCTATCGCGCACACTCTCGACAATGGCGCGGTCCAAGTCATTCGTGTTCAGAAATGCGCGTCCGCCGGTCTCGTCGGCAACTTTGGTCAGACTGTCTTCCTTATTGAATCGCTCGAAAATTTCCTTACTGTTTGCATTCATATGCGCATCGACGGTCAGCGCCATTCTGCCGCTCGCATCCCGGCCTGTATCGCTCGGATCTGAAATCACGTTTCCCACAAGCCCACGGGCATCCACGGGGTAAATCGCCACTTGGGCATCCGAGAGCAAATTGGTCGTTGCACGGATCCGGTCGGCATAAGAGCGATAAACATCAAAATCCTCCGCGTCGATGACGGAGAGGTTAAGCGGAAAGGATGCGGAAAACCAGATCACAACTTTACGACCCGGGAACCCGGCGAGGTAACGGGCAATCGCGGCGAGAGCGTCCGCTGTCTGAGCGATGCGCATCTCCATCGTATTGGCGTTGCTCTCTTTCTCGAATCGGGCCAGCGCATAACCAATGTTCATGAGCGACCGCGAGGTATCCCCGGGTCTATCTCCTCCGGTTTGCCCCGCTGCTTGCGGCGGAAGATTGGCCCCATCAAATGTCGGCGGTTGCAACTGGACATCCGTGCCGCCAAGCCGTCCTGCGGCTGAGGCTTGCGAACGATACTTCTGCATGGCTGCGGTCAGCAGCGCCGGATCCGAAGTGAAATCCTGCAACACGCTGAGTTCATTGCCCAGGAGGAAAACCGCGATGCGCATGCGCGGGTCGAAATGGTCGGCGAGAAATTTTAGCATCTGCTGGCGGACAACTATCTGGTTTTCCACCGGCGTGTTAATACCGTCTATCAGCAGAACGATTGGCGGTCCGACAGCGCCCTGGTACTCCGGACGGTTGGTTGTAACGTGTGCAGGAAGCTGTGGAAGCCGCTGCTTCTCCTGTCCTGCCAACTGCTGAAATGAGAAAAAAGATATCTTTTGCGGTTTCCCGTCTTCCAGGATTGTGAAGTCCTTTTCGCTGAGGTGGTCCTTGGGCGGGTGCCCTGAAGAGTCAGTGACGACGACATCCACCTGCACCAGGCGCGACGTGGCGCGAATCACCGTCGGGGAGTCAGACGAACTTTGCATGGCTTGCGCTCGAGCGATCAGCGGGCTCGCAAGAGTGGCAAGAAAAAGTAAGCCGACCTTGATGACTTTCTCCATATGACAATCAGCCTGTTCAAGATACTATTCTGTATCAATAAGACGAGCAATGTGATTTGCATGCCAAGAATTCAGGGCGGCTGGGTGGAACCGAGTGCGTTACAAGAAACCTGATCCGTTTTCTGGATCGATGCTGGTCGCCGCAGTCCTGGCCCTTTCCCTCATTTTCCCCTGTGTGTCCGCGACGATTCAAACGAAAACTTCAACGACCGCCTCGGTTCCGCAATTCGAGGACCTCTCCCGGCGCGCGGGATTGACAGTCTCGCATATATCGACGCCCGAGCAACACTTCATCATTGAGTCGATGAGTGGAGGAATTGCTCTTTTCGACTGCGACGGGGACGGTAAATTGGATATTGCGATGGTCAACGGCTCCACTGTCGATCGCTATCGCGCGGGCGGCGATCCGCTGGTCACGCTATACCATCAGGATGCGGATCTGCAGTTCAGCAACATCACGCAATCGTCAGGGCTTACGCGCAAAGGCTGGGGAATGGGGATTGCCGTGGCCGACTTCGACAATGACGGGATCCTGGACATGTTTGTCACCGGGTTCGGTGGCAGCGCGCTCTATCGGGGTTTAGGTAATTGTAAATTCGAAGATGTCACCGAGAAGGCCGGAGTTCAAGGCAGCGGGTTCATGACCGGGGTGGCTTGGGCGGACTACGACCGCGATGGCCACGTCGACCTGTTCGTGGCGCGTTACGTTCACCTGGACATCAATAAGCTCCCGGAGTTTGGTAGCAACGAAAAATTCTGTCGTTACAAAGGCATCCTTGTGCAATGCGGCCCATGGGGCATGGAAGGCGAAAGTGACCTGCTCTATCACAACCGAGGCGACGGAACGTTTGAAGAGGTCTCGAAGAAAGCCGGCGTTGACGATCCCCGCCATCGGTACGGGCTCGGCGTCATCTGGAGCGACTACGATAATGATGGCTGGCCCGATCTGTACGTCGCCAACGACGCTGGTCCAAATTTTCTGTACCACAACAAGCACGATGGGACATTCGAAGAAGTTGGCCTCCTGACGGGAACGGCTCTCAGCGTTGACGGACAAGAACTAGGCTCGATGGGCGTGGACTTCGCCGATTACGACCATCAGGGACGCCTGAGTATTTACGTCACTAATTTTGCCGATCAACCGAACAACTTGTATCGCAACCTCGGCCCTCAAGGTTTCGCGGAAGTCGGCTGGGCGTCGAAGACGGGCCAGCCTAGCTTTCCGTACGTCAAGTGGGGAACCGGATTTGTAGACTTCGGCAATCAAGGCTGGCCGGATATTTTTGTCGCCAATGGGCACGTTTACCCACAGGTGGACGCAATCCCTGGCGGTTTAAAGTACCGTGAACCGATGCAACTTTTCCGGAACTTGCGTGATGGAACGTTTGAAGACATTACTACGGCGTCCGGGCTGGCGAAGATACCGCTCGCCTGTAGACGCGGCGCCGCGTTTGGCGATATCAATAATGATGGAAACATAGACATTGTAATTCTCAACGTAGGCGAACCGCCGACTCTGCTGATCAATCGGGCGGAAAACAATAATCACCGCGTGCTGTTCAAGTTGGTTGGCAGGAAGAGTAATCGCGCCGCCATCGGTGCGCGAGTCACAATTACCTCTGGAAGTCTGTCCTCCTTCGACGAAGTAAGGGCGGGTTCCAGCTATCTCTCCCAAAACGATTTGCGTCTTCACTTCGGCCTCGGGACTGCCAAGAAACTGGACAAAGTCGAGGTCCGCTGGCCAAACGGAACTGCCGAAACGCTGCACGACGTCGCCGCCGACGCGATCTATACCATCGTTGAGGGTGAGGGCATTAAGGAGACCAAACCGTTGCCGCCACTGAAAGACAAAAGCACCGAAAATACTGCGAAACAGAATTGAAACTTCCCATTCCGCGAAGGACTTACCGAAGTCACTGTGAGGAGTTGTCGCGGGTATCTGCCAGAGCCCTGCGTGCCTCCTCGTTGCCCGGGTCGTACTTCAGAACTTTTTTCAGTGTTTCCGCAGCGGACTGCCGATCTTGGGTGACGGCGTAGAGTTGTGCCAGTCCGAAGTAAGCCGGCGTGTAGTAGGGGTCCGCTTCAATAGCTTCCTTGTAAAGATGCAGGGCCGCCGCGGCGTTTCTCTCCTTGAGTCGAATTTTCGCCAGATGGGTTCGCACCTCGACAGACTTAGATCCCGAATCAATCGCTTTTTGTAGGGCCCTAGATGCGTCCTCCGTCGATTCGGGGTGGGCAAGCGTCATAACCAGTCCATAGGTCGCCTGAATCTCCGCATCGCCCGGAAGCTCTTGGGCCGCTTGTTCCAGGAGGGCGAAGCCTCGTTGCCGGAACGCCGGGTACAACTGGCTTACTTCGTAGTAGGCGAGAGCAAGCGCCCGTAAGTCCGGCTTTGCGTCCGGCTCTTGAAGAGATTTCGTCCAATAGATCAAATTATCGGAGTATTCCTGGATCCCCGAGCTCATCGGCGTGCTTTGCGTGGGGACTCGCAGAATGCGATGGTCCGTTAATGCCGAGTGGGCTATGTTGGCGACAGACTTCTTCGGCATGTGGCAGCCGGTGCAATTATCGGGCGGCGAAGTTGAGCGCCTGCGTAGGGCAGATGCGCGGCAGCTTTCCTCCGTATGGCAGGTCAGACATTTCCTGCGAAAGTATGCCGCTGCCTCAGTTCCTCGCAATTGCACGTGCGGGTCGTGGCACGTGATACAGCCGAGGCGGCCATTGCTCCCGTTCCAGCACCGGCTCATCTCAAGCTGCTCCCGATGACTGAGCGCTCTGACCACATTTATGTTTGAAGTGACGGGCGCGCTGAAAACGGAAACCACGTTTCCCAGAGGCGTTCCCGGCCGGAAATCCAGGTACGTCTTGCCAGGTCGCAAGACCCGTGCGTCTCCAGGAAAATGGCACTGATTGCACACGTCATCGCGAGCCTGCGGCGAAAGGCGCGCTGGATTGACTATCGAAAAATCTATGGGTCCCCTCAGCGGTGCGTTTTCGTGGCGTTCCCGGACGTGAATTTCTCCCGGACCATGACACCTCTCGCAGGCTACGGCCAGGAAACGGAAGGGCGGGTTATCATACCGGTTTCGCGTCCCAGCAATCGGCTGGGGCATTCCGGAATGACAGCTTACGCAGAGATTCCAGGCCGGCCGCGTGAAACTGCGAAACTGGCCCTCTTCATATCCCGGTGACAGATCCCATCCTCGAATCCGCGAATAATATGAAATTGGCGATACAAACAGCGCATCCCCCTTGGCCACCAGGTAACTTCGCCCCACGTCCCCTGACCCCACTGTAAAAGCGACTTCGTGTTTCTCGGAGTACACTTCCTTGCCGCTATCGTCTATCTTTGTTTCCGTGTGGTACATCTTTCCGCCGCTCACATTCACACTGTAGGTGCGGCCGATCTTTTCGTTCGTAAACTTCACCGGTTTTGTAAACTCCGGCCAATTCCCAGGGCCCGGGATGGAGAGCGATCTCCCCATTCCTGTCTTCTTGAATTCCTTGTACTGAGGTTCGTGGCACTCGCGGCAGGCTTCGTCGCCGACGTACGCAACGCCGGCTCGAGCATTCAAATATTCGCCGGAGGTGGATTCCTGCGCCGCGTCTCTCCGCGCGGTCGCCGACAATCCTCCAAGGAGCACCGCTAGGAGACATAAGAGAATCGATCCGGCTTTCTTCATAGTGGACTGTGCAGATGGACAAGGCTCGCGGTTCCACGGCATCGTTGAACTTCGTCAATTTCTCAGCAAGAACAGTTCGCCGCACCCGACCAAGGCGGGATTTTAGTCCAGTACATGTGAGAGAGTCTATAAAACTTGATCGGATCCGTCACGTAGACTGGCCAGCCATGACACAGTTTGGAAGCACCTCGAAACGCTCTCGTTCGGCTTCGCTTCCAATCGCAGCCCGCCGTTAACTTGCCGAGTCTTAGCGCGGACCTGAAGCGAGTCCCTCGCTAGCGATTTTGTGTACAAGTTGTGTACAAGGAGGCGGTTTCGAAGAGCCTGATAATGGACCTAAGCAACGAAGTATCAACAAACAGATTTCTTGAGCTACAGGCCCTCTCTACAACGCAGGCAAATAGTCCAGCGCGGCGCAGCGCTTGTACGAGACGCACACCTCTGTAGCGGCGTCGAGCCTTTGACCTTTCAGTTCTTTCCTCTGATTTCTATCATCTGAACTCTGCCTTACTGCACAAATCCGACGTTCGGCGGCTGCCCGCTGCCCTCCGGAGCTTCCTTGATTGGCCCGAACTGCGTCTCGTAGCGGGAGATATTTTCCCCCAGCGCCCGCCAGATGCGCTTTGCGTGCCCCGGACTGACGATCACGCTGGTCAGCAGCTTCCCCTGCGCGCCATTCGGGAAAATGTAAACAAAATTAAGCGTGAATTCCTCTAAATTGTGGTGCACCATCACCAAATTGCTGTACTGCCCCTGCAACTCTTTTTCGTCCGCTTTGATTTGCACCTGACCAGGCACAGGCCTCTGCTCTTCCATCGTCTTCTCCCCTTAATCTTCTGCCCGCTTCAGGGCTTGTCCGAAGGTATCACAGCTGTACTTCTTGCGCTCGCCCGCGGAGATGCAGCTCTCGGAGGCAAGATCCGTGTCGATGGAACTATCTGCCTCAGTCCTATTGACAAGCCTATCTATTAAGGGTAGTTTAGTATGGATATTTACCGTAGTTAACAAAAATTCAGTTACCAAGTATCAGTTAAAAAGGATCATGGCACCCACGTTCCCCCCTCAACTCGAACCCGAATCAGCAGCAGGCGCAGATTCACCGTCTGCGGCTTCCTCAGCTGCCGCGCGCCGCGCGACGAGCCTTCCTTCTCTGCCTGAGGCCCATCGCACCATCCCCATTTCTCACACCGCGTCTTGGATTCGCAAAGTCCTCGCGTTTGCTGGCCCCGGATACCTTGTCGCTGTCGGCTATATGGACCCCGGCAACTGGGCTACTGACATAGGCGGGGGATCAAGATTTGGCTACACGCTTCTCAGCGTTATTCTTATCAGCAACATCATGGCGATGTTTTTGCAGGCGCTTTCCGCCAAGCTGGGCATCGCCACGGGCCGCGACTTGGCGCAGGCTTGCCGCGAGCATTATTCCCGCCGGACTTCTATCGCGCTTTGGATCATCTGCGAAATTGCCATCGCTGCTTGCGATCTCGCCGAGGTTCTCGGCTCCGCGGTGGCTCTCAAACTCCTCTTTGGGTTGCCCCTTCTCGCCGGCGTGATTATCACCGGGCTCGACGTTCTGATCGTTCTGGCCCTTCAGGGCCGCGGTTTCCGCATCATCGAAGCTTTCGTCGTAACGCTGATCGCCACCATCGGTGGCTGTTTTGCTTACGAAATCTTTTTCGCCAGCCCGATTTGGCGCGAAGCAGCCGTCGGCCTCATCCCCACCGCCGAAATCCTTCGCAATCGCGAAATGCTTTACATCGCGATCGGCATCCTCGGCGCCACGGTCATGCCTCACAATCTTTATCTCCACTCCAGCATTGTGCAGACCCGCGCCTTTGGCGCCTCCGTTCGTGACCGCCGCGAAGCCATGCGTTACGCCATCTTCGACTCCACGGTCGCCCTCGGCTTCGCACTCTTCATCAACGCCGCCATCCTGATCTTGGGCGCGGCTGCCTTTCACACTCACGGCCTCCACAACGTCGCGGAAATCGCCGATGCCTACAAACTCCTCAGCCCCGTCCTTGGCGTGAGCCTGGCGAGCACTCTTTTTGCGTGTGCCCTCCTCGCTTCCGGCCAGAACTCCACCCTTACCGGCACTCTCGCCGGACAGATTGTCATGGAAGGTTTTCTGCAGATTCGTCTAAAGCCCTGGTTGCGCCGTCTCATCACCCGCTCCCTGGCCATCATTCCCGCCGTCCTGGTCATCGGCATCGCCGGCGAAGGCAAGGTCACCTCGCTGCTCATACTTAGTCAGGTCGTTCTGAGCTTTCAGTTACCCTTCGCCGTCATCCCGCTAATTCAGTTCACCGGCGACCGCAACAAAATGGGCGAGTTCACCAACTCCCGCTTCACCGCCGTCATTGCCTGGATCGTCGCCGCCGCCATCCTCTTCTTCAACGCCGAGCTTCTCTGGCTCATCTTCCGCGGCCGATAGTTTCGCCCTCGGTCGCCTTCTGTCCTCTGCTCTCAATGTCCCCTGTGCACTCCGCGTTAAAAGAAACATTTCTTTCTTCAGTCTTCCATCTCCGTATGCGAAAATTTTCCCTTGCCTATGACCACTCACGCGCAAAACACTCTCCGCCTGCGCAAACTCTTTTTCGCTTCTCTCCTCGCCCTGATTTGCATTTCTATCTCTATCGCGGTCTATCAAAACCGCCAATGGAAAATCCCCGACGAAGCCAAGCTTCGCAAGAATCCCATCCAATCTTCTCCCGCGGCCCTCGACGCCGCTCGTGCCATCTATCTCGATAAATGCGTCCAGTGCCACGGCGAAACTGGAAAGGGAGATGGTCCCGACGCGGCCATGTATTACCCCTCGCCCGCGAGCCTCATCGACGCCAAGCGCATGAGTGGCGTCACCGACGGGCAGCTCTTCTATCAAATCAGTCAGGGCCGAAGACCCATGCCTTCTTTCAAGAAACGCTTGACCGAAGAGCAGCGCTGGCAACTCGTCCTCTTTGTCCGTTCTCTCTCGGCCCCTCCATCTCCAACCAACAGCAAGTAATCGCCCCAAATAAAAACGGGCCGGCCATTGCCAGCCCGCTCTCCTTCACTTCTTTCTGAACTCTGCGCCTTCGCGTCCAGATTCTTTCTTTTACTGCGTCATTGCTTCTTTAATTCATTTTTTTCTTTTTACGCCGTCGCTGCTTTCACCTGCCCGAGCGCCGCAGCCACTTCTTTCACATCCGGCACCACCGGAATATCGTAGTTCTTCACCCACGCCACTTTTCCATCTTTGCCGACAATTACGATGGCTCTTCCCGTGATCCCTTTGTCGCCCAAATACACGCCGTACTTCTCGCTCATTGCCCCTTTGGGATGGAAATCCGCCAACAGCGAATACTTGATCCCCATCTTGTCCGCAAAAGCCTTGTGTGACCACACGCTGTCCACGCTCACACCCAGCACCTCGGCGTCCAGCGTTTCGAACGCCTTCATGTCATTCACCAGGCAAACATGCTCGTTCGTGCAAACCGGGCTCCAGTCCAGCGGGTAAAACACCAGCACCACGTTTTTCTTCCCCGCGAAATCCGAAAGCTTCACTTCTTTCTTGTCCTGATTCGGCAGCGTGAAATCCGGCGCCGTTTGTCCCGCTGAAATACTCATTTTCCTGTCCTCCCTTTCGTCTCAAATTCCCAAACAATCTTACCTAATCCTCTGTCCAGCCGACAAATCTTGGTTCCCCATTTCTTCCACCTCATTACTGTGCACCGCATAATATTGCAAAGTAGCGATTTGGAGTGCGGCAGCCCTGCTGCCGCTTTTCTCATCGACTCGCGCGACTCTATATCTGGCGAGGCTCAATAACTTCATTTGTTTCCTTTAGCTTATCGCCTGAAGTACACTACGCTCGTTTCCGGAACAGCTTCCATGTCCACCGAAGCTACTCGCCGCGCTCCCTTGATGCCGCTCAGCGATCTCGTCTCACGCTATCTCTACCTAGCCGGTGAATTCGGCAAGCCCGTCGCGCTTTCCGCATTCCAACTCTCCCCTGCGGAAACCGAACGCCTTTTTTCTTCCTTCGACGAGGACTACCACATCAGCCGCTTTTTCCATTTCTCCGAATCCGACGGCACCAAATTCTCCATCAACGGTATCCCGGTTACCCATGTCTTCCTTGACGCCGAAATCCAAACCATTCTCTAAATTAGCCGTTCCGCCGCGTCTTGGATATAATCCGTCTGCCATAATTTTGTTGCTGATTCGCTGACTGCCACCCCGGAGGTCCCTAGATGGCTGGCTCGCCAACCCTCTTGCCTGAATCGCGGCTCGGAAGCACTCTCCGCCGCGACGCTTGGTGGGTCGAAATCATCCCCATTATCGTTTTGATGGGCGGATTTAGCATCTACGCCACGCTACGCGCCTTTGAAGGGAAATTCTACGAGTGGGGGCCGTATCTGTCTCCCTTCTATTCCCCGCTCATTGACCCACTCCATCACTGGTGGCCTTTCTCGCCCGCGTTGCTCATTCTTGCTGGTCCGCTCGGCTTTCGCGCCACTTGCTACTACTACCGCAAGGCTCTCTACCGGGCCTTTTTGCTTGATCCGCCTGCCTGCGCCGTCGCTGAGCCTTCGAAACGCAAATACAAGGGTGAAACGGCGTTTCCCCTTATCCTCCAAAACATTCATCGCTATTTTTTCTACCTCGCGGTCGTGTTCATCCTCTTTCTCTGGCACGATGCTGTGCGATCTTTTTTCTTCGACGGGCATTTCGGCGTCGGTCTCGGCACCCTGATTCTCACCGTGAACGTCACCTTGCTCTCTCTTTATACATTCTCTTGCCACTCGCTCCGCCATCTCGCCGGAGGCAAACTCGACTGCTTCTCTTGCGCAACATTCGGCCTCCCCCGCCATTCTGCCTGGCGCGGCATCAGCTTTTTGAACGAACGGCACATGCTCTTCGCCTGGTGCAGCCTGGTCTCCGTGGGGCTGACCGATTTCTACGTGCGCATGGTCGCCTGCGGCACATTTCACGACCTGAGGATCCTGTGACCACCAGCTACGAGACCCGCGAGCACGACGTTCTTATCATTGGCGCCGGCGGCGCTGGATTGCGCGCCGCCATCGAAGCCCTCGCTAAAGGCTGCTCCGTTGGCGTCGTCTGCAAATCGCTGCTCGGAAAGGCCCACACCGTCATGGCCGAAGGCGGCATCGCCGCGGCCATGGCCAACGTGGACTCTGCCGACGGCTGGCAACCGCATTTCCGCGACACCATGCGCGGCGGAAAATTCCTGAACAACTGGCGCATGGCCCAGCTTCACGCGCAGGAAGCTCCCGACCGTGTCCGCGAACTCGAGCAGTGGGGCGCGCTTTTTGACCGCACGGACAGCGGCGCAATTCTTCAGCGCGCTTTCGGCGGCCACACATATAGGCGTCTCTGCCACGTCGGTGACCGCACCGGCCTCGAAATGATTCGCACGCTCCAGGACCGCGGCGTGCAGCTCGGCTTTGACGTCTACATGGAGTGCACCGTCACGCACCTCCTCACCGATGGCGGCCGCGTCGCCGGCGCCTTCGCTTACTGGCGCGAAAACGGCCGCTTTATCGTTTTCAACGCCAAGTCCATCGTCATCGCCACCGGCGGCATTGGAAAAGCCTGGCCCGTCACTTCCAATTCCTGGGAGTACACCGGCGACGGCATGACGCTGGCCTACGAAGCCGGCGCCGAGCTGATGGACATGGAATTCGTCCAGTTCCATCCGACCGGCATGGTCTGGCCCCCCGGCGTGCAGGGACTTCTCGTCACCGAAGCCGTGCGCGGCGAAGGCGGCATTCTGCGCAATAAACTCGGCGAACGCTTCATGGAGAAGTACGACCCCAAGCGCATGGAACTTTCCACGCGCGACGTCGTCGCTCGTTCCATCTACACCGAAGTGAAAGAAGGCCGCGGCACCGAACACGGCGGCGCTTATCTCGACATCTCTCACAAGCCCGCCGAATACGTGAAGAGGAAGCTTCCCAGCATGTATCACCAGTTCAAAGAGCTCGCCGATGTGGACATTACCAAAGGCCCCATGGAAGTGGGCCCGACGTGTCATTACATGATGGGTGGCATTCGCGTCGACGCCGAAACCGCTCAATCCACGGTGCCTGGACTTTTCGCAGCCGGCGAAGCTGCCGCGGGTCTCCACGGCTCGAATCGCTTGGGCGGAAATTCGCTTTCTGATTTGCTGGTCTTCGGCCGCCGCGCCGGTCTTGCGGCTGCGGAGCATGCCACGCAAGTTTCCACTCCCGGCCTCGTCATCGCTCAAATTGAAGAAGCGGAAAGAGAGCTTCTGGCGCCCTTTTCCAACAAGGGTTCCGAAAGCCCTTACGCCATTCACCGCGACCTGCAGAAAGTCATGCAGAGTCTCGTCGGAATTTTCCGCACCGAAGAAGACTTGGAGAAAGCCTTCGCCGAGCTGGAAGATTTGAAAGTGCGCGCGGCAAAGGCCAGCGTGGAAGGTTCGCGCCTTTTCAATCCCGGCTGGCATCTTGCTCGCGAACTCAAATCCATGCTCACCATTTCCCAAGCGGTTGCGCTCAGCGCGCTGGCGCGCACCGAAAGCCGCGGCGCCCACAGCCGCATCGATTTCCCGAATTACGATCCCGTCTGGGAGAAAAAGCACAACATCATCGTCCGCGAGGGCGAGGAAATGAAGCGCCACGAATCTCCCGTCGAGGAAATGCCCGATGATTTGAAGCAGTTCGTAATGGCGGACTAGATTTTTTTGAAACGCGATGCTCGCGGGAGATTTGTAGTCGCCAGGCTTTAGCCCGGCATCAGTTTGCAGCAAACTGGGGCTCAGCGGCCCGAGCGCATTTTGGAGAACTCATCGATGCCCGACGCAATGTTACGAGTCTTCCGAGGCGAAGGCGCCACCGGCGGCCAAACCATTGATTACAGCGTGCCCGTCGCTCCCGGCATGGTCGTTCTCGACGCGCTTCATTACATCCAGGGCCATCTCGCTCCCGATCTCGCCGTCCGATGGAACTGCAAAGCAGGGAAGTGCGGCTCCTGCTCCGCCGAAGTCAACGGCCGTCCGCGCCTCACCTGCAAAACGCGCATGGACGATCTACCCAAGGATCAGCCCATCACCGTCATGCCCATGAAATCCTTTCCTCGCGTCAAGGATCTGGTCACTGACGTCTCCTGGAATTATACCGTCAACAAAAAAATTCCCGCGTTCCAGCCTCGCCCCAACACAGACTGGAAAATCTCCCAGCTCGATGTCGACCGCGTACAGGAATTCCGCAAATGTATCGAATGCTTCCTCTGCCAGGACGTCTGCCACGTCCTTCGCGAGCACGACGAAAAGAAAAAATTTGGCGGCCCGCGCTTTTTTGTCCGCATCGCCGGCCTCGAGATGCACCCCATTGACGGCCTCAACCGCGCTGGCCTGCTCAAGGACGACCTTGGCATAGGCCTCTGCAACATCACGAAATGTTGTACGGAAGTCTGCCCCGAAGAAATTCACATCACGGACAATGCCATCATTCCGCTCAAGGAGCGCGTCGTCGACCAGTTCTACGATCCGCTCACCATGCTGTTTCGCATGTTTCGCGGCTTGTAGCCTAATCCAGTGGCGCATGCTTTAGCATGTGCCCTCAAATCATGTAAGATGCTCCACGCTCCCTGGAAGGAGTGGAGGACGACGCAGCTTCGATCCTTTCTGTTCCTGTAATTCCCTTACCTCCTCTACTTCCTTTACTTCGCGCCACCTTGGAGGTTCTATGCCGCTCCAACTGAAATCCATTTCTAAACCAGGCATCCCCGAAGCCATCGCCAAAGCCGAGCTATATCGCTACCTCAATGAACCGGAAGAGGCCGAATCCATCTGTCGCGATATCCTCGTGGTAGACGCCGATCATCAGCTTGCGCGCCGCATGCTCGGCCTCGCTATAACCGACCAGTTCACCGGCGCCACAGGTGACCGCTACGCCGAAGTCCAATCCATTTTTCAATCTCTGCGTGATCCCTACGAGCGCAACTATTACTCCGGTTTACTCCACGAGCGCCGCGCCAAAGCCCAGCTCCATTCCGGCTGCTCCGCGCACATTCTCCTTCCGCTCATAGAAGAGGCGCTGCGCTGTTTCGCCGAAGCCGAAAAAATCCGCCCTGCCGGCAATGACGACAGCATCCTCCGCTGGAACCGTTGCGTCCGCCTTCTCGAGTCCCGCCCCGAATTCCACGCCGTGCATCCAGGTCCGGCCGAGTTCGAGAGCGAAGACACTCCTCCCGTGAACATCCCCCTCCGCCACAAGGCGTAGCTGAAGCTCGGGCTCTGGTCTTGCAACCGTTTCCGTCGACCCCTCGTCACAGAATCGCTTCTCGCTTCTCACACTTGATGTAGACTCTCCCTCACGCTGTGCCAAATCTCGTTCTAATTTTGGTCTGAGAGCTCCGCAATGAAATCCGCGCAGAAGTTCGGCTTCGTCATCAAGACGTTAGTCTTCCTTCGGCGCACGGAAATATCCGGTTGCGCGCTGTTGATCGCGGGAATTTTCTTCTGCCCAAATTCCATTGCAGCGCAGGAGCACCGCTTGTCGTCCAATCTGTCGGAAAGCGGTGTAGTCTTGCGCGATTCCCCGCAACCTCTCCGTTTTTTCGATGCCACCGGGCGGAAAGCAGCGGTATTCGGAAGGCAAGACGGGCAGTTCGAAGCTTGGATTTACGCCATCAAGCTCCTCCACAATTTTCGCCTCGAATTTCAGCAAGAAGGACAATTGGAGCCCATTCGCGGCGAGACGCTGCTCCGCCAGGTTATTACGCGGCCGGAATCCACCACTCTCGTCTACGTGCACCCGAATTTTTCAGTCCGCGAGATTATTTGGACGCCCTTCAACGAACCCGCTGTCGTCATCTATTTCGACGTGGATTCCTCGAAGCCGCTCGACATTACCGCCGCCTTTGTCCCAGATTTCAAACCCATGTGGCCGGCGAGCTTTGGCGGCCAGCACAGCTCCTGGATCGCGAACGAAAAGGCCCTCGCCCTGACGGATGCCACCGAAGGTCCGACAGCTTTGGTCGGCTCACCCGGTGTCAGCACCTACAGCGAGGTGACCGATCACCAGCTTGCGGCAGGCGAAATCCTTCTGCGCATGCGTTCTAAGCCTGGCGAGTCTCGCTCCATACTTCCTCCGCTGGTGATGGCTCTCAACATGGAAAGCGAAGCAAAGGCGAGCGCCGTCTATCACGATGTGCTAGCTCGCTCCGCGGAACTTTTTCAACAGCGCGTCGAACATGATCGCCAATTTCTCGATCGCACTTTGTCCTTCGAATCGCCCAATCCCGAGCTCAATCAAGATTTTCTTTGGGCAAAGGTTACGCTGGATTCCGGCTGGGTCTGCCATCCTCGATACGGTTGCGGATTGATCGCCGGCTATGGACCTTCGGGAGTTGGCGAAAGACCTGGATTTGACTGGTGGTTTGGCGGCGACGCCATGATGTCCTCCTGGGCTTTGGAGGATGCAGGCGACCTTGATGGCGCGCTTCAGGCGCTGCGTTTTCTAAAGGCTCGCCAGCGCGCCGACGGCAAAATCATGCACGAAATGACCCAAAGCGTTGATCTGCTGGATTGGTTTGGGAAATTTCACTATGCCTATTACCACGCCGACAGCACGCCGATGTATCTCTACTCGCTTGGCCAATATTGGCGCCGCACCGGCGATGCAAAATTCCTCAATGAATTCTGGGAATCAGCTAAGCAAGCCTATTCCTATTGTCTTTCCACGGTCACGCCCGAAGACGGACTCATGGACAACACGAAAGCCGGACTCGCCGCCGTCGAGGTCGGCGTGCTCCGCGGAAAAGTCGTGAAGGACATTTATCTCGAAGGATTCTGGGTCGGCGCTCTCGAAGCCATGGCCCCGATGTCCGCAGCGAAGGAAGAAAAATCGCTTGCCCAGGACGCCACCCAGCGTGCCGCGAAAGCGCGCGAATCGCTGCAAAAAAACTGGTGGAGTCCGGAGCAGCATGCTTTCACGTTTGGTATCACGGCCGATGGCCATCGCACCGATCTGATTGGCGTGTGGCCCGGTGTGCTCCTCGCGCTCTCGGATCAGTTGGATTCGCAGCAAGCCGCTTCGGCAGCGGCCATCTTCGCCAAGCCCAACCTCGCCACGGATTGGGGCGTCCGCTGGTTGTCCGACCAGAATCCTCTCTACGATCCCCTCAGCTACAACAACGGCACCGCCTGGCCGTTCATGAGCGGATTCGCCGCCTGGTCGCAATATAAACATGGGCTTCCGCTCTCCGGTTTTTCCAATTGGAGCAGCGTCGCGCAACTCACCGGTCTCTCCTCGCCCGGCGCTGTCCCGGAATTGATGAATGGAGATCGCTATCTTCCCGGAGAGTTCGCCGTCCCGCATCAATTGTTTTCTTCTGATGGCGTCATCTTGCCCGCCGTGCGCGGCGTGCTCGGCTTGGAAACACAGGGACCGTCCAGCGAGTCGGACGGCGCGCTCCAAGTCTCCTTTTCGCCGAATCTGCCCGCGGATTGGCCGTTCTTGCGATTCCAGCGTTACGCCATCGGCGACGGCCGCCTTTCCGGCGAAGTTCTCCAGCAACGATCGCAAACCACACTTCAGCTAACCTATGATGGCAAAACTCCCGTCATCGCCAGCGTTTCGCCTTCGCTGCCCGCAGCCGCGCGTGTGAAAAACGTCCGCCTCGACGGCAAGCCGGTCAAATTTTCAGTTCGCGAGTTTGGCAGTTTCATTCGCGTGGAAATTGCGCCGGTCACGCTTCGTGCATCGCAGCAGAGCACACTCGCCGTGGCCTACGACGGCGGCATCGGCATTGTCCCGCCCATGCCACATCCCCAGCCCGGTCAGCGCACATCGTCTCTAAAAATTCTCGACGCGCAATCCAACACGCAGAATCCCAAATGCCTCGTTCAATTGACTTTGGCAGGCCGCGGTGGCCGAACTTATCCGCTTCAGATCATCTCCACGCTTCCGAATCTCCAGGCGGGCGGCCTAATACTGGAGAAAACGGAAACTGGCTACACGCTGCAAATTCCGTTCATGAGTTCCAACTCAAACAGCGACTACATCAGCCGCCAGGTCTGCCTCGCCAACTAGCTGCAGCGCTCCCCGTTTACAATTCTTCCCAATTAGCGTATATACATAAATGTGTTCTCTTGGGACGCCCGCAAGGCACTGCATAACCTCAAGAAACACGGCGTCTCATTTGAGGAAGGCGCAACTGTTTTCGTCGATCCCGATGCCCTCGATTGGGACGATCCCGAGCACTCCTATTCGGAGCAGCGCTCGAAACGCCTCGGGTCGTCGCTCGCGGGCAGAATTCTCATCGTGGTGTACACCCAGCGGAGGCTAATACATGGCCAGGAACTCATTCGCATCATCAGCGCGCGCCAAGCGACACGCAAAGAGCGCAAAGCCTATACCGGATAGCAAACTCGATCTCTTGGACATCCCCGAATCAACCGATGCCGAACTCCGCCGCGCTCGCAGAGTCGGCCGCCCCGCCACTGGCAACGCTAAGCAGCTCATCGCCATCCGCATCGCGCCAAAACTTCTCCGCCAACTCCGCCGCATGGCCGCCAAACAATCCAAACCCTACCAAACCCTGATCCACGAACTCCTCGAAAAATCCGCCCGCAAAGTCGCCTGATCCGCGCAAGTGTGTCGTCCCGAGCGAAGCAGGGGATCTGCTTTTCATTTTTTCTTTGTAGCACTTCGTTTCACGGTGTCTTCCCATGTCCTCTTGTCGCCACTACCCACTATCCACTACTCACTGCCTCTCTCAAACACCGCAACGCCGTTCATCAGTCCCCGCCCTCCTCCGAAAGAATCGCAAACATCAGCGTAAGCACCCCGCCCTCGGCCTCTGGCGCCGTAATCGTCTCCCGCAGCGTCACAATCCCGTTCTCCTTCCCGACTCCGGCGATGTTGTGCCGGTCCGTCTGCGTATACGCAGTCGCATCCACCAGCGACGATCCCCGCACCACATACTCTTTCCCATCGAATCTCGCCTCAATCGAAACATTCCCCTTCGCCCGGGATTGTATACATGAAACAAGGTAGCCGGGTGCCCCATACGCCGGGTCTGCGTGTGGGGCCTTTGCGCTTCCCAAGTTTTCCACAGGTGATTCGAATAGCTGAAAAGTAAACACTTGACAATGTGTTAGCGTATGCGGTAACATGGGTTGTGATAGTCAGTCGCCAGCCCCGCCGAGCAACTTCAACCTTTCTGCGTAATCTCTGCGCCTGTGCGTTCTCATCTCCCAGATCTTTTGACTCTAAACTGTCAACTTTGATCCGTCTTTCCGTAAGTCCTTTCCCTGCCACTCTTACGCGCCGTCCACAAACCATAGAAAAAACAGCTACTTTAAGTCTTGTATTTGCCACTCTTACGCGCTGCGTCAACCATAACTCCTTTGTTTGCCACTCTTACACAAAACACCGGGGGTGCCGTATACCTCCCTCCCGCTTTTCGCCGCCCGCTGCTCTCCCCTCATCACCAGTACTCCACAACCCATTTAGAATCACATCTTTTGCAGACCCCCACCCGCTAAATCCAATGGAATCACATCTTTTCAAAAAACCGGGGGTGGGAGAGGGTGGGACTGCCCATCAGTTCGATCCTGCGGTCCGTCCGGCAAACACCGCCAAAGGCCGCCTCGCAGCTGCCAAGTCTTTCTTCGGCGCACCTGCGTCAGACGAGCTCGTCCTGCCGCTCGATTTCGCGCTCGAGGTACCCATCTCTATCGCGCGGCGAATCGCGGCCAGCGGCGCATCGTCATTCAAGGTCACCGTCGCGCCATCCGCGCCAACTTCAACGCCCAACTCTTTCCACATTGCCGGCAGATCCACCTGCACCGGTTTGTCTTTCCACTCTGCGTACAATTTCTCCAACACATCCAAGCCCACCGCGTGGTCGCCGGCCTTCAGCGCTCTTTCCAAATCCCAATCTTCGCGAATGTCGCCGCCCGCATCCAGCACGCCACGCAGCGCATCTTCCAAGCCCTTCTTGTTCTTCGTCTGTTTGCGAATTTCCACGTCGGCCACAAAACAAAAGAGCGCCCCGCCCCAATACGTCCGTCCCCAGGTGTGCGTGTGGTCCAGCCCTTCATCGCCTTCTTTCGGCTCGCCCTTCGGCATGTCGCGCACCAGGTCGTGCCACATCTTCATCGCTGTCCAGTGCCCCGCGCGAATTCGCGCTATCGGTTCGACGTACACCGCCGAGCCTTCCTCGATCCAGTGGTGCTCATCCCCCATCATCGAAGGGAACGCCAGATGCACCATTTCGTGCGTGAGCATCCAATCGTCCGCAAAATCCGCCGCCGAGGTTTTGCTTCCCGCAAAAATGCGAATCAGCCCGCCTTCGCGCCCCCATGTCATCCCGTGCCGCACTCCATTTCCATCGAACGAAACAACGCGGAGCGTCAAATGAGGAACAGGGAAGCGCCCATAGTACGTGGCCACGGATTCCGCCGCGTTTTGCACCCACTTCATTACCTCGGTCTGCGAAAGCGCCGCTTCGCTCGCATCGATGGTCACGTCGATTCGCGAGCCGCCAATCATCACCGTCGAAGTCACGTCAGCCGCCTTTGCGCAAGTCGAGTACAGCAGAACAAGGATGGCGGGAAGCGAAACCAAAACCATGGAGCAGGCGAATTTGCTGCAGACTTCTCGGAAACCGTGGCGGGTACCAAGGGTAGATTCCATAGGGACGATGACTGCACGGAACCTATCCTATCCCAAGTGGCGGAATCACGCGTGCACCATCTCTGCGCCCCTCTAGGCGGCGGCTTTATTCTCCGGCGGTGTTTTCCAGAAGAATTTGTTTGCGAGCGCGTCGATGGAAAAAATCCCCGGACCGGCAAGCAAAACGATGAGCGAGGCAGCCAGAAAAACGTACGGCGCCGCCGCGGTGAATTTGTCAGGATCGGAAAAGATCGAAAGCAGCGCCTCGCGGTCGCCGATCACGTACGCCATGATCAAGTTGATCGTCAACACGAGCGATGTCACGCGAGAAAGCAGGCCCAGCGCGAGGAATAGGCCGCCAAAAAGTTCGACACAGGAAATGAAGAAAGCCATCTGGTGCGGCATGGGCAAATTCAGCGAAGTAAAATAGTCCGTCACTTTATCGAGATTGTGCAGTTTGCCCCAGCCGCTCTGCATCAGTTGAACGCCCCAGTAAAGCCGGACGAAAAGCAGAAAAGGGTGCTGGAGATAATCGACGAAATGAAAAAACTTTCCGTGCAGCGCATGAAGAGTCGTCAGTAGTTTGTTCATCAGAGATTAGTGCTCAACACGTATGTTCCAGATAATTTGGCCGCCAGAAGTATTACGGGGACCCCGAGATTTTAGATGTGCAACTGTACAACAGGCCTCAGCGCGCCGCGCGCTTTTTCTCTGGGCGGCAGAACCAGCCTAGCGCGGCCCAAGTTTGAAACCAGGTTTGCACCTGCGCAGGCCGCTCATCAGGAGCAATCGCGCTTTTGCGGAGAGCGCCTTCCACGGCCGCTGCAAGAGTCTTACCATCGCGGAGCGCGCTCAGGATGGCAAACTCTTCCTGATCTAGCCGACGGAAATAAACGGAGTAGTCGATACGATGAACTGCCAGGAAAATTTGCGCTGGCTTCAATTTCGCAACGGCGCGGACGCGCTTTCGTTTCCTGCGCTCCGTGAACGTGTTGCTCGCGAAATCCGTGTCCTCCTCCTCTTTGCGAACTTCGAGAAGAAGATCGTCGACCGGATATCGAAAACTCAGCAGCCTCACATACGGCTGCAGGGTCAGCTTCAGCTTCGCGGCATCGACACTCGAAAGATCTTCCTGGCGCAACGCCGGTTCGGCCTTTCCGTCGAAGGCTTCAATATCCGCCCACTCCAGCCGCGCGATATCCAGGGCAAGAGTTTGATTGGTTCCGGCCCACTTGGGATTTTTCCGCAGCCACGATTCCATCCGCGAACCCAGGTCGCGCAGCGTGAACGAGCGCGACGGGTTCGCGATGAGATATGCCTTAGCCATCTCATCGAATCGGCGTTCGCCCAGTACCGCACGCAAACCAGGGAAATCTTCCATGAGAGCGGAGAGCACACGGAACCAGTATTGACGGTTGTAAATTTCGAGACGCTCGAAGGAAGTGAGCCGGTCGTTGGGCTTGATGAAACGCGAGGCGTAGCGCTTCATGGGGCCGCCGTCCGGACCGCGCCGCTGCATCCGTTCAGCAGCAGTGAGCGGCTGCATCACGGCGCGAGCCATCGTGCGCTGGAGCTGCATCAATTTCATACGGCTTCCGCCAAAATGGTGGCGCGCAAAAATTTATTCGCTTTCAGCGCTTCGTCGTGAACTTCCTGGAAGGAGGGAATGCTGTCGTCCCATTCGAGCAGCGTCGCGGTATGGCCGGTGCGCTGGATGGCGCGCTCGTACAGTTTCCAGACGGGATCTATGACCGGATGGTCGTGCGTGTCCAGAATGTACTTGCGATATTTCGAGTGTCCGGCGATGTGGATCTGCGCGACACGCTCAGCGGGAACGCCGTTGATGTAATCGAGCGGATTGAAATTATGATTTTGCGACGAAACATAAATATTGTTCACATCGAGCAAAATCCCGCAGTCCGCGCGCTCGACCACTTCATCCAGGAATTCCCATTCGGTCATTTCCGAATCGTGATATTCCGCGTAGCTGCTCACGTTTTCGACGGCGATGGGAATCTCCAGGAAATCCCGCACTTCGCGCACTTTTTGCGCGGTGATCCGCGCGGCCTCGAAGGTGTACGGCATGGGCAGCAAGTCATGCGTATAGCGCCCATCTACGCTGCCCCAGCAGAGATGATCGGTAAGCCAAGGTGTTTTCGTGCGTTTCACGAGATTCTTCAGCCGGCGCAGATGCTCGCGGTTTAGTTTTTCCGCCGAGCCGAAATACATCGAGACTCCGTGCTGAACGACTTTGTATTGTTCGAGGATCTGATCCAGGATGTGCAGCGGCCGCCCGCCATCGATCATGAAATTTTCTGAGATAATTTCGAACCAATCGACCACCGGCTTGCGCGTCAGAATGTGGTTGTAGTGCGGAGCGCGCAGACCAATTCCGATGCCGTAGTCCGTAAATCCGTTGAAGCGGTTCGAGGGCATTCCATCTCCGGGCGGTGAAAACACAAAAGTGGAAAGACGAAAGGGCCAGTGAACCCAAGCCACCGGCCCCCCATCACTGATAAAGCGCCAGCAGATAACCAGCTTTACGAGGGCTTCTTTTCCTCGGCGGGCATCTTCGAGCCATCGGTCGCGCAGCCGCCCTTGCCTTTGCAAGAGTTCTTGCCTTTGCAACCGTTGTCGCTGGACTTGCAGCCGCCCTTGCCTTTACACGAGTTCTGACCCTTACAGGCGTGCTTTTCCTTCACCTTCTTGTCAGCCTTCTTGTCTGCGTCCTGGGCCGTGGCCGAAGCCTTTGCCCCGGTGAGCAGATTCGAAGCATGAATGCTGGCTCCGGTTCCCGCGAGCAAGCCCGCAAGCGCCGCGCCAGTAATCAGGAACTTATTCGTCTTTGTCATTTCCCTCTCCGACCTCCTGTTTATTTTGAAGCTACTGCTGCCCTTCCGGCGGATTGCCCACCGTGAAGATCATAATCTCTAGCGGCAAGCGTACTTGCGTATGTGAGCCAGTCCCGCATTCTCGAATTTCCGCAAATTGCCGCGCCTTCTCTATAGTCGCGGGCATTTCCGCCCGTTTTAGACGGAACGTCAGCCCAAAAGATTCAGTCCCGCACAGACCCATCCAAACAGCGAAATCGGAAGCCTTACTTGGCCCTTCGGATTTTGCTGACGCAGAGATGCCCCCAATTCCAGTTGACCCAAAAGACCTGTTGGCGCCCAATTTTATTCCCCGCGCGGATAATCCATCCGTTTGGGAATACTTTTCCATGGATTAGGGGGCAAGGTCGCGAACGCGCCCTGGCTTGAAACCCCGTCCCTCAATCCGGGGCTGTGGCACAACTGGTATCCTCCCATTGGGAGCGGTCGTCAAGCGAAAAAAAGGAGAACAACCGTGACGGGCATCACGGAACCTGCCGTCAGAGTCCTAAAGCACCAATCTTTGCCTACCCTCTTTCTCTATGTACGGGAATTCTTTCCTTCCGGATGTGGGCCCGGTTACCGACGTGGGGATTTGATGTAAGCAATCACAAAGAAAACGCCGAGGAGGGCGTCTGTGGAGGCAAAGACCAGGTCGGAAGCGTGCATACGACTCTGCAAGACCAGGGTTACCACGGCGATGGCGTAGGTCGCTTTTTCGAGGACAGCAGGAATCATCAAGGGCCGGTAGCGTATGGGGTCCGAGGCGATGAAGCAGAACGCAACCTGCCAAGCCAGGGCCACACCCACGAACCCGTAGAAGAATCCGGGATGCGTGATGGGTGGAGGATCCTTTTGGCCGATGAGGTCATACATGAAATAGAGAGGCGTGATGACCACCAAGCCCCAGATGCCCGCAATCCAGAACACGATTTTTGCAAATTTCATGGCCGCCTCCAAATGTAAGCGAGTCACTGGGATTTTATACGAGGAGCGACTGACTGAGAATCCCGCTGAGTGTTGAGTAGTGGGGAGCTTCCGATTGGACGTTGATCGCCAAGTAGCGTGCTTTTGAGTAGCCCGTAATGAGGTCGAAACCACGTAGGGGTATCGGAGGAGCGGCGGCTAAACACCAGCGAAAATCCTTCTTAGCCGGAAGGCCAGGCATGTCATAGAATCATTCATTCAAAGCCGGGAGCGATGATGCACCTCTTGTTGCAAGACATTCGGTATGCCTTCCGCACGCTTCGCAAGAACCTGATGCTAACCTTGGTGATCGTTGCGTCTTTAGCTATCGGAATCGGCGCCAATTCGGCGATTTTCAGCGTGGTGGACGCACTGCTGCTTCGCCCGCTGCCCTATCCGCAGCCGGATAGGCTGGCTGCTGTGTGGCTGCATTCCCCAGCGATCGGAATCCTGCGCGACTGGCCTTCGCCGGGCGAGTACATCGATGTCCAGAACGAGAATCATTCGTTTGAGCAGATGGCGCTGGCGCAAAGCAGGCCGTTCGTCCTGACAGGCCGCGAACATCCGGAACGGATATTTGGCGTGCGGACGCAGTCCAGCTTGTTGGAAATGCTCGGTGCAAAACCTCTACTGGGCCGTTTGCTGCTGCCGGAAGAGGACAAGCCGGGCAAGCCGGATGTGGCGGTTCTAAGCGAGCGAATCTGGAAACGCCTTTTCAACGCAGATCCCGGGATCGTGGGGAAGACCATAGTGCTCAACAGTAACCCGTTCATCGTCGCAGGCATACTGCAAGGTAGTTTCGCGCTTACCAACGAAGTGATGCCTTCGGAAACGCCGATGGACCAGATGGATATCTTTGCGCCATTGCCGCTGGGAGCCGACGCTGTGAAGAGGAGGGGCGACGAAAACTACAACATTATGGTGCGGCTGAAGCCGGGCGTTTCGGTGAAGCAGGCGCAAGCGGACATTGATGTGATCGCCAGCCGTATCCGCGAAAAGGATAAGCGCGACGCGAGTTTCGGGATGCATGTAGTTGGGCTGCAAGAGCAAGTGGTCGGCGACGTGCGCCGTGCGCTGCTGGTACTGCTCGGGTCGGTGGGGCTGGTGCTGTTGATCGCGTGCGCAAACGTTGCAAACCTGCTGCTCACGCGAGCGGCAGGGCGAGAAAAAGAAGTGGCCATCCGCACTGCTTTGGGAGCCCGCTGGCAGCGGTTGGCGCGGCAACTACTCACGGAAAGTGTTCTTCTGGGACTTCTCGGCGGTGCGGCGGGACTGTTGGTAGCGCAACTGAGTATTTACGTGGTGCGCACAATGAATCCCGGAAACATTCCGCGATTGGATGACATTGGAATCAATAGTGTGGTCCTGCTGTTCACACTTGGCGTCTCCTTGGCGACCGGAATTCTGTTCGGTGTTGCACCGCTATGGCGTGCGGTCAAAGTGGATCTGAACACTTCGCTCAAAGCCGGTGGACGCAGCGGCCAGAGCGACGGTGGTTTGCATTTAAGAAGGCACAGTTTGCGGGGCTTGCTCGTCGTTTCCGAGCTGACTCTTTCGTTGATGCTTTTGATCGGAGCCGGACTACTGATTCGCAGCTTCGTGCGATTGCAGAGCGTGCCGCCGGGGTTCACTACTGATCATGTGCTGACAATGGAGGTTGCCGCGGCGGGCCGGAAGTATCAGAACGACAAAGACGCTAAACCAATCATCAATTTCTACAAGGAAATCGAGAGCCGCGTCGCCCACCTGCCCGGGGTGCTCGCCGAAGGAGTGGTTTCGGCGCTTCCATTGACTGGAGAGGCAGGCTGGGGAAGCATCGGCGTGGAAGGTTACACTCCACCTCCGGAGCAAGAGCTGCAGGTGGATATTCGCATCGCAAGCACGGATTATTTTCGGACGATGGAGATACCGCTGCGCAGGGGCCGATTTTTCAGCGAGGACGATAACGCGGATAAGCCGCAAGTGGTGATCATTGACGAGAAATTCGCGCAGCGTTTCTGGCCGGACAGCGACCCCATTGGAAAACACTTGTGGTTCGATCCCAAGAAGCCGATGACAATTGTGGGTGTGGTGGACGTAGTCAAGCAGTACGGCTTGGAGACGGATGGCAAAATCGCGACCTACTTCCCGCACCAACAGTTTTCCGATTCTAGAATGTTTCTGGCGGTACGCACCTCATCGGAAGCGGCGGGGCTGGCTTCAGCCGTGGTGGGCGAAATCCACGCAGTCGATCCCGACGTGGTGGTTTACGGAATCAAGACCATGCAGGAACGATTGTACGATTCGCTGGCGCGACAGCGCTTTTCGAGCACGATGCTGGGAGCGTTTGCGGTGTTCGCGTTGTTGTTGGCAGCGGTGGGCCTCTACGGCGTGATGTCGCATCTGGTGACGCAGAGTACCCATGATATCGGCGTGCTGGTGACCTTAGGGGCACAGCCCGGGAATATCATAGGAGTGGTGGTGCGGCAAGGGATGAAGTTGGCAGGGATTGGAATCTTGGTGGGCCTTGTGGGCGCAGCCGCGTTGTCTCGCGTTATGACCAGCTTGCTATTTGGGGTAAGTACGACAGACGCGTTCACCTTCGGGGCGGTGCCGATGTTGTTAGCGGCGGTGGCGTTCGTGGCCACCGCGATTCCGGCGTGGCGGGCGACGAGAGTAGATCCGATGGTGGCGCTGCGAGAAGAATAGCGGCAAGTATAGCGGTCTTATCCAGATCGCCGTGGTTCAGCGCTGCGTTCCCAGCCTATATTGCCGCAGCTCTCAGCGGACCTTGAACGTCCGCATGGGCCTACCGTGGTTCCTGGTAGGAAACATCGATGAACACACGTCTAATTTCCCGGAGGCTCACAGCCCGGCGAATCCTCAGGGAATTATTGCTAACTCGAAAACAAACCCGCAACCGATGGTTGCGATCGCCTGTCCTCTGCGAAATGCAGAAGTGATATCCTGCCTTGCATCCTCGGAGAGGTGGCTCAGTGGAGAAGGTTTATAGAGTTGGAGGCTTTTTTGTGCGAATGGTGTGGTGTTTCGCCGCCTTGGCAGGCTTGGCGGGAGCAATTCGCGTGGGCGCGCAAACACCGTCAGCGGCGCTGCTGGTGCTAGAGAAGAGCGACGAAAAGTTGGCAATCGTCGATCCGGCCACCTTAAAGGTTGTCGGTCGAGTGGCTTCCGGGAGCGCTCCTCATGAAGTGGTCGTGAGCGACGATGGAAAACTCGCATACATCTCCAACTACGCCGATCGGCAGGGCGAAAAGAAGACGATTTCCGTTGTCGACCTTGTGGCGCAGAAGGCAATGGCTCCGATTGACCTGGGAGCTCTGCGAGCGCCGCACGGGCTCGCGTTTGCCGGCGGGGAGGTGTATTTCACAGCGGAAGCCAACAAAGTAATTGGGAGATACGATCCTGCGGCTAAGCAAGTGGATTGGGTTCTCGGAACTGGGCAGGACGCCACGCACATGATCGCCGTTTCGAAAGACGGGAAGAGGATTTTTACTTCGAACATTGGATCGGACAGCATCTGCGAGATCGAGCCGGGCGGCGGCCGCAACGGCTGGAGCGTCACCGTCATACCTGTTGGCAAGGGCCCGGAGGGATTTGATCTTTCTCCGGACGGCAAGGAGGTTTGGGCGGCCAATTCCGGGGATGGCAGCGTATCGATCATCGAAGTAGCCTCGAAAAAAGTCACGGCAACACTGGACGTGATGACAAATCGTTCGAACCGGCTGAAGTTCACTCCCGATGGAAGGCTGGTACTGATCTCAGACGATGGCGGGGCCGGTTTGGTGGTAGTGGACGCAGCAACAAGAAAAGTAAGTGCGCGATTGAAAGTAGGCAAGGGACCAGAGGGGATACTGGTACAACCGGATGGCGCTAGGGCCTATGTGGCGCTCAGCGGCGAGAACGCCGTTGCGATAATCGACTTGAAGACGCTGGAAGTGACGGGCAAAATCGCGACGGGGAACGGGCCGGATGGCTTAGCATGGGCACAGCATAAGTAACTTCTAACAACCGTAGGCACAGGATAATTAATTTAGTCCCACTTTCCGAATTTCGCTAGAGCGGCCTCGATGAGCCACTGTTTCGGGACGGTCAAATAGCGTGGATTCACATTCTGGAATCCGACGCCCATTCCCTGATCCGGCTGGGAATACCCGGCGATGCCATGCGTTTCGAAACATCTTGCCTCCGTATAGACCTTAAATAGGCCCTGCGTTGCTGTTTCGAGCGGATTCGATATCTCCAGGTAGCTTCCGAAGAGACTCGGTTCCGTCACGGGGGCGGGAACGCCAGTTTGCGTCCCCTTTCCGATGACCTCAGCGGTCGCTGCGAATGGCAAACTGGGAGTTCGCCGTCGCTCGTCTTCCACGAATTCACCCCTAGTAAACCTACGGGGTTCTCTCTCATGAGAGCAATGCAAGCAGGTGCGGGGCCAAAAAAGCTCAATTATTGGCGAAAATAAGGGAGAAAGGCTCGGGAGGAGTGCGAGTGATGGCGGCTTGGTAACACTCACCCCAACAAAAGGACCTTCGTACTATTTCGGTTTCTTACTAGTCAGCAGACACTTAATGGGTATGCCCAATCTCTACTTCTGCCAACCGCATGCGAAGAATCAAGGGATGCTGCGAGCCGTGCTCTCCGTGAATGAATGCGAACAGGTTGTTAGCAAGCACTCCGTCACATTCTTTGGCGAAAACTTTCCCAGCTTGTCTGACAGCCGATCCGGGCCCGGAGACTTTGCCGTCCTGAAATTCGCGGCGGAAGAGACGAGCGGGAGCTGGCGCCAGGGGTTTTACCGACTGGACTCGGACCTCGCGGAACTTAATGATGTGCTTCGAGATCTTAAGAGATAAGTTCAATGATAAGTTCAATTTTCCTGCCCTAGCCGTAGTTTTACTCGATGGAGATTCCACGACCCTGAGTTAGTGAAACAGGCAGTTTTCCCGCTCTCCATTCCCACGCAGCCCAGAGCCGATAGTACTTCTGATATTCGGGTGAGCATCTAGAAGGAAGGGCAGGTCTGCACGCATATTCAAATTGGCGAGGCATGCGCGTGTGCGCGGATTCTGCAAAGTACATGAGGAACTGGCCACAAGGCCGGGTGTTGATTAGTGTCCAGATTGGGACAGATTTGCTCCCTGCGCGTTCGGAAAATGGTATTGTAATGCCTGCCTAGCGCGATCGGCACACCAGGCATTCACATTTTCAACAACGCAGATCGACGGAGAGATCATGGAATTAACGGCCACACAGGAAGCGCGTCCCTGGGAACGCCCATTCTGGAAACCAGTGCACGGCAAGGAAGGCGTTTTCGCTTATCTCGTACTCATTCATGTGCTGGCGGTCGTTGGATTGATTTTGTTTCCACTGCCGAGCCTGAAAGTTCTCGGCTTGGCACTCCTGTTTATCGCCTTCGGCGGACTCGGCACGACGGTGTGCTATCACCGTATGCTGGCCCACAAAACGCTTAAGACCAACAAGTTTATTGAACAGGCGCTTATTTTTTGGGCGGTATTTAATGGCTCCGGCCATCCAGCCAGTTGGGTCGCGTACCATCGTTTGCATCATTCCGTGACGGACACACCGGACGACATCTCTAGTCCCAAACAAGGCGGTTTCTGGTGGGCGCACCTGCGCTGGCTTTATCAAACGCAACCTGCCGACAAGAATCGCTGGGCTCCCGAACTCACCCGCGGCATGTACACGGCGTGGGGCAAGTTGGAAACTCCTGTCATTATTCTCTCCATCTTTTCCGGACTGATCCTGGGCCTCGGCTGGATGGGCTTCTTCTGGCTGGGGGCGATCCGTCTGGTATACACGCTGCACATGCAATGCTTCGTGAATAGTTTGACGCACCTGGGACATTCCAAAGAGGGCGGCGACGACTCCAGCATGAACGTATGGTGGCTAGGTCCGTTCCAAATTACCGCCTGGGGCGAGAACTGGCACGCAAATCATCATTCGCACGCAGGTTCCGCGCGTCTTGGATTGCGCTGGTGGCAGACAGATATCGGGTGGTATTTCATCTGGACGCTGGAGCTTTTTGGTCTCGCGCACAGCGTCAAGCGCCCGCGCGCATCGTAGTCAGTTAGTCTCGCCAAAACGCGAGCGCCACAATGTTATGATGGCGGCGTGTACGCGCAAAAATTCAAAGTGAGTGTCGTCATACGCGGCGAGAGCCGGCCTTGCCCGCTCGAGTGGCTCGACCAGTTCTGCATGCGAAACTTCACAAATTCCGCGGACTTCGACGACACGCTGCCCGTAGCCGAGGGCAAAGTGGAAGCCAGTTTCCATTTGACGCCGGAGCGTTTTGCCGAGGGACTTGGCGCGTGGCTCACGCAGCGGGGAAAGGGCGAGGGCGAACCGGTTATCGTGCAGGTCGCTCGAGAGCCGTCCTCAGAAATCCGATTGAGTGGAAATAGAACTGGCTAGAAGCTGGGGTTACGCGGCGGAGTCGCGCTTCTCCCCGTTGATGGCGGCGCGAATTTCCGGCAAAGCGGCCAAAGCAGCGGCAGCTCCAGCCGCGACCATGTCCGGCGTTCTGGTGAAGTCATCCCAGACAAAAGGAGTAACATCCGGCTCGATGATCACATCTGCTTGCTGGCGCCATGTGAGGTCGGTGTGGCGTTGAATGATGGTGAAGGAGCGACTAAGGACATCGGTGAAGGTGCGAGGCTGCTCGATGTTGCCGGCTTCGAGATACACGGCGATCACGATGTCCGCCCCAAGCAACAGAGCGCCTTCCACGGGAACCGGGGCGGTCAGAAATCCATCGACAAGCGTGCGCCCTTCAAATTGAATGGGCACGAACAGACCGGGATACGCGCACGAAGCGCGCAAGGGCGGGCCAACCTGGCCGCGCGTGTAGTAGACGGAGACGCCCGCATTGATGTCCGTCGCGGCGATCGCCAAGGGAATGGCCATGTCCTCAAAGGTTTTAACGGGTGTGAAGCGGGCAAGAAATTTGTCCATTCGCTGATTTGTGGCCAGGCCGAGCCAGGACGGTGTCCAGCGGCCGAAGTCGGTGAAGGTAGTTGTCGCGCCGATGCGCTCCATCTCTTCAAGGGGCGTTCCCGCGCAAAAAGCCGAGCCTATCAGTGCGCCCACGCTCGTCCCAGAGACCACATCGATGGGTATACCGGCCTCGCGGAGTATCCGCAGGACGCCGATGTGTGCGATGCCACGCGCAAACCCTCCCGCAAGCGCCAGGCCGACACGGGGGCGTTCCTGCGATTTGGGTTCCTGGGGCAGCGCAAGGGAGCGCAGCTTTTCCCGGGCGGATTGAAGCCAGCCGATAGCGTCTTTTGCCTTGCGAGGACTCATCTTCACTTTACTGTAACCCGGCATGTGCAGCAGAGCCATAGTTCGTTTGACCAGGGGATAGCGGTTTTGTAACCTGTCCCATCGTCTTAAGTTCCGCAAAAGGCATACCATGAAACGTCGAATCGAAAAAGCAGCAGTGTTGGGCGCGGGAACCATGGGTTCGCGTATCGCAGCGCATCTGGCTAACGCCGGGCTGCCATGCATTTTGTTGGATATCGTTCCGCCAGATCTGAAGGCCGAAGCGCCAGCCGCGGAACGCAACAAGATTGTGCGAGCGGGGCTCGAGGCGGCAAAAAAATCCAAGCCGGCGGCGTTTTTCACGCCGGCGCTAGCGGAACGAGTGTCAATCGGAAATTTTGAGGATGACCTGGCGCGTTGCGCGGAAGCCGACTGGATTATCGAAGTTGTGGCGGAAAACCTGGAGATCAAACGCAAATTGCTTTCGCGCGTGACGCAATTCCGCAAGCCTGGCGCGATTGTCACGACCAATACTTCCGGATTGCCCGTTCACTTGATCGCGGAAGCGATGAGCGAAGAGTTCCAGCAGCACTGGGCCGGGACTCATTTTTTCAATCCACCGCGCTATATGAAGCTGGTGGAGGTGATTCCCGGGCCGAAGACTTCGCCTGACGTGATCGAGACGCTCGGCGAATTCTGCGATAGACGGCTCGGCAAAGGGGTAGTTGTCGCGAAGGACACGCCGAACTTCATCGCCAATCGCATCGGGACATTTTCGATGCTGAACGCAATGCGGCTGATGGCGAAGCTAGGCATGACCATCGAGGAAGTGGATGCGTGCACCGGGCCGGCGGTGGGCTGGCCGAAGTCGGCGACGTTCCGGACGGCTGACCTAGTGGGTCTGGACGTGCTCGTCCATGTGGTGAAGAACATCTACGAAACGGCCCCAAACGATGAATCGCACGAAATGTACAAGGTGCCCGCGCTGGTCGAAGAGATGGCACGGCGAGGATGGCTGGGAGACAAAACCGGCCAGGGCTTTTACAAAAAAGTGAAGGGCGAGGGCGAAAAGGAAATTCTGACACTGGACGTCAACACAATGGAGTACCGGCCACGCCAGAAGGCGAAATTTGCTTCTCTCGAAATGGGAAAAGCGATTGAGGATACGCGTGAGCGGCTGCGCGTGCTGGTAGGGCCGGTGCTCGAAGGACAAAAAGGAGATAAAGCGCAGCAGTTCATCTGGGGCGGGCTATCGGAAATGTGTTTGTACGCCGCGCGGCGGGTGCCGGAGATTTCGGACAGCGTCGTGGACGTGGATCACGCGATGCAGTGGGGCTTCGCCTGGGAGATGGGGCCTTTTGAAATGATGGACGCGATCGGGGTGAAAGCCTTCGCCGCGCAAGTCCAAAAAGAAGGGCGCGCGATTCCGGTTGCAATTGAAAAAGTCCTGACGAACGGCAGGAAGGGCTTTTATGAATCCGAAAAAGGCAAGACGACGGTCTTCGATGTGAGCACCGGAGCGGTAAAGCCGCTCGAAACGCAACCGGGCATCATTATTCTGAAATCGCGTAAAGAAGCGGGCCGCGAAATTGAGCGCAACTCAGGCGCCAGCTTGATCGATCTGGGCGATGGCGTCGTGTGCTGTGAATTCCACGCCAAGATGAATGCTATTGGCGCGGACCTTATCGCGATGCTTCACAAAGGATTGAAGCGCCTGGACGCGGATTTTGATTCCATGGTGATCGCCAACCAGGCCGTGAATTTTTCCGTTGGCGCGAACCTGATGCTCATGCTGGTGGCGGCGCAGGAACAGGAATGGGACGAGCTGCACATGGGAGTAAAGCAATTTCAGAACGTGAATCTGGCGCTGAAGTATGCGGCGAAACCGGTAGTTGCAGCGCCGCAGGGAATGGCGCTCGGCGGAGGATGCGAAATCGGCTTGCATGCAGCGAAGATACAAGCCGCGGCGGAAGCCTACATCGGACTGGTGGAGACCGGCGTGGGTTTAATTCCGGGCGGCGGGGGAACAAAAGAGATGCTCATCCGCGCGAATGAACATGCGGCGGGCGGCGAGGATTTGGATTTGTTTCACGCGTTGAAGCCTGTGTTCGAAACGATTGCCATGGCAAAAGTGGGAACGAGCGCGGAAGAGAGCCGGGCGCTTGGGTTCCTGCGGCGAGAAGACGGCGTCTCGATGAATCGTGACCGCCTTGTGGGCGATGCGAAAGAAGCGGCGCTGGCGTTGGTGCGCGGCGGGTACAAGCCGCCCGCGGCAAGCTGGCAGGAAGGCGCGCAGACCACGCAAATCAAAGTGCTCGGCGAACAATTCTTGGCTGGCGCAAAGCTCGTGATTCACATGATGCAGCGCGGCGGATACATCACGGACTACGACGCGCACGTAGGGCGCAAGCTCGCCAATATCCTGGCAGGGGGGCCACTCACTTCGCCGCAACTTGTCAGCGAGCAGTACGTGCTCGACCTCGAGCGTGAAGCCTTCGTTTCCCTTTGCGGCGAAAAGAAAACGCAGGAACGCATCGCGTTTACGCTGAAGACCGGCAAACCGTTGAGAAATTAGCCGCGACAACTCCGTAGGCATGGCATTCGCGACAGAACAGTGGCTTTCCGTGCTGTAGTAAGCCTCCAGCGCCTTTGCTGTTGTTTCGGACGCGAGCCCGCGATACTCCAACCTTCCGTCCGGCGGCCTTGTTGAAGCGATAAAAAACGGCTGGCAAAACTCGGCAAAAAATAGATAGAACCGCCTCGAATCATACTATAATGGCGGTTTCAAGTAATACGAATCGGAATGCGCTGGTGGAGGAGACCTTGATGCACCGAGCCGCGCTTTTACCGCCGCGGGAAGCGGCGAGAATTCTGGGAATCAGCTACCCCACGCTGAAACAGTGGATCTATCGCGGGAAAATCAAAACGATAAAGACGCCAGGTGGACATCATCGCGTGCCGGAGAGCGAAATCGACCGTATGATTCCAAGAAGACTGGAACGCGGAGATATTTCTCTGCGCCGGGGCAACTTCCGGAAAATCAGCGGCCGCAACCAACTAATCGGCCGAGTAGTGTCGCTCAAGTTTAGCGGCTTGCTGGCGCAGGTGACCTTGGCCATCGGCGAGCAGCACATCACGGCCATCATCACGGCCGACGCGGCGAAAGAGATGCGGCTAAAACCAGGTGAGCGGGCGGCCGCCCTGATAAAGTCCACAGAAGTGATGATATTGCGAGTGTGAGTAAAGAGGTGACTCGTGGTGGGTGACTCGTGGCTGGTGACTCATGACTTGTGGAAAAGCACATTGGATTGAGGCGTTTCTCGTTGTGCCATCCCTGCTCGCAATTCTTCCCGTGCGGCAGGTGGCTCGCGGCCAGGGTCAAGAAATTCGCGTGGCAGCGGCTGCGGATTTACAATTCGCGATGCAGGATCTTGCCGCTCAATTCGAACAGCGGACACGAACGAAAGTGGACGTATCCTACGGTTCGAGTGGAAATTTTTTCTCGCAACTGCAGAATGGAGCCCCATTCGATCTTTTTTTTTCCGCGGATATCGAATATCCGAGAAAACTAAAATCCGTAGGCATCGCCGAACCCGGAACGCTTTATGAATATGCGATAGGTCGCATCGCGATCTGGATGCCGGGGAATACTCAGGTGGACCTTGCTCGCCAGGGATGGAAGGCATTGCTGGACGCCAGCGTGCAAAAAATTGCGATCGCCAATCCGGAGCACGCTCCCTACGGCCGCGCGGCTGTTGCGGCAATACAAAAGGCCGGCGTCTACGAGCAAGTCGAAGCAAAACTCGTCTATGGAGAAAACATCTCGCAGGCGGGCCAGTTCGTTCAATCGGGAAACGCCCAGGCGGGGATTGTGGCGATGTCGCTGGCCGTTTCGCCCGGAATGAAAGCAGGCAAGAGCTGGGAGATTCCGGCGGAAATGCATCCGCCAATCGAGCAAGGCGCCGTCGTTTTAAAGAACGCAAAAAACAAGAGTGGGGCCCTGACATTTTTGCAATTTGTGAAGAGCGAAGCCGGCCGCGCAATGCTTGCGAAGTATGGATTCACACTTCCAGCCACCGTAGTCATTGCATCTCCGGCTGGCTCACAGAATAAATAATTATGGACGCGCTGCTTCTTTCCCTTCGACTCGCTCTGTGCGTTTCCGCCATTCTTTTGGCGGGCGGACTGCCGCTCGCCTATTGGCTGGCATATTCGAATTGGCGGGGCAAGTTTTTGCTGGAAGCCGTCGTGGCCCTGCCTCTGGTGTTGCCGCCGACGGTTCTCGGATTTTACGTGCTCCTCGCCATGGGCTCGCGCGGCCCGCTTGGAAAATTGTGGCAGACATTCTTCGGGCATGGCCTGGCGTTTACGTTCGAAGGGCTGGTCTTCGCGTCCGTGCTCTACAGTTTGCCCTTTGCCGTCCAGCCCCTGATCGTCTCCTTCGAATCCGTGGACCGCAAACTTCTCGACGCTGCCGCAGTTCTCGGCGCCGGGCGCCGCAAAACTTTTTGGCGCGTCATCCTGCCGCTCTCGATTCCTGGCGTCGTAACGGCGCTAGTCCTGAGCTTTGCCCACACCATGGGCGAATTTGGTGTCGTGCTTATGGTCGGCGGCAATTTGGCGGGCGTCACGCGCACCGTCTCGATCGATATCTATGACCGCGTGCAGTCGCTCGAATACGCCGACGCAAATCGCATGGCGCTGGTGCTGCTCGCAATCTCCTTCAGCGTTCTGTCCGTCGTTTATGGCGTCAATCGGCAAGTGGGTCGCCAAATCAACCGCCGTTTGTGGACACCGTGGGCGGCGAAGTAAACTTGGCCACGCTGACGGAGCGCGTGAAGTTGGAGCGTTCCCGCGCGGGCTCTCCTCCTTTCGTGCTGGACATTTCGATCCAAGTTCCCATCGGTATCACAATTCTATTCGGACCTTCCGGTGCCGGAAAATCGACGGTCCTCGATTGCATCGCCGGGTTGGTGCGTCCTGACTCCGGGCGCATCACCGTCGGTGAAAAAGTGCTGTTCGATTCTGAAAGCGGCGTAAATTGTCCGACCCAGGCGCGGCGTATCGCCTACGTTTTTCAAACACTGGCTCTTTTTCCCCACATGACCGCAGAAGAAAATGTCGCCTTCGGACTCGACGCGCTGCCGCGCGAACAGCGCTCTACGCGCGCCGAAGAAATTCTTAAGGCTTTTCGCGTGGACAAATTGCGCGGCCGCAAGCCAGCCGAGATCTCCGGCGGAGAGCGTCAAAGGATAGCTCTGGCGAGGTCTCTTGTGACGCAGCCACGCGTTTTGCTGCTCGATGAACCTCTGACCGGTCTGGACGCGCATCTGAAGGCGACAATCGTCGATGATCTCCGCGCGTGGAACGCGACGCAGCGTATCCCGATCTTGTATGTGACGCACTCCCGCGAAGAAGTGAACGCGCTGGGCGAGCGCATGATCGCCATGGATCACGGCCGCGTGGTCGGCGAGGGAACGCCTATGGAAATTCTCGAAGCTCCCCGTCGCACGCGGCTGGCGCAGGCGGCGGGTTTTGAAAATTTGCTTACTGGCATCGTCGTGGATTTACGCGAAGCAGACGGCGTAATGCGTATGCGGTTCAGCGACAGTGTTTGTGAAATGGAAGTGCCTCTGGGTTACGCGGCGCCGGGAGACCGTGTGCGCGTAGCCATTCGCGCAGGCGACATATTGCTGGCAACTTCGCAACCCCATGGCCTGAGCGCGCGAAACGTCATCGAAGGCCGCATCGTAGCATTGGAAACGCGCGGCACGCTGATTCGGGCTCGCGTGGACTGCGGCGTGGAATTTATCGTCCACCTGACACCGGGAGCTGCTCGGACGCTGGAGCTCGCGGCGGGAGTGCGAGTGTGGCTGGTGCTGAAAACGCACTCGTGCCATTTCGTGGAGGAATGAATCTTGTCCTTGCCCGGATAGTTCCTCAGCCTTTTGGTTTGCTCGTCGCCGCAGCTATAGGCGCGGAGAATCTTACTTCCGCAGCCTCGAGCGTGTCGCCTTTAGCCGTGGCGTGGATCACGACGCGATCACCTACGGCCAAATCGGAGAGTTTTGCGGGCTTGTCCGCCTTGCCGCTTCGCAATAGAAACGTCGTCGCGGCAACGAGTTTCACTTCGACAGACTTGCCATCGGCGGTCTTCACCGTGACGGAATCCGCGGTGGTTTTTTCTACGGTGCCAACGACGTGTTTCTTTTCGCCATGCGCCAAAGAGGAGCCGGCAAGAAGGCCAATCGAAAGTAGGAGCGCAAGCGAGCGAAATTTCATATTCATCTCCAGACGGAGTGGCCTCGGCGGGGCCAGCCTTAACGCTATTCCACAAACCAGACGGTAGCAAGTTCCATAGAAGGCCCTGGTAGCGTCGAATTGGAATCTTCTTAGTGCTGATGATGGGATTCCGGCTTCGGCGCTGGAGTTGCTCCGTTCAGAAAATCATTTTCCTGTTGTTCTTCCTGTCGATCACCCGGCCCCTTTGGGTTGTACTGTTCCATCTCCATGCGCTCCTGCGGCGTCAACTGCGGAAGGTGGCGAAGGAAGAGCACGAGCTTCCAACTGTCGTTGGCAAAGCCTGGACTTGAGAAAGCTGGCATGCCCGTAAATCGCACGCCATTTTCGATCACCCAGAAAAGTTCGCCGTCGGAGAGTTTCTGCGTTTCGGGCAAACGCAAGTCGGGCGGTTTCGGATACAGCCCATGGCCGATCATCGTATCGCCGCTGCCGTCGTTTCCATGACATGTGGCGCAGTGGTCAGCAAAGTGAATCCGGGCGTCGCGAAGATTTTCTTCCGATGCCGCAACGGGATTCTGCTGGGCCCGGGCCGCTGCCGGCATCGAGAGATGTCGTGCTTCGCGCGCCATCATTGCTTCCATTCGCGTCGGTGTGGCTCGAGCGCTCATGCCATGGTGCAAAATCGAGACCGCTAGAAAAACAAGCAAGCCCGAGCCAACTACGAGGACAAGCAAAATTAGGGTTCCGCGTCTCATTGCACTTCAACCATGTTAGACGACGTGGACCAGGCCAAGCTAGCTTACACTTATGATACTGGGGGTCGTCCTCGCACACTCCCGCCTGCATACTCGCACTGCCTCTGGTAGGATACGCCGAGCCATGCGACACAAAATCTTCTCAAGCCTCGATGCCGCCGTGGCCGATATACGAGACGGCGCTCGAATCATGTTTGGCGGGTTCGGAGGGGCGGGGTTTCCGAACAACTTAATCCAGGCGCTGGCTTTGAAGGGCACGAAAGACATCACCGCGATCAGCAATAATTGTGGAACGCATGATGGTGAGCTTGGATTGCTGTTCAAGAACGCCCAGATCGCCCACGTGATCGCATCGTTTCCAGGTCCGCATTCCACGTATTTTCAAGAACAGCTTGCCGCAAAAAAAGTAACCCTCGAGCTGGTGCCGCAAGGAATTCTCTGCGAACGAATGCGCGCCGCTGCCGCCGGGTTGCAGGGGTTCTACACCACGGTCGGCGTCGGAACCGAAATCGCAGTTGGGAAGGAAGAGCGAGTCATTGAAGGTAAACGCTGCATTTTGGAGATGCCCATCCACGCGGATTACGCCCTTATCAAGGGAGAGAGAGCGGATGAACTGGGAAACCTGACTTACCGGCTCGCGGCGCGGAATTTCAACCCGATTATGGCTATGGCTGCGACGACAACCATCGTCGAGGTCGACGAAATCGTGCCGGTCGGCTCGATCAAGCCGGAGCATGTCGTAACGCCCGCAATTTTTGTGCACCGCGTCGTGCAAGCAAAAGGGATGCGCTATGCCGGATAAGATGCGGCTTACCCGCGAACAGATCGCCCAGCGCGCCGCGCTGGAATTGCCCGATAGCGCTTACGTGAATCTTGGCTGGGGCATCCCGAATCTCATCGCGGACCATTTGCCGAAAAACGTCGAGGTTTACTTTCATAGCGAGAACGGCATCCTTGGCATGGGTCCCCGCGCAAAACCCGGCGAAGAAGATTACGACTTGGTGGATGCGATGAAGATGCCGGTAACCTTGATACCGGGAGCTTCGTTCTTTCACCAGGCGGATGCGCATCTCATGACGCGCGGTGGTCACATCGACGTGGCCGTGCTTGGCGGATTTCAAGTTTCGGAAAAAGGCGACCTCGCGAATTGGAAAATTCCCGGGGCAAAAGGCTCCGGCGGCATTGGCGGCGCGATGGACATTGCCGCGGGCGCGAAGAAGCTGATCGTTTGCATGGAACACATCACCAGGGAAGGCGCGCCAAAAATCGTGCGGCAATGCACTTACCCCCTGACGGGTCTGGCCTGCGTCGATATCATCGTTACCGACCTCGCCGTAATCGACGTGAAGCCAGAAGGCCTGATGCTTCGCGAAGTTGCGCCGGGATGGAGCATCGAAGAACTGCAAAAGCTTACCGGTGCACCGCTAATGTCGCTCGGTCGTGCCCCGGAGATGAAATTTCCTTAAATGCCTTCGAAAGACTCCCATCTCGTGAGCGTGCCTCAAGACTGCCCATTGCAGATGACGCGTGGTAAAGTTGATGTTTGGCGGCAGTGACCAGAATCTCTAGGAGACTGTTATGGCAGAAAATATTCCGGAGAAATACGCGGACCTGTTGGAGAAGCCGGCGTTCGGCAATCTTGGGACCATTATGAAAGACGGCAGCCCGTAAGTGACACCCATTTGGGTGGACTACGACGGGAAATACGTGCGATTCAATTCCGCGCTGGGGCGCGTAAAAGACAAGAATGTCCGCCGCGACCCGCGTTTCCGTTTCCCTGCAAGATCCCGCGAACCCTTATCGCTATCTCGAAATTCGCGGCCGCGTGGTCGAGATCACGCAGAACGGCGCGGACGACCACATCAATAAGCTCTCACAAAAATATTTGGGCAAGCCCGTCTATCCTTTCCGGCAGTCCGGCGAAGTCCGCGTCCTGTACAAAATTGAGCCGGAAAAAGTCAGCGCGATGGGATGAAGCAGTCACCCACGGGCTCGATTGCAGCGCATCGCGGGCGTGGCACTTTTTCGCTTGCCCGCAAGGAAGCACTAGCAGTGTAATGGAGTACAGTTTGCAGTCCCGGCGCGCCCGTAGCTCAGCTGGATAGAGCATCTGGCTTCGAACCAGAGGGTCGGGAGTTCGAGTCTCTCCGGGCGCGCCACTTATTCTCGGTCCGGCCCGGAGACATGGGTGACACAACGTACCTAAGACATAGGTAACACTTTTGGGCCGAAGGGATTTTCGAGCGGTTCGAGCATCCGAGTCTCCAGATCGAAGTATCCCAGATCATAATCCATAAAGCTCACCAGCCAAATGTCGTCGTGGACTTCTTTGATGCCCACGGCTTGGCCGGCGAAGACCGTACTATCGCTTATCGCGATTGCAGGATGCGGTGGAGGCACCAGCATTCCGAAAGATCCAGGCACGCCGAGAGGCGCCCACAACCTCGTCGTCTCCGGCACCTCCAACGGCCTGAGCCGCACCGTCACTTTGACACTAAATGTGAATTAACGCGGTGCTTGGGTGATTCATCAGCCAGAGTGGCCCCGCATCTCAGAGATGTTGGCATGCAAGCGGACATGCAAAGGGAAGCTAAAGACTTTTCGCATCAATCCAAGGTACACAACCGATGTGGACTCCGGAAAAGTCTCAGCATTCTCCGGGTAGGAAAGACTCCGGCTTCGATAGTTCCATCTTGAAGCACGCCCAGGCGGAGTACGCAAGACTACAATCGTTGATTGTGGATTTTCCTTTGCAATTGCGCTGGTGCCCGATTAAGGGCAAGTTCACTCAGTCCCTAAGGTCATCCTAGATTCCAATCCACTGAGAAGCTCTAAGTGTGGCAGAATTGGCACGAATTCTGAGAGAAAAGTTCTAAAATCGTCCCCCTTGGGCGCGCCACAATGTCTTCATGAAAAGGCGATTTCGCATCGACCAGCGACGGGCGTTCTCGATTGCGCTGTGCGCGTTGCTCGTTGCCGCGCTGCCGGCTGGTCAGTTGGTCGACGACCGTGCCATCACGATCAAATCGCCGCAGGATATTGTGGCCAGGCGTCAAGCGCTCATCGAATTTCTGTGGGGTCCGCAAGGATTTCCCAACGCAAAGTTTCCTTCTTCGGTTGCTAAGAACATCGCAAGTCCTGTGTCCGGCCTGAAGAATCTTGAGCGAGTTGACGAAATGCATATCACCATGGACGAAGGCAAGCAAGGTTTGGCATATCACTTCGTAGCCAAGCGGAGTAACGGACGGCTCGTGGTCGTGCATCAGGGACACGGATGCACGTTGGACGACAGCGCAACTCCAGTGGGCAAGATTTACGGGATGCAGCGCGCCATCAACGAACTGCTGACTTCGGATTTCTCGGTGCTTGCCGTTTACATGCCACATGAAATTCCCGGCGATTGCCTTGGAACCGCTCGCCACAACAGCATGCTGGCCGGGACATCCACGGCCGGCAGCCCCATGAGATTTTTTCTTGAGCCCGTCGCAGTCTGTCTGAACTATTTGCAGGCCAGGTCGCGCGCAGATCGCTTCCCGAAATACCGCGAGTTCGATATCGTCGGTTTTTCTGGAGGCGGTTGGACCGCCACAGTCTATGCCGCGATCGATCCTAGAATTACCATGAGCTTTCCGGTCGCCGGATCGCTCCCGCTCTATCTGCGTACCGGCGCCTCAATCGGTGACGGCGAGCAAACTCTTTCGAGCTTTTACAAAATCGCAGGATACCCGGACCTCTACGTGATGGGCGCGTACGGCGCGGGCCGCAAGCAAGTGCAGATTCTCAATCGCCGCGACAGTTGTTGCTTTGGCGAGAAACAGCACGACGCCGCGCAAATGGGAATTGCCTGGGACGATGCTGTCCGCGGCTACGAAGCGCGCGTGCAGAATGCGTTGGAGCATCTCGGCAGAAAAGGTTCGTTTCGCGTGGAGATCGACGAAGAATCGACAGGTCATATGATTTCGCGTCATGCCATTGTCGATGTGATTCTGCCCAGTCTGTCGGCGCCGCGCTGATGCATGATGGTATGCTCTCCTTCGCAATCACCGGCTAAAACAACCGAGGTGGCAAATGAATTTCCGGGAACCGCTTTCCCGTTCGAGAGTATTGGCGAAACGCATGTTCCTCATTGCGACCTCCCTTGCAATATGCGCTTTTGTCTCCGCAGCCCCGGCACGAGCCGCGCACGAAGAGAACGGCCAAACGTTCGACGGCCCCGGCGGCAAGCTCTATTACGAGGTGACTGGCAGCGGTTCCGGCACGCCGCTCATCGTCGTGAATGGCGGCCCCGGCTTCGATCACACCTATCTGCATATCTCGACCGCTTGGGACACCCTTGGCAAAAATCGCCGTATCATTTTCTACGACCAGCGCGGAAACGGGCGTTCGTCGCCATTGAAACAAGGGCAATCCTGCAATCTCGCCGATCAGATCGCCGACCTGGAAGCCTTGCGCGCGCACATCGGTTTCGAAAAGTGGGACTTGCTCGGCCATTCCTGGGGCGGCTACCTGTCCATGGCTTATTCGGCGCGCCATCCCGAGCGCATCGCTCACTTGATGATTGTGGACTCCGCCGCGCCCAAATGGAGCGACACGCTCTTTCTCTTCAGCCAGATTTTCCCGGAACTCACCGAGCGCCGCGCGGGCTACGTATTCGCTGACGAAATGGGGGATAAAGCCGCGTCCGACGCTTCGATCCACGACTATCTGACCATGCTTTTTTATTCGGCGGAAAAGCGCGACGCGTTCGTCGCGCAGATGGGCGCGGGCGCGTATCACAAGGAAGTCTTCCAGGCGGTGATCAGCGACCTGCCGCGCTTCGACCTGAATCCAGAAATTGCCAAATTCAAATTTCCGGTGATCGTGATGAGCGGGCGCTACGACATCAACGTCGCGCCGCTCGTCGCGTACAGAATCCACCAAGCCATTCCGGGATCGCGCTTCGTGGTCTTTGAACGCAGCGGCCACATTCCTTTCTACGAAGAGCCCGACGCTTTCGTTCGCGCTGCCGAAGAATTTCTAAACGCAAAATAGCACTCGCAAAACACTACAAGCGGGCGGCGACGCGAGCCACGATATGTCCATCGATCGCGCGAAATATTAGTACGAGACTGTCGGTGAGCGGAACTCCTTCGCTGGGAATGCCGAGTTCGTAGGACCACAGATAACGCTTCGGCAATTCCGCCGCAAGATCCTTTGCGTAAGGCTCAAGGGGATCGACGGAAAAGTGCACCACGGTTATTTTTCCCGCCGGGCGCATTTCCACGCCGTGTTTCCAGTACAACGAAAACTTCAGTGAACTCATCGCTTCTTGCGTCAGGTAGGCTCCGGTGCCAACAGGCTGCAGGCCCGTGGAACATGGCTGATCGTGGATGAGCAGGGAGAGCAGGATTTTGTCGGGGAACTGGGTGACTTCATTGGTGCCGAGGCGAAAGACGGTTCCGTCATCGGTGGCGTAGGACTTAAGCTGGTTGAAGAATCCCGCGGAGGTGACGCGGCCATTGATGCGAAAGCACGGGCCGTTGGGAATTCCTCCATCGCCTACGAGAAAGACGCCGCCGTAATAATTCTCAACCTGGACTTTCTCCTTTTTGTGATGCTTGGATTTCTTTTGTGAAGGACATGCGGAAGCGAGGAACACAAAAAATCCAGCGAGGGCCAGGCAAGTAATTCGTGAGAGGGTTGCGCCCATGGGCGTTATCCAACACCGTCATTTTACTCCCGCGGGCTGGGCGCGGAGAAGAAAGGTGATGCCCTTCGTCGTGTAGGAGGTTTTGCCGCCTTCAAGAGGTTTCCCCTCGATTTTTCCCGCGCGGGCATCTTCAATGGCGGTGACCAATTTCGGGAGGATGCTCGGGTCGGCGACGGGAACATTGTGCGCGCCGAGGACGAGTTTGATTTGCGGCGCGAGGGCAGCGAGTTTCTTGACCGATGCGACGTAAGCGTCGAGATCGGTTTCCGGGCGGAAGAGCCAGATGGGGCCGGGATAGAACGTGTCGCCGGTGAACAGCAGGCCGTTGGCGCGGTCGATCAACGCGATGGAATCCGGCGTATGTCCGGGAGTTGCGATGATTTCGACGTCGTGGGCGTGGCCCAGGCTGATTTTGAAGCCGTCATGCACAAAGAGCGAAACGTGCCACGGTTTGGTAACGTATGTTTTGGGATTGAAGCCTTTTGGCAATTCGCCGCAAATCATTCCTGGCGCGAGTTCTGCTTGCGCGTCTTCGCGAGAGCCTTTGGCGTTGGCGCGGGTGAAGGGCGTGTCCATGCCGTAGATAAAACTGAAGAGGGAATTGCCGCCGACGCGGTCGTTGTGCGTGTGCGAGTTCAGCACGACGACGGGGCGGCTGGTCAATTGCCTTACGACTTTATGAATGTCGGCGATGCCCATGCCGGTGTCGAAGAGCAGGGCCTGCTTGGTGCCGACGATAAGATAGGAGATCGTTTCCTCGGCCTGGTGCGGCTCGTAAATCGCAAAAACGCCGGGCGCGACTTTGTAAACTTCAAACCACGGCTCGTTCGGGAGCACGCGGTCGAGTTTTGCGTATTCGGGCCGCGGGAAATTCTTGCACCAGTCCGGGCTGATCGTCTGCGGAAAGAAACCAGGGAAAAAATTCAATGCAGGCTTCGCGCTGGACGCCGAGTTTGCGCTAAAAATTAGTAGCAAGAGCGACGGGACCGCTGGCCACAACCTCGCGAGCCTACGAGTCATTCGTCTTTCCTCCTCCGAGGCGGCCAAATAGTCGTCCCAGCGGACTCTTCGCACTGTCATGTTCCAGAACTTGAAATACCTCTCCACTCAACCCCGGCATGTCCTCATCGTGTCTAAAACCGGTCAGTTTTTTTGCAAGCTCGGCGGGGATATCATAGACGTAATCCACACCTAGCTCGTCCCGGTTCGAGATCTCTTGTTCCTGCTTTGCGAACAGCTCCTTGCGAATGCTTTCAAATTCAGCTGGAAGCTCGCCTCTCGTCTCAAGGTGCAATGCGCCTTTTTCACCCCCATCATGCGCGACCCGCCAAATTTCCTTGCCATCCTTCCACCTCGCGGCGGAGCTGAACATCACATGGTCTTCGACAAAACAGTAGACGACTTCGCCCGACCGAGACAATTTTGCGAGCTCTCCATCTACCATCTCTTTGTGATCGAACATCACCAGATACCAGCCCGTCGGCAGTTGCACGCCATTGACTTTTGATTCAGCAACTTCCTCACGCTTTCCAGTTGGCCTCAGCCCCAAGGCTGCGCAGGCCGACTGAACATCGCCGCCCTTCAGTGCCGCCCATGAAAGTGAGTAGCCCATCGCAGTTTATTTTGCACCGGAAGCGAAAATGGATTTCGGGATCATCATGTGGACGCCTTTGTTGCCGTCAACCAGCTCCGTGATGTGCAAATCCGCCGCCACACTTGCCAGCATATACGCATCATCACGGGACAAGTGTTTCTCCGTCACCAAAAAATCAATCATCTCGCGCAGCGCCAGCGTCGCGCACGCATTCAAATTATCGTTGAAGCCCATGGTCATGTAGTGCGTGGGCGTTTCGGCGCGCGGCCATTTCAGGTGCATGTCCTTGCGCACGATGAATTGAAACGTGCCAACGAGTGAAGTTTCGAGGGCGGTGATGTCCACTTCGCCGTCGCCCTGTCCAGCGTGGCCGTCGCCGACTTCAAAGAGCGCGCCGGGCGCGTGCACCGGAATGTAGAGCGTGGTGCCGGCGACGAGGTCCTTGTTGTCCATGTTGCCGGCCATGATCCATGGCGGAGCGCTGTTCCACCGGCCAGCGCTTTCCGGCGGCGCGTCGCCCATGCTGCCGAAAAAAGGATGCAGTGGAATCTCGATGCCCGGCGCGAATTTCGCCACCATGCGCTTTTCGTCGAGCGGAATGATTTTCATTTTCGCGTAAGGATAATCGTCCGGAATGTAGCCGCGCCCCGGCCCGAACGCGTTGTAGGCGTACGGAATCGCCAGTTTTATGGCAAGAATTTTTACTTCGAGGACGTCGCCCGGCTGCGCGTCCTCAATGTAAATCGGCCCGGTAAGAATGTGCCCGCCCGGCCCTTTGTCTTTCACCTGCTCGGTGATGTCGCGCAGGGATTGTTCCACTTGCTCCGGCGGCAGCCCTGCCTTCTCGAGCCCCTTGGGGCTGTTCGTGATCAGCGTCTGAATCTCCACCGCGTCGCCCGACTTGACACGCAACACCGGTGCCGCCTTCGCGTCGTAGTATCCCCAAGCCACCGTCTTTGGCGTCGCCTTCAGCGTATAGCTTGCCTGTGCGTGGAGCTTTGGGGCGGCAAACAGGCATAGGGAACTCAGGCCTGCGAAAGTTAGTACAAAGGATCGTCGGATCATCGGGCGACGCGGCCTCCTGGGTGATAGAGAGCAGGGCTTCCACGAAAGAGTATGAAAAAAGGTCGCCCTAAGTCCAATCATTTGCCGAAACTTGTGCACAGTCTATGCGTACAAAATAATTCTCCCAGCGTACTAATGCGGGATCGTAAACAGCCTGCGCGTTTGATGGAATCTGGCGGCTTATGGCCGACAAATACAGATTCACGCTCGAGGAAAAGACAGCGCTTCTGCGTGAGCTCAAAACGTTATTGAGGAATGATGACGAGCGGGAGTTTATGAAGATTTTGCGGAAGTTCGGGATAAAGGACGAGGACCCGCGTTTCGCCGAGGTCGTGAAGTTTTTCCGCCAGCTGCGCGGCGGGAAGCCTTAGCCGCCAACTGCCGGATTTCTTCCCGCATGGCTTTGGCCTTTTCGGGTGCTAGAGTCGACATGTGCTCCAGAACGATTTCTGCCAAGCGTTCCGCAGCCTGATTTAGCTTATTGGTGTTTTTTCCAGCCATTGATCAATAGGATAACACTGCCCGTCGTATTATGCTCACCAGAGCCGCCGCTAAGCGCATCGTGGACCAGCTTTAGGTGGACTTGGCGCTCCTCTTCCGGCAGGCGTTCCAAGGAATCCAGGATCAAGTCCGCGACATATCCGGCAGCTTTCTTTGTGTAAACGCGTTTTTGTTTCGTCGTCACAGTTGAATCCTCACACTGGTACTATGCCAGGTCAAGGTCCAAAATTGCTCGACCTGCTCGGGCGGCAGCCCCGCTTTTTCGAGCCCCTTAGGGCTGTTTGTGATCAGCGTCTGAATCTCTACCGTGTCGCCCGACTCCACGCGCAACACCGGGTCCGCCTTCGCGTCGTAGTAGCCCCATTCCACCGTCTTCGGCCTCGCCTTCAGCGTGTACGTCCCCTGCTGGGTCCAGAGCGAAAGTGACGAAACGAAAGCCGCGCAAACGATAAATATTGAACGGCAGGGATCAATCTTCCTGGCTGTCGCCGGGCTGCTAAATTCAAGGTATTTTGCCCTCCGCAGCGCTCCAAACGCGAAAGCAGACGAAAGCGATCGCGAGCACAATCATCGTGACGGCACAAGATAGAGTGAGTTGGTAGATCGGACTACTCGGATAGAGAGACTTGTAAAGAGGGCCAAGTTCGTTTCGCTGTCCAAACGACAGCGAGTGCGGAAATTTCTCGCCCGTCGCCAAGTGCTTGTTCACTCGAAAAACCATAAGGTGGTACAGACAGAAAGCCGCTATAAAGAATGCAGCAGAGATCGACAATAGAATGCTTCCTAGCATTGAGTTGAACTCGCTGGATTTGTATTTTCTCTCATGGGTGGGTCATGTCCTCAGGTTTGACGAGGGCGTCGAATCCAGTGTGCGTTCTTAGCAGCTTCAACATGCCGCAGCGGTCCTTTCTAACTCTTGAAGAGGCTGGGTGGCTCCTTGGGGTCGGGGCGGTGGAGAAACGTTTCCTCCGCAGAGGCCCATCGTATACCCACGGCGCCTGTCACAAAAAAACCAATTGCAATCCAAATGACGACATCATGAGTACGCCCCTGAAGATGGGCTGCCCAGTCCACACCGACCAAAACCACGGCAACGGCAAACAAGCGTAGCGACACCACGAATCGTCTATGACTAACGCGAACCAAGTCGGCGTCCACACCTCGAGCCAGATCTTGATCCCGTTGCCGCCGTCGTTTTAGCCAATCCCACATATCGCTTGAACGTATTTTTGCCGTTCAATTGTACTCATGGGCGCGTCATGTCCTCGGGTTTGACGAGGGCGTCGAATTCTTCGGCGGTGACGAAGCCGAGTTTGATGGCGGCTTCGCGGAGGCTGATGTGGGAATGATGGGCGGCTTTGGCGACTTGGGCTGCGGCGTCGTAGCCGATTTTGGGTGCGAGCGCGGTAACGAGCATCAGGGAATTGTGGACGTAATGTTCGATTTGCGTGGTGTTGACTTCGATGCCCTGGACGCAATGGGCTACGAAGCTGTTGGAGGCGTCGGCGAGGAGTTCGACGGAGTGGAGATAGTTGAAGATGATGACGGGCTTGAAAACGTTGAGCTCGAAATTGCCTTGCGAGCCAGCGAAACCGATGGCGGCGTCGTTGCCCATCACTTGCACGGCGACCATAGTGAGCGCTTCGGCCTGCGTGGGATTCACTTTGCCGGGCATGATCGAAGATCCCGGCTCGTTTTCCGGGAGCACGAGCTCGCCGAGGCCGCAGCGCGGGCCGGAAGCGAGCCAGCGAATGTCGTTGGCGATTTTCATGAGCGAGGCTGCTAGCGTTTTCAGCGCGCCGCTGGCGAAGACGAGTTCGTCGTGAGCGCTCAAGGCCGCGAATTTATTGGGATGCGAGCGGAAAGGCAAGTGGGTCAGCTCAGCGATTTTGCGCGCCGCGCGCTCCGCAAACTCAGGATGCGCATTCAATCCCGTTCCCACCGCTGTCCCGCCAATCGCCAAATCATAGAGCCCGTCGAGAGCCATGGTGACACGCCCGCCGTCGCGGTCGAGCAGATTGACGTACCCGGAAAATTCCTGGCCGACGGTGAGCGGCGTGGCGTCCTGCAAATGCGTGCGACCGATTTTCACGATGTCGGCGAATTCCCTGGCTTTGGCGTCGAGCGCGTCACGAAGCTTTTTCACGGCGGGAAGCAGGCGAAGCTTGGTTTCGGTGGCGGCAGCGATGTGCATCGCGGCGGGGAACGTATCGTTCGAGGATTGCGACATATTTACATCGTCGTTCGGGTGGATGGGCTTTTTGCTGCCCATGACGCCGCCCGCCATTTCGATGGCGCGATTGGAGATGACCTCGTTGACGTTCATGTTGGTCTGCGTGCCGCTGCCGGTTTGCCAGATGCGCAGAGGGAAGTGCTCGTTGAGCTTGCCGGAAATAACTTCGTCGGCGGCTTGCGTGATGAGCGCTGTCTTGTCGGCGGGGAGCTTGCCGAGGTCCTGATTGACGAGCGCGGCGGCTTTTTTGAGGATGCCGAAGGAGCGGATCAGCTCGGGAGGCATGGTGTCCTTGCCGATGGCGAAGTGGATGAGCGAGCGGGCGGTCTGCGCGCCGTAGTAGCGATCTGCGGGGACGTCAATCTTGCCCATGCTGTCAGACTCGGTGCGCGTGGGGATGTTAGAAGCGCTTTCGGCGATTTCAGACATGGCTGCTCCTGCAAAAGGTAGCCCCGATTTTAGCAGGCCCACACCAATGTAGGGTCACCCTTCTGAGGGTGACCGCTCTCCCGCTTCCATCCATTTCTTGGCTTAATTTACTGCCTGGATGGCGCCCGCAATTCTTCTGCAGGAACGGCCGCAACTTTGCCGTCGCGCCAGATATATAAGGGTAACCCCTCGCGCGCACGGCTCTCAATAATTTCGTCGACCGCCTCCTTCAACGCCATCAGTGCGCGCTCTTCAAGCGGCAGTTCAAAAACGTTCTTTGGCGGCTTGATCATGTCCTTCCTCAGCGGCTCTCTCCGATTGTACCGCAGCCCATTCGACTCGTCCGCTAACCTATTCTCTCCAAAGCATTTAAAATAACTATTGACTTTAGTTACCATTATGTTATAATGTTTCATGGATAGGGCGCAAAGCTCCTCTTCTGCTCACGGCCTTTCTTCTTATAGCCCCCTGCCAAGCGCGTCCCCGCCACTGCGTCCCATAAAATATTCAGTAACTCCTTTAGAATCCGCACTTCTGCAAGTGTTCATTCTAAACAACTTCAAGTTCAACAAAATCTGCACTTACGAAAAACCCAGGGGGAGAGGGTCCGTTATCGTTAACCAGGTTACGGTTAACCAGACCGTTGACCATCTCCCGCCGGGAAGCATGAATTATTCATGGCATGAGCTGGAGTGTGAGTTAGGCGATTGGAAACATGGCCGGTACCGACAAGGCGCAGAGGGGAGTGTGAGGCGCAGCGTTGTGTATAATTGAGGCCTTGGGGATTTAGCGGAATTCATGCCAGAAGAGACAAAAACAGTTAAGGCTAGCGTGGAAGTGTTGCGAGAGCGGCGGCGGCGGTTCCGCCGGACGCGTGTTCGCGAAGTGAAGATGATCGCCAAGGCGCTGGCGTCGACGAAGCATCCCATCCTGGTCCACATCATTCCGATGCGGCGCTGCAATCTGGACTGCGGATATTGCAACGAGTACGACAACGTGTCGAAGCCGGTGCCGCTGGAGGAGATGAAGAAGCGGCTGGATATATTGGCGGACATGGGGACGTCGATCATCACGATTAGCGGGGGCGAGCCGCTGATGCACCCGGAGCTGGAGGAGATAATCCGGCACATCCGAAAACGCGGGATAATCGCGGGAATGATTACCAACGGATTTTTGCTGAGTAAGGAGCGGATTGGCACGCTGAACGAGGCGGGACTGGAGCACTTGCAGATAAGCATTGATAATCTGGTGCCGGACGAAGTCTCGAAAAAGAGTTTGAAGACGCTGGATATCCGGCTGGAGTGGCTTGCGGAGTACTCGGTGTTCCAGGTGAACATCAATTCGGTGCTGGGAAGCGGAGTGAAGGACCCGGAAGACGCTCTGAAGATTGCGCACCGAGCCGTGGAGCTGGGATTCACGAGCACGGTGGGGATCATCCACGACCACAACGGGCAATTGAAGCCGCTGGGACCGCGCGAGCAGGAGATTTTCGAAGAGATCATGGAGCTTGGGAAGCGGTCGTTCTCGAGATTTAATGATTTTCAGCACAGCGTGGCGCGGGGTAAAGAGCACGACTGGCGTTGCCGCTCAGGCTCGCGATATTTGTATATTTGCGAGGACGGGCTGGTGCACTGGTGCTCGCAACAGCGCGGTTATCCGGGCATTCCGCTGGCACAGTACACGGATGAGATGCGGCATCGCGAGTACTACACGACGAAACATTGTGCGCCGATGTGCACCGTGTCTTGTGTGCAGCAAGTGGGGATACTCGACAACTGGCGCGGTCCGCAGACGCTGAAACCGAAGCTGATGGCACCTCCCGCAGCGCCACAGCCCGAGCTAGTGCAAATTGGCAGTACTCGAACCGACTCCTAATCGCCAACTATTTTCCTTCCTGCCACGGATTCTCTATTTTCTCTCCGCGCACATGGAGGGGTGAGACCGATTGACGATGAGGCTGCGGTTCAGAAGAATGAGAGCATGCCAGGCGCAGCGATTGAGATCGAAAATCTGACCAAGGACTACCCGTACGGGTTCCTGCACCTCAAGAAGAAGAGGTCGCTGGAAGGCCTCACCATGCAGGTGGAGAGCGGCGAGGTGTTCGGTTTCCTCGGGCCAAACGGTGCCGGAAAATCGACAACCATTAAATTGCTGGTGGGGCTGATCTTTCCGGAGGCCGGCACGGCGCGCATCCTGGGAAAACCAATCACCGACATTGAAATGCACCGCGACATTGGCTATTTGCCCGAGCAGCCGTACTTTTACGATTATTTGACGGCCTCGGAAGTGTTGGACTACTTCGCGAGAATCCACGGATTGACAGCAGCGGACCGGAGCGAGCGCGTAACGCGAATGCTCAAGAAAGTGGGGCTCGAGACGGCGAGGAAGATTCAGCTGCGCAAGTACTCGAAGGGGATGCTGCAGCGCGTCGGACTGGCCCAGGCGATTCTGCACGACCCCCAAGTGGTGATTCTGGATGAACCGATGTCCGGGCTCGATCCGATCGGCCGCCGGGAAGTGCGAGACATCATTCTGGAGTTGAAGCGCGAGGGACGAACGGTGATGTTCTCCACGCATATCCTGTCCGACGCGGAAATGCTGTGCGACCGCGTGGGCGTGATTGTCGGGGGCAAGTTGCGCGGCGTTGGCGCGCCGGAAGAAATCGTGGGGATGAGGGCGCAGGGCATGGAAATTCTGTTCGAGCTGCCGGGAAGCGGCCCCAGAGCGGCGGCGATTATTGGCAAAGCGATGAAGACGGGCGACCGTTACCGCATGCAAGTTTCCGAGGAAGAACTCTATCCGACCCTGGAACAACTGCGAGGCGCGGCAGCAAAAATACTTTCCGTGGCGCAAGTGAAAGCATCCCTGGAAGAGTACTTCCTGCACCTGATCGAAGCAGAACGCGCCCAGGCAACGGCGATCGAGGTGAGCGGGAGATGAGGCGAGCGGGCGCGGTAGCGTTGAATACCTTTCGGGAAGCGGTGCGCGACCGTGTGCTTTACAATCTCGTCTTTTTTGCGCTGCTGATGATGGCGACGGCGATCCTCGTGGGGCAGATTTCGATAGGGATCGAGGAGATAGTGATCAAGAGTCTGGGCTTGACCGCCATCTCCGTGATTGGGTTGCTGATCGCGGTGTTTATCGGCGTCGGCCTGGTCTACAAAGAGATGGACAAGCGGACGCTCTATGCGTTGCTGGCCAAACCAGTTCGGCGGTGGGAATTTCTTCTAGGAAAATTCGGGGGGCTCGTACTTACGCTGGCGGTAAATACGCTGGCGATGGCCACGGGATTGTTCGCAGCGCTCTCGTACGTGAAGCCGCATCTGGAGCGCACTGACGCCGTGCTGCTAGTCGCAGTTTACTTCATCCTGCTGAAGCTGATGCTGGTGGTGGCTCTGGCGTTGCTGTTTTCCTGCTATACCACGCCGTTGCTCGCCATCCTGTATACGTCAGCTTTGTACGTCGCGGGATTGTTCGTCGAGGAACTGAGAACGTTTCACCTGGCCAAGGCAAGCCCGGCGACGGCGGGACTCATGCGAGGACTCTCCTACCTGTTGCCGAACTTTGAAAATTTCAATGTAATGGCCGCAGCCGCGCACGGACGGGCCATTCCAACGGTGTTGATACTGCAGAATACGGCTTATGCAGCAACATACTGCGCTATTGTGCTGCTCATCGCGGCTGCCGTATTTTCGCGACGGAACTTGAAATGAAGGCGCAGAGTTCGAAGAATTGGATGCTGCTGGTTTTGTTGCCGCTGGGTTTTGCCGGCGTATGGGAACTCCAGCATGGCATTGACATCCAGCGAGCCGCCGTGCACCAGGAGCGCGACGAATTGGTGCTGCGCTCGGGCAAGGTAGTCAAAGCGCTAAGCCTTGAATATGCGCCGCTGATGGCGGACATCTACTGGACGCGGGTGGTGCAATACTACGGCGACAAGCACGCGCGCCACGATCCCAACTTCGAATTACTGTGGCCGCTACTGGATCTTACGACGACACTGGATCCAAGTCTCCTCGTAGCCTACCGGTTCGGCTCGACATTCCTGAGCGAACCTGCACCGCGGGGAGCCGGTCATCCGGAGCTAGGCATCGCGTTGCTGGAGCGCGGGATTAAGGCCAATCCCGAATATTGGCGATTGTATCAAGACCTCGGTTTCATCTACTACTTCGAGTTGAAGGATTACGCAAAAGCCTCAGCGGCGTTTGCCGAAGGAAGCAAGAATCCGGAAGCACTGATCTGGATGAAAATAATGGCCGCGAAAATTGCAGCAGAGGGAGAATCGCTTTCGACATCGCTCTTTTTGTGGAATGAGGTGTACGAGACGACAAAGGATCCCCTGGTGAAAGAAAACGCGCTGAAGCATCTGCAATTGCTCCATGCCGAAGAGGATCGCAAACAGCTGGATCAGCTTGCAGATGAGTTTCAGAAGCGGACGGGGCGGCGTCCGACGCGCGTGGGTGAATTGGTGCAAGCAGGACTGCTACAGCGGTTGCCGGTGGATCCCATGGGATATCCGTATGTTTTCGGGCCCGACGGCAAGGCAGAGTTGAATCTCGATAGCCCGCTTCTCGAAAAGCAGCTTCAGCAACACACCTGGAAGTGAATTGCCATCCCGCCATCATTGCAATGACGAGAGTGGTTGCTATTCCGAGGTGCAGAGCAGCGTCATATGAGGGTCGATGACGAGCTTGTGCGGCGGGACCTTCGCGACGAAATGGAAGGAAGTCTCCGGGCCAGCGGCGACGACGTCGCCCAGAAAGACATTATGCCCGGACCCGTTATTGGCAAAGAGCGGGACGCGAGTAATGAAATAATGCGGAACGTCGGTCTGGAAGAGCTTACCGCGCACGAGTTCACCTTTCTCGGTGTGGTGTGTCGAGAACTCGACGCGATAGTGGGGAATTCCGGTACCGCGCACCCACTGCTCGAAAAACCATTCCATGGAACGGCCGCCCTCGAGGTCCATGGCCGGCGTCATGACGGCTTCCACTTCATGTTGCAAGTCGTCCGTCGAAAGCGCGCGATACGCATACTTTGTCGAGAGAGTGCGAAGCAAGGCCACAAAACGTTCATCGGGATCCTTGGTGCCAGGCTGCCGCAGCATTTCGCGGAGCATGTGAATCAACCAAGAACCCTTGCTGTAAATTACATCCTCGAAACCGGCAGGGGACTTTGAGGAGTTGAGACGGTTGCCGAGAGCCAAGGCTCCAATCTCGTCCCCGGGGATGTCCGAGCCGGGTACCTTTTCCTCAAGTTGTTTTCGATAGCGTTCGAGCCAGACGCGGAGCGCGTGCTCGGATGGTTTTCTGCTGTCCGCGAAGAGCAGCGCAAGATAGTTAGCGATGGCCTCATCAATCCACTGATCCCGGTAGCTGGACCAACCGACGACGTTGCCCCACCACTGGTGCGCGACCTCATGATAGGGAACGATATCCGTAAATGCCTGCTGCCCGGCGGATGAGAGACCGGCGCGGTGCTGCGCTTCGGGAGACAAGAAAGAAAACGTCGAGAGATAGAGCAGGCCGGGCCAGCCCTGGCCGAACGTGCCGGGAATTTGCGAGACACTCAGGGTGTGAAACGGAAAGGGCCCGCTGAATGTTTCGTAAAAATGGATGGAAGCATCGATGTCCCTGGCAAGTGTTTTGAGCGCGTCGGCGGGGCTTGGCGGCGGCGGTTGTATCGTCACGCGGTTCCTGGCGCCTGGCAAGCCGTATGGAACATCGATCGCGGGAAGGGACCCGGGGTTAATCGTGTCCAGACGATTGCTCAGGGCTTGCTCGAGCTGACGGTTAGCGTAGAGGTCGATGGTGCGGGCGGCGCCGGTGATGGAGGTGGAAGCGTACTCGCCAAGATTAAAACCGGCGATGGACAGAGGCTTGTCGCTTCGCCAATGGCCGACGCGAAAATCTCCAGCGGAGTGTTCCTCGAGCTTCGCGCCGGTGGCGACCAACTTGAGATGGCGGGGCCAGCGCATCGTGAGATCGTAGGAAGCAAAATCGGCTTGATCGCCGAGGTGCGGATACCAGCTTTCGCGCGCACCGACAAACAGAACGCCATTGCCGGCGTTTTCGATGACGCCGCCGTGGTAATGGAAACGAAACGTAAATTCCTGCCCTTTTTGGGCCGGCTGCGGCACCACGATTTGGATATAGTCGTTGCCCCGGACGCTGCGTTCCTGGAGGGTCATGCCCTCGTTCTGGAAATAAGCCAGAGGCTTGCTCTCCGCGTCGGTCACTGAATCGGCGTGCAGAGCGCGCGAGAGTTGGAAAGCGAGAACGCGCTCGCCGGCAGTATCCGCGCGCACGTGGATGGACGCCGTCGCGTCCAGGGAATTGTCCGGCATGACCGTCGCGTCGATGGTGTAGTCCAGAGCATGGAAGGCCACTCCGGGCGGAATGATGCCGGGCACGCTGTAGGATGCCCACACATCGTAGTAGGAAAAGTTTCCGGCTTTCCGGCGCTGGCCGAGAAGCACTTGTTCCCGGCGCTGCGGGTCGAAGAGGAAATCGAAGGAGCCGGTTTCAATGCCTTCGAGCGCCGCATAGAAATAGGGTTTTGGATTTTGCGAGAGGCGGTCCTCGAGAATGCGGAGTGACTGAGAAGGATTGGATAGCGCGACAAATTGGTCCGAGCGAGAGGTGAAGTCAGTGTCCCACTGGGGATTCAGATTGGCGGAATGGAACTGGCGAAGGAGGTCGTCGGCAGCGGCATCGGTAAAGCGCACGTAGGCGCTGCGGAATTCCTGGTCGAGTACGGGGGCTCCGAGAAAATGCGCCATCTGCTGCTTTTCGACCAGGTCACGGGGGAAAGCGAGGGCGTGGCCGCGACCTGAGAAGACAAAGCCGGTGATACGACCTTCGATAGGAGCGAAAAAAGCGAGTTTACCTTCCTCAAGATAGATTTCCACTTCACCGCGGCGAAGCTCGATGCGGTTGGCGGTGGAGAGCTGGTAAGTAGAGGCGGGATCAAGGCGAAGGGAGTTCAGCGCGTCATAGAGTTCGTGTGGCGATTGATCCGAGGCAGAAGAGACAACCGGCGGAAGGAAACACCAAAAGAACAAAAGTGCCACCCCTGGCCGCATGCAAGAAGTGTAGTCACATTCGGCATTGCGGAACAAGGCCGCGCGGAGTGGGCGTAGAAAAGAAGATTAAGATGGGGAAATGCGGCAAACCTCTCGATCGGGTCGCATTTTCTCCTTGGCCGTGGCTCTCTTGCTTGCCGGCGCCGCGGCGCGAGCGGATACGATCGTTCTCAAGAATGGCCGGCGCATTGTCGCGCTCAGCGTAAAGGAAGAGGGCGACAAGGTAGTTTACGAGACTTCGGCCGGTGAGCTGAGCCTTCCGAAATCGATCGTCGACCACATCGAAAAAGGCGTGGGAATACCGATGGCGGATTCTCCCGCGGCTGCGGCGGCAAATCTGGCCATAACCCCGCCGGCAGTCCAAGCGAGACGCGGGAGCACGGAAATTGAGAGCGCAGCGGTGCACGACGGCGCGATTGACAGGGAATATATTGCGAAACTGGAAGGCGCAGCGCGAGCAGGCGGAAAAAACGCTAATTTAAGCGCGGCGCTCGGGCATCACGCGGCGGCGCAGTTTGAACTGTCCCACGGAGACCTGCAACACGCACTGGCCGACTCTCGAACGGCACTGACCTATTCGCCGGATGATCCGGAGCTGTTGATGAACGTGGCTTACCTGTATTTGCGGCGGAGCGAATACAAGGAGTCGCTGGAGTATGTGGAGCGCGCGCGCCGTGCGGCCCCCGACGATCCGGATGTGGCGAAGCTTGCGGGCTGGGCATACTACGGCATGAATAAACTGGATCAGGCAGTCACGGAATGGAAGCGCGGGCTTGCACTCCGGCCCGATCCGGAGGTGCAGGCAGCGCTCGAAAAGGCGCAGCGCGACAAGCAGGAAGAGGCAAATTACAAGGAAAATGAAAGCAGCCACTTCACGTTGCGCTACAGCGGAGCGGCGCAGCCGGCGCTGGCGCGCGACGTTCTGCGAACCTTGGAGGCACACTTCTCCGCGATCGAATCCGAATTGGATTTTGCGCCGCCCGATTCCATCGGCGTGGTGCTGTACACGCAGGAGGCCTTTGCGGACATCACGCGCGCGCCGGGCTGGGTCGGAGCGCTGAATGACGGACGAATTCGCGTGCCGGTGCAGGGATTAAGCGAAGTGACTCCGGAGCTGTCGCGCGTCCTGAAGCACGAGCTGACGCACAGTTTTGTGAGACAGAAGTCGCATGGGCGCGCGCCGACGTGGATCCAGGAGGGATTGGCGCAATGGATGGAAGGCAAGCGCAGCGGGGAAGCTGCCGGGCTGCTCATACAGATCCATCGAGAAGGGCACGCGACTTCGCTGAGCGCGTTGGAAGGGCCGTGGATGCGCCTGCCGAGCGACGAGGCAGCTTATGGATATGCGTCGGCGCTTGCGACCATAGAATACATCGTGCAAGCCGATGGAATGGGAGACATCGAGCGCATTCTCGACCGCATGGGGAGCGGCAGTTCGACGGAAGAGGCGTTGCGCGCGGTGCTGCACGAGGATTACAACGACTTGATGCAGTCCACAGAGGAATATCTTGGCAAGACATACGGTCGCTAGCCTAGCGAACCGTCAAAATACCTCTCTATTGCAGAAGCAGCGCTGCCAGGAGTGCGGAGCGGACGGGCATGGTGTTGATGACGATGTGCTCGTCGGCGGAGTGAGCGCCATGACCGACGGCTCCCAGGCCGTCGAGAGTCGGGACGCCGAGTGCGGCGGTAAGATTTCCATCGGAGCCACCACCGGCGGTGCATTCTGCGAGAGACAGCCCCATTTGCTTGGCCAGACTTTTGGCTTTACCAAAAAGCGCAGCGCTGAATTTGCGTTCCAAAGGAGCGCGATTGAATCCGCCGTGGATTTCCAGGCGTGCGCCACGAAGAATCGGACGTAGCGCGCGCAGGCGGCGTTCCAGGCGGCGCATGTCTGCGATGCGGATTGCGCGAAGGTCGAGGACGGCGCGGGCACGCTCGGCGATAACATTCACCCGAGTCCCGCCCCCGATGACGTCAGCGTTCACGGTTATGCCGTGGCGCGGGTCGTTCCATTGCTGGATGCGTGCGAGCTGGCGCGCAAGCTCGTGAATCGCGTTGACGCCTTCCTGCGGAGCGAGGCCTGCGTGAGAGGTGCGGCCATGGACGATGATCTCCGCTTCACCCACGCCTTTGCGCGCGGTCTTGATCAATCCGCGCGGCCCGAGGCTTGGCTCGAGGACAAATACGGCATCACTGCGGCGGGCTTCTGCTTCGATGAGTTTCCGCGAGCTTTCACTGCCGATCTCTTCGTCGGAAGTCCAAAGGAATACCAAACGGCGAGTCAGCGGGGCTTGCGTCTCTTGAAGAGCGTTGAGGGCGAAGAGGGCTTGGACGATGCCAGCCTTCATATCGAAGACGCCGGGGCCATACGCCTTTCCTCCAGAGACACGGAAAGGCATTTTGGAGATAGTTCCGGAGGAGTAGACCGTGTCGTAGTGCCCAAGCACCAAGAATTGGCCCGCGGCACGCGATTTCTGCGGCCACCAGGTGACACGCAGCTGGTCGCCGCGGTGCTTCTGCGTGATTCGCTCGACGCGCGCACCGCGCTTGCGCCATTCCGCGGCGAGTAGATTGCAGCAGCGGTCGGCGGGAGCTTTTTCCAGGCTGGGAGATTCCGCGAGGACGAGCCGCCGGAGCGTCGAGAGCATCTGGGGCAAGCGAAGTTTCAGACGCCGCAAGAACTCCTTGGGGTAGTTGGCATCGGGCATGGCCGGGACATGCTAACAACGAGAAGCGGCGTGAGCAACCGCACACGCGAGAAATACTGAGAAGACTGGGACCTAACGACCAGGTTTCCGGGGGCCTCGTAGCAACCGCGCATATCCCGGCTGGCACGGGTTCGCATATAATAGAAAGTTTGCTGGCAAAGAGTAGAGCGCCGCAGAAGGAGCAAGCGGTGCGATGGGGAGCACGGATGATACTCGATGTTGTGGAGATCCAGAAGATACTGCCGCACCGCTATCCGTTTCTGATGGTGGATGGGATTCTGGAAATGGAACGGCTGAAGCACATCGTCGGCGTCAAAAACGTAACCATCAATGAATCGCATTTCCAGGGGCATTTTCCCGGCAAGCCCATCATGCCAGGAGTGCTGATCATCGAAGCGATGGCGCAAACGGGAGGGCTGCTGCTTTTGCTGGAGATTCCGGACCGCGACAACAAGTTGCTGTATTTCGTGGCCGTGGACGGAGCGCGATTTCGGCGGCCCGTCGTGCCGGGCGATCAGTTGCGCCTGGAAGTGAAAGTGATTTCGTGGCGAGGCGACTTCTGCAAGCTCGAAGGCAAAGCAACCGTGGATGGACAATTGGCGGCGGAAGCGACGCTCATGTGCAAGATGGTGGATCGCGATCTTGGCGCGAAGGCGGAAGAACCCGCGAAATGAGCATGCCGGAGATTCATCCGCAGGCCGTAGTGGCGCCAAGCGCGAAGCTCGCCCCGGGAGTAAGAGTAGGAGCGTACGCGGTCGTCGGCGAAGAAGCGGAGCTTGGCGAGGGCTGCATTGTTCACCCGCACGCCAGCGTGGGCGGGCCCGCCAAGTACGGCCGCGATAATGTGTTCTATTCGTTTTGCGCCATAGGAGGCGATCCGCAGGATTACACGTATCGCGGCGAGCGTAGCGAGCTGGTTGTGGGCGACGGCAATATTTTTCGCGAGTACGTCACCATCAGCCGCGGCACGAAAAAGGGTGGCGGCGTTACGCGGGTCGGCAACGAAAATTTCTTTCTCGCATACTCCCATGCGGGACACGACGACCAGATCGGCAACCAGACTCTATTTGTGAACGGGGCGACGCTGGCCGGCCATGTGGCCGTGGACGATTTTGCTACGGTCGGCTCATTTTCGGTGGTGCACCAGTTCTGCCGCTTGGGGCGTTACGCATATGTCGGGGCTTGCACGGTGATTGTGCAGGATGTGCCGCCTTTCTCACGTGTGGTGACGGAGCGCGAGACCAAGAGCTATGGCGTTAATACTATCGGGCTGGAGCGCAAAGGCTTTTCGAAGGAGCGGCTGAAAGACCTGGATAACGCTTTTCGGTTGCTGAGCCGCTCGAAGATGAACACCACGCAAGCTCTCACCGAGATGCGTGCGAAACTCGCCGGCTCGGAGGACGTGCAGGAACTCATCCGCTTCATCGAGAGCGCCGAGCGCGGAATCGTAAAGTAAGCATTGCCGCCCACCATTCACGCCATGCCGGATGCCAATACAAATACGAAGGGTTGGGGACTCATCGCCGGGAACGGGCGTTTTCCGTTTCTCGTGCTGGAAGGCGCGCGCAGCCAGGGAATTGAGATGGCAGTGATCGCGCTGAAGGAAGAAGCCTCGCCTGAATTGGAGAGAAGCGCGAACCGGTTGCACTGGGTGAGCCTCGGGGAATTGAGCAAGGCTATCGACCTGATGCACAAGGAAGGCGTAACGCAAGCAGTGATGGCCGGGCAGGTGAAGCACAACAAAATTTTCAGTGCAATCCGGCCGGACTGGAAACTTGCGAAGCTGCTCTTCTCGCTGCCGCGCAAAAGTACCGACGCGCTCATCGGCGGAATCGCGCGGCTGCTGCAAGATGAGGGAATTCAGCTGGTGGATTCAACGCTATTCCTGAAACCGCTTCTGCCCGAGCCCGGCGTACTGACTCGCCGAGCGCCCAACGAACAAGAAATCGCCGATATCGCATATGGACAAAATGTCGCGCGCCAGATCGCGGGGATGGACATCGGGCAAACCGTAGTGATCTCGGATCAGGCGTGCGTCGCGGTGGAAGCCATGGAAGGCACTGACGAAACCATCGCGCGCGCTGCGCGAATTACCGGGGGAAAGCCCCTGGTGGTGGTGAAAGTTAGCAAACCGCGACAGGACATGCGATTCGATGTACCCGTGGTCGGTTTGCCAACCATCGAACAGATGAAGAGCTCCCGCGCGACGGCTCTGGCTGTGGATGCGGGACGCACCCTGCTATTTGACCGTCACAAGCTGATCGAATTGGCCGATGCCGCGGAAATTGCCATTCAGGCGTTTGCACCCGCCATTGGTACGGAACCGAAGAACGCCTCAGAGGGAATAAACAAAGAATGAGCGGAGCGGGACGAGAAACGAGAAAAGTCCGCGCCGCTGTCGTCGGAACGGGGGAATTTGGACGAAACCACGCTCGCGTCTATCGCGAACTGGAGGGTGCTGAGCTTGTTGGAGTATACGATCAAGATGCAGCTCGCGCGGAAGCTGTCGCTGCCGAGTTTCAAACAAAGGTTCTGCGAAGTCTGAATGAAGTCCGCGAGCTTGCGGAGGTAGTCAGCGTTGCGGTGCCGACTGTGGCGCATGCCGAAGTGGGTTGCCAACTCCTCGAGAGCGGCCTGGATGTGCTTGTAGAAAAGCCCATGGCCGTGAATCTTGCGGAGGCGGATGCACTGCTTGAAGCGGCCCGGCAGCAGAACCGGATTCTGCAGGTGGGCCACGTCGAGCGCTTTAACCCGGCCGTTATCGCGGTCGAACCGATTCTCAATCGGCCGCTATTTTTTGAAGTACACCGCTTGGGAGTATTCACCCCGCGCAGCCTCGACGTGGAAGTGATTTACGACCTGATGATCCACGACCTGGACATCCTGCTGGCGTTGGTGAAAGAGCCTGTGACGGAATTGAAAGCGGTGGGCATTCCTGTTCTCAGCGACAAAGTGGATATCGCACACGTCCGGCTGGAATTCGCAGGCGGGGCCGTCGCCAACGTGACCGCCAGCCGGGTTTCCACGGAGCGCGTGCGCAAAATGAGATTTTTCCAGCAGCATGAGTATATTTCGCTGGATTACGCACGGCGTGACGCGCTTCGCGTCGGCGTGAAGCGGCCGGGACCGCAGCCAGAATTTTCGTTTGAAAAATTGGCCGCACCTAATGTGGAACCTCTGCATGCGGAACTTGAGGTCTTCCTGGAGGCGGTGCGCACTCGGCGTGAACCGCGGACCAATGGAGCCGCTGGCCGCGCTGCGTTGGAACTGGCTAGCCGCGTGATGGCAAGCATCCAGGAGCACGGAGAACGCGTCCAAGTAGCAGCATTCGCCTCGAGAGAGAAAGCAAGAAAATGATTCCCCGGACCCTGGTCCCGCTTGGCTCCCGTCTGCCTGCGGCGGATGCTACCGCGACGCAGCGGCGTCGTCCGACGACGCTGGATGAACGCACGCTCGTGCCGGCGATGCTGCCCATCGTCCATCTCGACGGGAAATCGAATATTCCCAGGTCGCTCCCCCTCGAATCGATTGCCGCGCGCGTCGTTGTGCCGCGCGACGTAAATCAGGAAGCCTATCAAGTTCGGGAAGACACTTCGACGCCTGTCCAGCCGACGGACATGGACGAGCGTATCGCCGTGCCGCAAGGCGCAGCACCCCCGGAGAAGATTGAGGGACGGCTAATTCCGCCAGGGGATCTGGTCGATCTCGATGTCTTCATGACCGGCGAGGTCAATCTTCTAACCAAGCCGCAAACGGAAGAAAAAACAAGATGGGACCTTATTACTCGCGTTTCGTCGGTAGCATTTCACGTTTTGTTGATTTCCGCGATATTGCTGCAGGCAAAGCTCTTTCCACCTCACGCTCCAACGCAGCAAGAAATTGATCTCGCCAACAGGCAGTTGACGTGGATACCGCCCGAAAGTTCTTACAGCCCTAGGGCCAGGCCGCAACCTCACTCTGCTCCGCCGCCGGTGGTGCATGTAGACCCCAAGGTGCTGCGCAATGTTGCTCCTCCCATTCCCCAGCCTGCGCCGAGGCCCGAGCCGGAGCGTCCGAAGAAAGAGTTGCCAGATGCACCAACCCCGAAGGAAACGGTGACTCCGCATGAAGTGGAACCACCCACACCAAAGCCGGACACTCCCAAAGCGCCGCTGAAACTCGAAGCTCCGGACACTCCGAAGCCGCAGCCGGGGCTGAAGCTGCCGAAGAACTCTTCTATCCAGGATTCCATCCACGACGCGCTGAAGGCGCCGAGCTCGAGCGGCAACAGCGGCGCGATCATTGGTCCGGGGCCGCGCCCAAGTGCTACTCCCGGGGGCGGGACGCCCGGACAAGGACTGGGCTCATTCGGGAATGGCTACGAGATTCTAACTCCCACGGAAGGCGTCGATTTCAGCGACTACATGCACAGGATGCTCGAAAACGTGCGGCGAAACTGGTATGCAGTGATGCCGCAATCGGCGTTGCTGGGAGACCGCGGCCGCGTCTTGCTGAGATTTCGCATCATGGCAAATGGCAGCGTCCCGAACGACGATCCGTCACGCGAGATGGGTTCAGGAAAAGAGCCGTTGGATCGTGCCGCGGTTTCCGCCATCCGTTCTTCGAATCCGTTCGAACCGTTGCCTTCGGCGTTCCACGGACCTTTCATCGAGATTCGCATCATGTTCTTGTACAATTTGCCCATCGAAGACGCCTATAAGTGAAGCTCGTTCGCCAACAAGTTCTCGGCACTCTACTTCTGGCCCTGATAGTGCTTGTTGTGCTCCTCCTCCGCGCTTGGCATATTCTGTTTCGATGACTCCGCCTCAATCGACATTGCCGCTGGCGGCCCTTGTTGGCCCGACCGCGTCCGGCAAATCCGCGCTCGGCGTCTGGCTTGCGGAGCAGTTCGGTGGAGAAGTGCTGGCTTGCGATTCGACGCAGCTTTACCGCGGTTTCGACATCGGCACCGCCAAGCCGGGCTATGCGGAGCGGCGCGGCGTTCCGCATCAGTTGATTGATGTTCTGACGCCCACCGAAGACGCGACCGCTGGCGGATATCGGCAAATGGCTTTGGCTGAGCTGGAAGTCTTGCGGAGCCGCGGCAGGCTGCCGATTCTGACCGTCGGCACCGGATTGTATTTGCGCGCGTTGCTTGAGGGGTTGGCAGAGGTGCCGCAGCGCTCCGAGGAATTGCGAGAGAGACTGCGTGCAAGCGCGGAAGAGCATGCGCCAGGATACTTACATCGATTGCTCAAGAGGCTGGACGCCGAAGCGGCAGGGAAAATCGCTGCTGCGGACCAGCAAAAATTGATCCGCGCCATCGAGGTCTGTCTGCTGGCGCGGCGGCCGGTTTCCGAAGTGCACCGCACGGGACGCTCGCCGCTTGCAGGCTGGCGCGCGTTGAAAATCGGATTGATACCGCAGCGCGAGGCGCTGTATGCACGCATTCACTCACGCACTGACGCGATGCTAGAACAAGGCTGGCTGGAGGAAGTGCGAAACCTCATGGCGAGCGGTTTGCCGGAAAATGCCAAGCCCTTCGATTTCATCGGCTACCGCGAACTGCGCCAGGTCCTGCGCGGAGAAAAGAAGCTCGAAGAGGCGCGAGCGGCGATTCAGCAAGCTACACGCCGCTATGCAAAACGACAGTTGACGTGGTTCCGAAAAGAATCCGGCGTTCACTGGCTTGCAGGCTTCGGCGATGATCTGCAAATTCAGCGGGAAGCAGCGGAGTCGCTCAAGAATTCAGGAATTGCGTTGGTTTAGCTTTCGCCAATTCCCCGAGCAACTGCATGGAGAAATAATTTGGATTCACCTACCATCTTTCGTTAGCCCGGTGCCAAATGAGAAAAATAGCTGAGCTCTTTGGTGGTCCAAAGATCGAGGTCAGAGCAACTTCCGGAATGCTGTGCGTCGATATTCAACAACGGCCTCAACCGCTTGCTGCACTTGTCACTTCGGTTGGGGACGGCTATTCCGCTTGGTTCTTGCATGCCCGCTGGCTTCAGCTGCCTCTAATCGTCCGGATGATTTGGATTTGGGCCATGGTCTCTTCCGTACCCCTGCTTTTGTATCTGCTCTTTGGGAAGGAGGAGGTCGTAGAGATTGATGCAAATAAGTTGACCATCCGTAAAGGATTCCATGGGTGGGAACGGAAACGTGAATATCGAATCGCAGATTGCAGAGAATTGGAATGCCAGAATGGCGGCAAAGATGATCGTCCTCGACTGGAGTGCAAGGTTGCCGGGAAGACAATCAGATTTGGCGACTATATGCCCGAGGCTGCTGCAGTCGAGATTCTAACGGCCCTACAGCGGACTCTGCCTGACGTAGCTCAGAAGATATGTGCCTACCCAGGAGGGAAGGAACAGTTCCTTACTTTGCGTCTTAATAGATAGTGGACGGCTCGCGCTGTTCATCCCTCGCTTAACCACACGCCGCTTCAAACCCAACGACGCCGGAAGGCCGGGGGCGTGTCGCGCCGACGAAGCGCCGGGCGTATAATGTAGCAGGTGAAGAAAGACTCTCTGCCCCATGGTTCCCTCCGTGCGCCGGCGCAAGGACTAACTCCGTGACAAAGACTTCACTACCTGTGTCAACGGCCGATCGCGCCTTGCTGGTCGGATTGGGCTGGAAGCGCGCGCCGCGTTTTCCTGGCATACCTGCGGGCGAGCAGGGGCGCGAATCGCTCTTGGAACTCGTCGAGTTGGCGCGCAGTGCCGGCGCGGAAATTGCCGGCACGGTTTTTCAGGTGCGCGAATCGGCGGACCCCGCAACGCTTGTGGGGCGCGGCAAGCTGGACGAGATTCGCGCCGAGGCCACCGCGCACAAGGCGCCGCTGATTATTTTCGACAGCAATCTCTCGCCGATGCAACAGCGCAACATCGAGGCCGCCACCGAGCGCCGTGTTATCGACCGCACGCAGCTGATTCTGGATATTTTTGCGAAGCACGCGCGCAGCCGCGAAGGACAATTGCAAGTGGAACTCGCGCAACTGAACTACATGCTGCCCCGCCTTGCGGGCAAGGGCACCTCGATGTCCCGCCTCGGAGGTAAGAGCGGCGGGGGAGGCTCGGGTGGAGCGGGCGGCGGAGCGGGGCGCATCGGCGTACGCGGACCTGGAGAAAAGAAGCTGGAAACCGACCGGCGGCGCATCCGCGACCGCGTCGGCAAAATTCAGAACAGCATCGAGGACATCCGGCAACAGCGTGCCCTGCGCCGCGAAGCACGCAATGCCGTGCCGCTCGGCACCATTGCACTTGTGGGGTACACCAACGCGGGCAAGTCCACTCTTTTCAATGCGCTGAGTCGCGCCGAGGTGCTCGTCTCTTCGCGAATGTTCGCCACGCTGGATCCCACCATCCGCGCGATTCGCCTGCCATCGAACCGCCGCGTCCTCGTATCAGACACCGTGGGATTTATCCGTGACCTTCCCAAGGGCTTGTTGACGGCGTTCCGCGCGACTCTCGAAGAAGTCCAGGAATCCGCACTGATCCTGCAGGTGAGCGATGTCTCCAACCCTCATCACGCCGAACTGGACGAAGAAGTGGACAAGATTTTGCATGATCTTGGCGTAGAAGATCGCCCGAGGCTTCGCGTTTTCAACAAAGTGGACCGGCTCACCCAAGAGCAGAGAGCGCCGCTCATCCACCCCTACGCGATGGGCGCGGGCGTAAACGGCGGACCGGTGCTGGTCTCCGCTCTTACGGGAGAAGGTGTCGAAGAATTGTTGCGCCGCATGGACGCGGCCCTTCCCGTCGATCCTGTGGTGACGCTTTCTCTTCGTTTGCCGCTCGCCGAAGGCCGCACACTTGCTCTTGTTCACGCGCTCGGCCGCGTGTTGCATTCCGAGGTTGAGGATTCCCACATGCTGCTCGACGCCGAGGTTCCCGTGTCGATTGCACGCAGGCTCAAACTGAAGGCTTTTGCAGTGGATGGAACTTCGAGCCGTGCGCGTGCGTAATAGGTAGCGAGGAGGTCGTCATGGTCGGGTTCATCCTGTGGTGCATCTTGTTTTTCTTCTGCTGGCCTCTTGCGTTGCTGGCACTTGTGGTTTATCCCTTTGTTTGGCTCATTCTGCTGCCGTTTCGGATCGTTGGAATCGCTGTGGAAGGAGTCCTGTCATTCTTGAGGGCCATTTTTTTCCTCCCAGCGCGATTGTTGCGAGGGCCGAGAACGATTTGATTGCCCGCTGCGTGTTTGCGCCAAAGTAACCTCCCTGCGATGATCCAATGCCGCTGGCCTGTTGGCTGCTAAATGGGTCTGTCCTGAAGGGTTTGCAGGGTGCCGTGGAGCCGTTCCCACTGTGGAAACCTTGTGGAAAGCGTTTCGCGCAAAAATTCTAGCGCGGTTAATCGTTTCAGTAAAATGTCTTGAGTTTGAGCACGCCTTCTGTCTAGTGCGTTGATAATAAGTGATTTACAGAAGGGACGGGGGGCAATTCGAAATCAGTTTGAGCGTTGCCCTGCTTGGCGGAGTCTTTGGACATTTGCACAGGTTTGCAGCAGCAGGCATCTCGGTAGGAAGATGGGATTACCCGGCGCAACTCATTTTACTTGTTGACGTTACAGTACCCGTTTGGCGTTCATCTACTTCCCCTCAGACGTTGACGCCTGCCAGGCAGGAGACTATAGTCAGGCGAGCGGTGGCCGAAGCCTCAAGGGCAGCCTCTCCGCCGCCTTGTTTCGATGAATCTCCCCAACTCATTAACGGTTCTTCGCATCTTTTTTGTTCCACTGCTGATTGCAGTCCTGCTAACGAAGAGTCCCAATGTGGACTTTCGTGGTTTCCCCATGCATTTTGAATTTTGGGGAGTCCTGATCCTGCTTTTGGCGGCCGCGACGGACTGGGCAGACGGGTATTTTGCTCGGCGCCGGCTGCAGGTAACGACTCTCGGCATACTCCTTGATCCGATCGCGGACAAGCTGCTGATCTCCGCCGCCTTTATTTCTCTCGTCGATATGCATTTGGCTCCCGCCTGGATGGTGGTGATCATTATCGGGCGGGAATTCACCGTGCTCGGTTTGCGAAACATCGCGTCCGCCGAAGGATTCACGATCGCGGCTTCTTTGTTGGGCAAGACGAAGATGGTGCTGCAGGTTTGCGCCGTGGCTGTACTGATTGTGGGCGCTCGTCATCCCGCTTTTAAGCCTCTTGCGCTCTTGCTCTTGTGGCTGGTCGTGATCAGCGCACTGGTATCGGCCGCGCAATACTTCCTTCGATTTTGGAGCCAGCTCGATGGCCGAATTAAGCAACGTCGCAAACTCCGCATGATGGAAAGCCACAAGAAGTCCGAGGATGCCATTCCTTTCTGAAGCCGATCGCCGGTCCTTGCTCGTGTTGGCGCGGCGGGCGATTGTTGGCGCCGTTTCTCTCCAGAAACCAATCGAGAATATTCCCCGAGCTGGAGTCTTCGCCGAGAAACGCGGCGTTTTTGTGACTCTCACGCTGCGCGGCCGCTTGCGCGGCTGCATAGGCGTTGTCGAGGCATTCGAGCCACTTGGGGAGTCTATCGCGCGGTGCGCCGCAAGTGCCGCCCTGCACGATCCGCGATTCTCCCCTGTCCGCACAGAGGAGGTTCACGAACTACAAATCGAACTCTCCCTGCTGTCTCCGCCTGAGCCGATTCTTCCCGAGGAGATCGAGATCGGCAAGCACGGTCTGCTGATCTCCCAAGGCTCCGTACGGGGACTTCTCCTTCCGCAAGTTGCCTCCGAACACAAATTTGGCCGCGAACAGTTCCTCGATGAAACCTGCCGCAAAGCAGGTTTGGATGCGAAGTCATGGCAGGAGCCGGAAACGCAAATCTCTGGATTTATCTGCGAAATCTTTTCGGAAGAAGAAACTCCCGGCGAACCACTTCCGGCGAATGGCTGAACTCGTAAGTACATCCCCGCGGCGTGGCCGATCCTCGTCGCAATGAAAAGGCCCGCGCGGGAAGTGCTCCGCAGCGGGCCGGAAGTTTCTGTTATGACGGGTATCTGCTATTCAATTTCGACGTAATCGCCGGCGTAAATGGTCTGGGAGCTATAGGTAATAAAAACGGTTGACGAGTTGCGGCTCACGTTGATGACGATACCTTCGCCCAGAACTTCGCGGGGCAAGTCGTTCCAGTTATACCGCCCCGGCGAGCTGCCAAAGCCATAGAGACGATCCTGAAAGTCTTTCGTCTGAGGAGCGGTCTCCGCCAGCGTGCCTTGATATCGAAATACTCGAAAGTAGTCGCCCACTTTCACGCCTTTTTGAGTTCCGAGGTTCACGTAGACAGTGGTGCCTTCTCCGGCAGACTGGTTGTACTCCCTTGCCTGAACGACCATGGCGACCGGCTTGCCGCTAACGGGTGCGAAGTGATCAAATGTACCGGCGTCTTTGAAAGCTGGCTGAGGTCTCTCTTCAAATGGAAGGACAATGTCCCCGCGCTGCATGTAGTTGCAGGAGAGAGTCACTTCCGCGATCGCCATCTTGGGCAGAACATTAACGACTCGGAGTTGGCCGGCATCCACGTAGTGCGTGCCCATGGCCTTCAAGAGCTTGTCTTGCCATTTGAACCACTGAACTTCCAAGGGGTCGCTCTCCGCCCTCACAACAGAAAACCGGTCGCCGACTCGGACACCTTTGTCCTGTCCGCGATTAAGGTACACATAGTCGCCACGCGAGAAGACGAGTTTAACATTGGACTGCTCGCCCGAGACTAGCCGGGCCGCGTCGGGGACCTTCTGATCGGTAACAAATCCGGAACAATAGACTGTGGAAAAGGCTGCTTGCGAGGGGCCGGGCCCAGTCTGCGCCGAGCAAATCCCGGTACCCATAAACACAAAACCGCATACTGCAGCTAATTTAGCGCGCATTCCAAGACTCCTTCAAAACACGCCCAATGGGCCGTGCGGGAACGTTTCTTTTGCGAAAGTAACAGGACCGCCCCAGTGCGTCAACAAATTGGGAGTGACCGCTTTACACTTTTGCTACGGGCATGCTAGAACCCGTATTCTCAATAACATGGCTGGAATCCTGCAGGCAGCAAGCGTGTTCGGGGCGGGGGTAAGGCGCATCTGCGCCGTCGCAGCGGCGTCCACGGCCAGGGAAATGGGCAAACTTGTTCGCGCGGGGCTCCGCGAAACCCCTACCATCGAGCTGCGTTTGGACTGGCTGCGCAGCGATTTCGAACGTGCGCGTCTCCTTCAGTGGTTAAAGCGGAAGAAGCCGCGTTACGCAACCTTTGTGGCCACCTGTCGCCGCCGCGCAGGCGGAGGAAGGCTAAGCGGAGGCAGTAAGGCCGAGCTCTACTGGCTGAGCCAAGCCCGCGAGGCGGGTTGTTCCTGGTGCGACCTGGAAATAGAGACTCTGCGCGAGTTGCGAGGCAAGGCACTGAGCGAGCTTGGTTTGCCTCCGAACATCCTGGTCTCCTCGCACAATTTCAAGCGCATGCCGGTGCGGCTTGGTGCCATTCATTCTTCCGCGCATCCGGCGGCAGGGGCCGTGAAAATCGCCGCGCACTCGGGTACTTTTGCGGACAGCCTCCGCCTGCTGGGCATGGCCCGTCATTCGCCCAACCTTGTCGCTGTGCCCATGGGAGATGTCGGCCTTCCCGCGCGAATCCTCGCTTTAAAAGAAGGCAGTGCGCTGGCGTATGCGCCGATCGGTGAGGCTACCGCTCCCGGCCAGGTCTCCTTGCACGACTTGAAGCATCTCTACCGAGCCCACGAGCTGACCCGGCACACTCGCGTGTATGGCGTGATCGGTGCCCCCGTGGGTCACTCCCTTTCGCCGCTTCTCCACAACACCGGCTTCCGCGCGCGCAAAATCGACGCCGTCTATTTGCCCTTTCTCGTGAACGACCTTCGCGATTTTCTGAAGGCTGTGCCGGAGTTCGGTATTCGCGGGTTCAGTGTGACCATTCCGCACAAGCAATCCATTTTGCGGCATCTGAACGCATGCGACCCGTTCGCCGCCGAGATTGGCGCCGTGAACACCGTTGTTGTGCGGCGCGATGGCTCGCTGTTCGGTTGCAACACGGATTACATCGGGATTTTGCGCGCCCTTGAAGGGAAGCTCGAGTTGTCGGGGAGCCGCGTTTTGATTTTCGGCGCGGGCGGTGTTGCGCGAGCCGCGGCGTTTGCCCTCGCTAAGGCAGGCGCACGCGTTGGAATTTGTGCCCGCCGGGAAAAAGCTGCGCGCGAACTCGCAAAAGCTGCTGGGGGGGAGGTTGTCCCGCGGCGCGCTCTACGAAGCGAGTCGTTCGACGCTATCTTGAACGCCACACCGATTGGCATGCATCCCCATGACCGAATCTCGCCGCTGTCGTCGCGCGAGTTAAATGGCCGCATTATCATGGACCTCATCAACCGCCCGCAAAAAACGCAACTCTTGAAACTGGCCGCCCGCAAAGGAATCGCCACGATTTCCGGCGTTGAGATGTTTGTTCCGCAGGGCGTCGCTCAGTGGGAGCTTTGGACCGGGCAGCGCGCGCCGGAATCCATCATGCGCAAGGCCGTTCTGCTGGAGTTGCGCGCGGAAGAAGAGTCCCGCCAGCACGGTTAATCCAGAAATGCGATAATGCGAAGCTCTGTATCGCAAACTGTCGGCCGTGAACGGACCCATGATCCAGCCGGACTTCCGCGAATTTCAGCGTCTCGCCAAGCAGGGAAATCTCATCCCGGTTTACGAAGTATTTCCCGCGGACTTGCTCACTCCGGTTAGCGCGTATCTGCGCCTGGCTCAGGGCGCGCGATATTCCTTCTTGCTCGAAAGCGTCGAAGGCGGCGAAAAAATTGCCCGCTACACGTTTGCGGGCGCGAATCCCGAGGAAGTATTCCGTTATGCGAACGGCGCCTGCGTGCTCGAGAGCCACCACCGTATCATTTGGGAAGAGCGCGATCCCGTGACGTTCCTTCGCGCGCGGATGGATCGTTTCCGCCCCGTGCGCTTACCCGGTCTGCCACCGCTGGTGGCTGGCGCCATCGGCTATTTTTCCTACGACATGGTCCGCCTCATCGAGCGGCTTCCCAAGCGCCTGCGCGATGAAATCGGCCTTTACGATGCCCAATTGATGTTCTATCACGGTGTCATCGCATTCGATCACTTGCAGCATCGGCTTTGGATTGTCCGCAATGTTCACACCGACGGTGAAGGAAGCCTCCGCACGAAATATAATGCCGCCGTTCGCGAGATTCGCAAAACGCGCCAGTTGCTCGAACAGGCTGCTCCTTCCGAGCAGCCGAAGAAAGGAACCAGGAAGCGCCATGCGCCGCTCCGCGTAAACTCCAATTTTCGCCGCGAGGAATACCTCGAGGCGGTTCGCAAGGCGAAAAACTATATCCGAGCGGGCGATATTTTCCAGGTGGTCATCAGCCAGCGCTTCTCCGCGAAAACACATGCCGAGCCGTTTGACGTCTATCGCGAGCTACGCGCGCTCAATCCCTCTCCCTATCTCTTCTTTTTGCAGATGAATGACGTCGCAGTCGTTGGCAGCTCGCCGGAAATGCTGGTGAAGGTCCAAGGCCGCGACGTTTTCTACCGCCCGATCGCTGGCACTCGCTGGCGCGGCAAGGACGAAGCCGAAGACCAGCGTCTCGAGCGCGAGATGCTCGCCAGCGAAAAGGAGCGCGCCGAGCACATCATGCTTGTCGACCTGGGGCGCAACGATCTTGGGCGCGTCTCTGAATACGGCACGGTAAAACCCGAAAAACTAATGACCGTCGAGCGTTACTCGCACGTCATGCATCTCGTCTCGAGTTTACGCGGGCGGCTGCGCGAGGATGTCGATTGCTTCGACGCTTTGATGGCTTGCTTCCCTGCCGGAACCGTCTCCGGCGCTCCGAAAGTGCGCGCCATGGAGATCATCGAGGAGCTCGAACGCACACGGCGAGGTATTTACGCCGGCGGCGTTCTATACTTGGATTTCGCGGGCAATCTCGATTCATGCATCGCTCTGCGAACCATGGTCATCAAAAATGGTGTGGCTCATGTGCAAGCCGGCGGAGGAATCGTGGCGGATTCCACGCCCGAAGGCGAATACCAGGAGTCGGTTAACAAGGCGAAAGCTTTACTGACCGCCCTCGAGGCCGCGCACCGAAGAGGAACGGAACGAAAACCCAAGACCGTTCGGCGAAAGCGTACAAGAAAGTGATCCTGCTGCTCGACAACTACGACTCGTTCACTTACAACCTGGCCCAGTATCTCGGCGAACTGGGCTGCCAGGTTGAAGTGCACCGCAACGACAAAATCTCTGTCGAGGAGATCGCCAAGCGCAAGCCGGAGAGGATTGTCATTTCGCCGGGGCCCTGCACGCCGTATGAGGCTGGCATTTCCGTGGAGTTGGTCGAGCGGCTTGCAGGAAAGTTTCCGATCTTGGGCGTTTGCCTCGGTCATCAGGCCATCGGCGCCGCATTCGGCGGCAAAATCGTCCGCGCTCCTAAACTATTTCACGGAAAGACCAGTGAAATCCATCACGACGGAAAGAGTATCTTCCGCAAGCTGCCCGAGCCATTCACGGCCACGCGCTATCATTCGCTCATCGTCGAGCGAAAATCACTTCCCCGCCAGCTAACCATCACCGCCGAAACCGACGACGGCATCATCATGGGCATGCGCCACCGCCGCTACAAAATCGAGGGAGTTCAGTTCCACCCCGAATCCGTCCTCACCGCTTCCGGCAAACAGTTGCTCCAAAATTTCCTTTCTCTCTAAAATTGAGTCCGGTCTTTTCGCTCTTCTCAGCGTCCTCTGTGTAAAATTCCTTTCCTCTACCAATTCAAATCCGCCAGAATTGCCGCGTAAATCTCCATTCCGCGCCACAAATGGCCTAACCGCAAATTTTCATCCGAGCTGTGCTGGTGATTGTCATAATTCACAATGGGCATGCCGATCCACGGCAGACCCAAATCCTCGAATATGTACATGGGCACGCTCCCGCCGAGCGTAGGCGCAATAACTGTATCGCCGCCCGTCGCGTCCTGCACCGCTTTGACCAGCGCCCTCGATACCGCCAAATCCATAGGAGTGCGCGAAGCCCGATAGCCGCCTTCATCGATGACTTTCGCGATCAGCGCGTGTGTGCGCCGTTCCTCCATCGTCGGTTCGCGGTCAATCACGAAATATCCCTGTTTCTTGATAAACGCCACAATCTGCTCGAATTTTTTCTGCGGATCCTCTCCCTTCACGAGCCTTGCCTCGAGCGAAGCCTCGGATTTGTCCGGGACGACATTCTGCGCATGCGGCCCGACATACGCGCTCAGCAAGCCGCGGATGTTGAGCGAAGGCTCCTGCAGCAACTCCACCAACTTCTTCCCGCCACCCTCCGGTTTGGCGATGCCCAGCTCTCGCTCCAGATCAGCGTCATTCGCTGGCATCGCGGCGAGTGCCTTTTTTTCGAGCTCGCTCAGCGGCACAACATCATCGTAATAACCGTCAATCAAGACTCGCCCATTCGCGTCCTTCATCGAGGCCAGCAGCCGCGAGAGTTCCATCGCCGGATTCGGCGCCCAATTCCCGTAGTGTCCGCTGTGCAGCGCTCTTACAGGTCCGTATACGGTGAGGTCCAGACCGATGTCGCCGCGATTCCCAAAGAAAACCAGCGGACGCCCCGATTGGTGCACCGGTCCGTCGGCGGTTATCAGCAAGTCCGCGCCGAGCAGATTCTTGTGCAGCTGCAGCGTCTTCTGAAGGTTTGTCGAGCCCGCTTCTTCTTCGCCCTCGAAAATGACCTTTAAATTTACTTTTAGCGGAATCTGCTTAGCGCGCAAAGCATCCAGCGCAGCAAGCAGCGCCACGATTGGCGACTTGTCATCGGAAGCCGAGCGTGCATAAATCCGCCAGCCGTCCTTATAGACGGCGGGCTTCTTCGCGTTATTCTCTGGGAACGGGATGCGCTTCCCGCCGGCTTCAATCGCATCGCTTCGCAGAACCGGTTCGAACGGCGCGCCATCTGTCCACGCGGCAGGATCGACGGGTTGACCGTCATAATGAGCGTAGAAAATAACGGTGCGCTTGGCCTCTGGGCTACTCAGCTTGCCGAAGACCACTGGCCCCCGTCCCGCGATCGGCAGCAGATGCGTCTCGATACCTCGCGCTTCTAGCATCTCAACGAGGTGCGTCGCATTCTTCTGAATATTTGCCGTGTCACTGGCGACGTTGGGAATGGAGAGGAATTCCGCCAACTCCCGCACGATCCGGTCTTCATTGTCCATCCGGTAGTCGCGGACTTCCTGGACAACCTGTGCCGGCGAGATGGCAGTCGAATTCTGCCCCATCGCAGCACAGACGCAAACGGCAGCCATCAGAACAACCGCTAGGAATCTCAAAGATTTTCTCCGGTGATTTTTAATGATTTCTCCACCGTGCAGGCCGGCTCGCATCGACGCCAGCCAAGCAGGCGAATTCCTATTCTCATATTAACCGTTCCATGGGACACCCGCCCTTCTGAACCGGGCACTTCGGTTTTGCTTTCCGTTGGAGCGCTCTCCCGCGGATGAGCCGCCATAAATCTCATTCAGTCAGGTGAGTGAAACTAACAAGCGCGGCGAGCTTTTCCTTGGCTGTTCCCGAGTCGAGAGCCTTGGCGGCCAGCCGCGCTCCCTCGAGAAAGTTTGCCGCAACATCGGCGGCCACCAGCGCGGCGGCCGCGTTCACGACGACGATATCTCTCTGCGGCCCGCTTTTGCCGCGGAAAAGCTCCCGGATTGTGGCCGCGTTTTCTTGTGCGTTCCCTCCCTGAACGGAATCCAAAGGCGCCCGCGAAACTCCGAACTCTTCCGGAGTGACCGTGAAGCGCCGTACGCCTCCCCCCCGTACTTCCGCGACAAGAGTTTCTCCGGAAAGCGAAATTTCATCCAGCCCGCCTGCGCCATGAACCACGAAAGCGTGATCAACGCCAAGCTCAGCGAGAGTTTCTGCCACCAAATCGATCAGCTCCGGGGAAGGAACGCCCAAGACCTGCGCCCGCGCACCGGCGGGATTTGTCAGCGGGCCGAGTAGATTGAAAACCGTTCGCGCTCCGATCTCCTTGCGTGCCGGAGCCGCGTGCCGCGCCGCCGCATGTGCGGCTCGCGCAAAAAAAAAGCCGATCCCGATTTCGCGAATCGCTCTGCCGAAATGTTCGACTGGCAAGTCGATCCGCACGCCGAGTGCCTCAATGACGTCCGCCGATCCGCTGCCCGAGTGCGACGCTCGATTGCCGTGCTTCGCCACTCGTGCACCCGCGGCCGCGGTGACAATGGCTGCCGCCGTAGAAATGTTGAAAGTCGCAAAACCTTTTCCGCCGGTCCCGCAGGTATCGACAAGGTGCTCAGGCCGCGGCTCGCCTTCCTCGAACACCGGAGCCGCGCGCCGCCGCATCACGAGCGCGAAACCGGCGAGCTCCCGCACTCGCACTGGCCGCGCATTCATCGCCGTGAGAAGCCGGACGATATCAAGTGTTTCCACGCGGCCCGCAAGCAGCTCTTCCATCACCGCTTCCGCTTCTCCGCGTGAAAAAACGTGCCCCGCTTCCGCGCGATCAATGAGAGATTTTGTCATTTCGATCCGGCAGTAATTCAGCCGCAACCTTGCTCCGTTTTATACTTTCCCTGTACACTCTTATGTTTGCGACGACAGGAAAATTCTAACACTACGGAACCCCGATGAAGATTCATGAGTATCAGGCGAAGGCCATTCTTGCGCGTTACGGTGTCACCACACCACGCGGCGAAGTGGCCTTTTCCAAGGAAGAAGCGCGCGAAGGCGCGGCACGGCTTAGATCCAACGTCGTAGTAGTGAAAGCGCAGATTCACGCCGGCGGCCGCGGCAAGGCCGGCGGCGTCAAGCTCGCCCACTCCCCTGACGAAGCCGCGGACATCGCGTCGCACATGCTCGGGGTGAATCTCGTAACAGCACAGACCGGTCCCGGTGGCCGCACCGTCAAGCGCGTTCTCATCGAAGAAGGGCTGGACATCAAACGCGAACTCTATCTGAGCATTCTCGTCGATCGCAGCGTCGGCAAAGTTGTCTTCATGGCCAGTGCTTCCGGCGGCATGGATATCGAAGAGGTCGCCAAGACCAACCCGCAAGCCATCATGCGCGAAACGATTCATCCCGCTGTCGGCTTACAACCCTACCAGGCCCGCAAACTCGTCTTCGGTCTCGGCCTCTCCGGGGACGTCGCCACCAAGGCTGCGCCATTTCTTCAAGCGCTGTATCGTGCTTTTGTGGATACGGACTCGTCCATGCTCGAGATCAATCCCGCCGTCGTCACCGGTGACGGGCGCCTTGTCGCGCTCGATGCCAAGATGACTTTCGACGACAACGGACTCTTCCGTCACAAGGAATTGCGTGAGTTACGCGACCTCGACGAAGAAGATCCGCTCGAAGTCGAAGCCTCGAAGTATGGCCTCAATTACATCAAGCTCGACGGAACTGTCGCCTGCATGGTCAACGGCGCCGGCCTCGCCATGGCCACTATGGACATCATCAAATACGCAGGCGGCTCACCCGCAAACTTTCTCGATGTCGGTGGCGGGGCATCTTCCGATCAGGTCAAAAACGCCTTTCGGATTTTGATTGGCGATCCCGGAGTGAAAGCCGTCTTCATCAATATTTTCGGCGGAATTCTGCGCTGCGATGTTCTCGCAACAGGCGTCGTCGCAGCCGCCAAAGATTTGCAGGTCAAAGTTCCAGTGGTCGTTCGCATGGAAGGAACCAACGTCGAGCTCGGCCAGCAAATCCTCCGCGATAGCGGTCTGAACTTCACTATCGCCGACGGCATGAAAGATGGCGCGCAAAAGGTTGTGGCGCTCGCCGGGGGTGCGCGATGAGCGTTCTCGTCAACGAAAAAACTCGACTCATCGTGCAGGGTTTTACCGGCCGCGAAGGCACTTTCCATGCTCAACAAATGATTGAATATGGGACAAACGTTGTCGGCGGCGTGACTCCAGGCAAAGGCGGCACCAAGCACCTCGAGCGTCCAGTTTTTGACACTGTTCAAGAGGCGGTGAAGGGAACTGGCGCAAACGCCTCCGTCATTTTTGTTCCGCCTCCTTATGCCGCCGACGCCATCCTCGAAGCCGCCGATGCCGAAATTCCGCTCATCGTTTGCATCACCGAAGGCATTCCCGTTATCGACATGGTTCGCGCCTCCGCTACCGTCGATTTCAGCAAAACGCGCCTGATCGGTCCCAATTGTCCCGGCGTCATCTCTCCCGGCAAATGCAAAATTGGCATCATGCCCGGCCGCATCCACAAGCAAGGGAACATCGGCGTCGTCAGTCGCAGCGGCACGCTCACCTACGAAGCGGTCGATCAGCTCACGCGCCTGGGCATCGGTCAATCCACCTGCATTGGCATTGGCGGCGATCCCATCATCGGCACCTCGTTCCTCGACGCCATGAAACTCTTCAACGATGACCCAGACACGCACGCCATCATCCTGATCGGCGAAATCGGCGGCAACGCCGAAGAGACCGCCGCGCAATGGATTGCAACCAACGTAAAAAAACCGGTCGTCGGCTTCATCGCCGGCCAAACCGCGCCCCCGGGCCGCCGTATGGGCCACGCCGGCGCCATCATCAGCGGCGGTCAGGGCACCGCCAAGGACAAATACGCCGCAATGGCTGCCGCAGGCATCCGCACCGTAGAAACTCCCGCGGACCTGGGCTCGACAATCGCAGCCGCCCTGAAATAGGTCTTGTAGGTGCCGGGATTCAGCCCGGCTCCTTTGAAGCGCCGGCAGCTTTCCGGCGAATTTCTCGCAGTCCACTTGGAGGAATCTTTTCGTGGCACTCGAACGCACTTTCGCAATCATCAAGCCAGACGCCGTCAGCCGCGGCAAGCAAGGTGAGATCCTTGCGCGCATACATAAGGCCGGCTTCAAAATTGTCGCCATCAAATCCTTGCGTTTGACCAAGGAAGAAGCTGGCGGCTTTTATGCTGTCCACAAAGCCCGCCCCTTCTTTGGCGAGCTCACCGACTTCATGAGCTCCGGCAAAATCTTTGCCATGGTCCTCGAAGCCGAAGGCGCCATCCTCAAATGGCGCGACACCATGGGCGCCACCGATCCCCAAAAAGCCGCCCCCGGCACCATCCGCAACGACCTCGGCACCAGCATCGGCAATAACTGCACGCACGGCTCCGACGCCCCCGACACCGCCTCCTTCGAAATCGCCTACTTCTTCTCCGGCCTCGAACTCATTTAGCGCGATTCCGGTTCGCAGTCGTGAAATCTATGGGGCGCCGCATGCCGCGGCCAAGCCCGAAGTTGGTGCAGCCCGCCCGAATCGCTAACGCTCTTTCTCTCTTCACTGCCGCCGCCTAAGGCCGATCTGGACTCTCTTCGCCTCTCGTTTCCCTCCAGATGATGATACCCACCACGACGGCTGCGCCAACGGCAATCAACACCAGTGCCTTGCCGCGCTTCGCCGACTTTTTCCCGTTCTGGTCTCCCGCCGCGCCATCCGCTGAAGCGTTCATTAGCACGCGATAGCATTTTCCTTCCGCGACCGTGGCGCTTTCGCCCTGAAAGAAAATCTGCGCCGGCCCACGCCGCGCAAAAACTATCAGTTCTCGTGGCCCTACAAACGCAACCTGCACCACGCCCCGCGTTTCTGCAACCGGCCGCACACGAGCGGAGCTGGCCACGATTTTCGCCCGACCCTCCGCCGGCTCGGAGAGCACGACAGTGCCCGATAAAAGCTCCATTTCGAGAGCCTTCGCTATTTTGCCCGCATTGCTGTGAACCACCACACTGCTGTCCGCCGTCAGATCCAGCATTGCTTCCCCGATACCCAATCGCAACGCTCCACCTGCGCCGGTCGATAGCCGGTCGCCATCGAAGACCGTCGTTCCCTCAAAAACAGCTTGCGCATCCAAGCTGGCGCGATCCGCCTGCACGACAATCCCAAGCGCATCCGGTTTGGCCCTCCCCGGGACGTTTGCCAGGAACACTGCCATAGCTGTCGCTAGAAGGCGCTGGGTGCCTTTCATGCGAACCCTCCACAGTTGCCCCGCCGAACGAGATGAGAAATCCTCGAAGACTTCAGGGCGCGGCGAAGATAAACTGATACGTATACTAATATATCAATAAATACTCGTCAAGAAAAACTATCTGGCGCCTCTTGTACGAAGGACTGCGCGGGGGAAAGCGGCTGTCAGGGAGATTTTGTTTCTTCAGCTTTCGAACGGAGCTACCTCGATTCGTTCATCCTCGAAGGGCTCAGCAGGAGTAGCTTCTACCCCAGTCTCGAAGGCACACGTTCATGCGCGGCGTCAGGGTGAACTCTCTTCTATAATGTTTTTATGGATCCCCTTCGCGAGCTCGGCCGCACTTTCCTCTTCTTCGGCGGCCTCCTCATTTTCCTTGGCGCGATTCTCTATTTCTCTGGCCAGCTCCCGTTTCGCCTCGGCAGACTTCCCGGCGATATCGTCCACCGTGGCGAACACACCACTTTCTACTTCCCAATCGTCACCTGCCTTCTCCTCAGCGCCGCCTTGTCCCTTCTCTTCTGGCTTTTCTCCCGCTTCCGCCGCTAATCGCCCCCGAATTTTCCCACCGCACCCGCTCTCTTGATATATAGTTCCCGCGTCCAAAAAAGCAGAACCATCGGCTTGTGCATTTAAATCACGCTGGAGATCTCACCATGAAACTCTTGCTTCTCACTCTAGCCGCAGTGTTCGCAGTTGCTCCGTCCTCCACAGCCCAATCTTCTTCCGAAAAGCCCGTAGCGCAGGAGCGTGCCACTCCCTCGCAGCCGCCTCCCGATGCTTTTGCGGGCGTCCCCGCCGCCAAGCCCGCCGACGTCAACTCCATCGACAGCATTCTCTCCGCTCTTTACGACGTCATCTCCGGCCCGCCAGGCGAGCGCGACTGGAACCGCTTCCGCTCCCTGTTTATCAACACCGCTCATCTCACTTCGACCAGCGTGGCCCCTGACGGCTCGATTCGCGTTCATTCCAACCCCGTCGAAGGCTACGTCCGCGGTGCCGGAGCCTATTTCCTCAAAAATGGATTTTTTGAGAAGCCCATCGTCAATCGCATCGAATCCTTCGGCAACATCACCCAAGTCTTCAGCAGTTACGAATCCCGCCACGCTGCCGCTGAAGCTCCCTTTGCCCGCGGCATAAACAGCATCCAACTCGTCAATGACGGCAAGCGCTGGTGGATTACCAGCATCATTTGGGACGAAGAACGCCCCGGCAATCCCCTACCCAAGGGATTTGCATCGAAACCCTGAGGAATTTGCGGAGCCGGCGCTCTAATTCAAGGCGCTTAAGCTCCGCACCGCGTCACTTTACAGGCTTCCGCCTACCTCTTATAGTCGTTCCTGCATGCCTTTTGTCTCTTCCACGCGTCTCCCCCGCTCCGGGCGCTTTCTCACGCCACAATTTCTGATCCTTCTTCTCCTTTTCGTACCCGCCACTCCAGCGGAAAACATCAAAGACATTCATCCCGCCGGCTTCGTCACCGATCTCGCTCACGTCATCACTCCAACGGCCGCAACTCGCCTCGAAAATCTCTGCACCGAGCTCCAGCAAAAAACCGGTGCGCAGATGGCCATCGTCACGGTGCGTTCTCTCGAAGGCGAAACCGTCGAACAGTATGGCAACGAACTTTTCAAGCAGCTGGGTGTCGGCGGCAAAAATGATAATCGCGGGGTGCTCCTTCTCGTTGCGCCCCTCGAACACAAATATTGGACTGAAGTCGGTTACGGCCTCGAGCCCGTCATCAACGACGCGCGTGCAGGTGACGCCGGCCGCGCCATGGTTCCTTTTCTTCGCCAAAATAACTACAGCGCTGGCATCGAAACCGCCGCTTGGCAACTCGCCAATTACGTCGCCGCTGACCGTGGCATAGCGCTTTCGGGAACCCCGCCCTCTCAGCCGGTCCGGCCTCGCAACGACAATTCTCCATCCTTCCCGTTCTGGCCGATCCTCGTCCTGATTTTCTTTGTCTTTCACATCCTCAGGGCCATCGCCAGAGGCGCGACTGGCCGCGGCGGCAAGCGCGGCGGCGGTGGCTGGTGGATTGGCCCCACGATCGGTGGCATCCTCGGTGGCGGCGGATTCGGAGGCAGCTCGGGTGGATGGGGCGGAGGTGGTGGCGGAGGCTTCGGCGGATTTGGCGGCGGAAGCAGCGGCGGCGGTGGCGCCGGCGGCAGTTGGTAAGCGCAATTCGTGAGTTTTCCTAAGGAGCGGTAACGGAATGCTCTCAACAGAAGCGAAGCTGACGGATCTTGTGGCCCGGCTGAAGGAGTTCGCCGGAGAAAATCTCGAATCTGTGGTTCTCTATGGCTCCGCCGCGCGCGGCGATTTTCAGGAAGGTCACTCTGATTTGAACGTTCTCTGCGTGCTGCGTTCTCTGGCCATGCGAGAGCTGACGCGCGTCTCGCCCGCCGTGCACTGGTGGTGCCAGGAACAAAACGAACCGGCACCCTTGTTCTTCACCGCCGAAGAGCTGAGCCAGTCCTCCGACGTCTTTTCCATCGAGCTGCTCGACATGCAGCAAAGCCATCGCGTTCTCTACGGTGCTGACCTCATCTCCGGCATTCACGTGCCAACCAATCTCCATCGCATACAGGTCGAGCACGATCTCCGCATGCTCCTGCTTAAGCTTCGCCAGCATTTTCTGCTTACCCACCAGAAAGAAAGTGAGCTGCGTGCCGCGGTTGCAAAATCAGCGTCAGGCGCTCGACTGCTCCTGCGTCACGCCTTGATTGCCCTCGGGGAAGCGCCGCCCCTTGATCCCCACGATGTCTTCGCGCGTATTGCTGCATTGACCGGCGCGGACGCCGCCGCGTTTGCGGCCGCGTTCAAGCTCCGCGCCCCCCACGCGCATGTGGACAACATCCTTGATACGTACGGACAATACTTAAACGCCTTGAATGTGGTAGTTTCCGCTCTGGATAAGCGAGTGCCCAAGCGCGAGTGGCAACGAGCCGGCAAAGCCGGTTCCTGATTTTACGGAGGCAAGCATCATGAAAACAGGTCTGATTATCTTGGTCGTTCTTATCATCGTCGCCTTGCTTGTGGGCGGCTCGTTTATCTCGCGGCGAAATCAAATGGCCATCAAACGCGAGGCCGTCAATGCCGCGTGGGCCCAGGTCGACGTCGTTCTCCAGCGCCGCTCCGATTTGATTCCTAATCTCGTCGAAACCGTGAAGGGCTTCGCCCAGCACGAAACCGAAGTCTTCGATGAAATCGCCAAGGCGCGCGCTGGATATTTGAACGCCACCACTCCCGCCGAAAAAATTGCCGCCAACAACCAGCTCGATGCCTCTCTCGCAAAAGTTCTCGTGCTCACGGAAAATTATCCTCTGCTCAAATCCAACGAAAACTTCCTCCGCCTCCAGGACGAGCTTGCCGGCACGGAAAACCGCATCGCCGTTGAGCGCCGCCGTTACAATGAAACCGTTCAAGACTACAACACCTACATCTCTCTTTTCCCCAACAGCCTCGTAGCCAGCTTCGGCGGCTTCGCTCGCAACGACGCCTACTTCAAAACCGAACCCGGCGCCCGCCAGGCCCCCAAAGTCAATTTCGGCACCACCCCGTCACCCGCCCCAGCTCCAGCCCCAGTCAAGCCCTAGCCTGCTCGGTCAAGCAGGTACCTGAATCGAAGGGACCGCCCTTGGGCGGCCCCTTTTTGATTCGTCCTCTAGATGTGAAATTCCGACCGGATAAATGCCTTAATTCCCTCGATTCCTGTCAATCGCAAACACACCACCGTTCCTTGCTTCTCCAAATCGATGTGAAAATCAAAGAACGGGCAGCACTTGCTCTCCGCAACGACCCACTCGCCCACTTCCGCGATCGATACTTTGTCTGGGCTGTATTGAAACTCGTACCCTTTCTCCGTTTCAATCGTTTCGTTCCTTGCCGCAAGCAGCTTCTCCGTCAATACTTTGTGGCGAGCTCTTTCGCTCGGAGAGAGCGCTTTGATGTTGCAGTAGAACTTTCCATTTACTGTAATAGTGGGTGCATCTTTTCCGTCCTGTGGATGCAACCTGGATCCAGGCGCCATTCCGGCAATCCCCAGGCTCATCGCAACTGCGGCAATTGTCCCGCCGGTTTTTTGCATTCGAAGCTTCCATTCTCTGTTCATCTTATCCTCCAAGATTGATTTGCCACCTCGCATCGGAAATGCTAGAACTTAAAGCTGACTTTAAGTCAAGCGGTGATGTTCCGCTGCAGGTTGGAATTGCTGACTCCTTCCCGCGCCGGGAAGCTAGGAGCATGAAAATGAAAATTGGAGAACTCGCCGCTCGCGCAGACCTCGCGCCTTCAGCCATTCGCTACTACGAAAATGTGGGCTTGCTCCCATCCGCCGAACGCATTGGCGGCCAACGCCGCTATTCCAGTGCTGCCCTCGATCGCGTCTTGTTGATACGCTTCGCCGGGGAGATGGACTTCACCCTCGCTGAAATCAAACTCTTTCTCAACGGCTTCCGCGAAGGCACTCCCGTCTCCACGCGCTGGCGAAAACTCACCACTCGCAAAATCGCCGAGCTCCAGCAACGCCTCCAGTTCACACGCCGCCTGCTCGATCTGCTTGAGCGCTTACAGCACTGCAAGTGCGTCCAGCTCCACCAATGCGTCACCGGCCTCAGCCTCAGTCCCCGCCTTCGCGACCTTCGCAATTCCCGCGGCAATACTTCCCCAGCTCGCCCCGCAGTCCCTGGAACCGAAGTCGCGGCCGATTCGAAACTCTTGCTATCCGCCACGAAACAAAGAACTTAATAAGTATTACTTGACAATAAATATCCATGTGGTATAATTCGTTGTTGTCTCGCGGAGGAGAAAGGAAGGCTAACGCCATGCCCGCTCTTCCTCTGCCTGCTCTGTCCCTCTCTGCTGGCCTCTCCCCATTTCCTCTCTTGAGGTCTGGGCCGTTAGCCGTTGTCTGGCAGCTCCATTTTCCCCTAAGTCCTTTACAATCCGCACTTCCGCAAAATTCGCCCATAACTCGTTTAGAATCCGCACTTCCAAAAACGCAGGACTTAAAACCCTTTATACTCTGCACTTACAAAAAAACCGGGGGAGGGGGCAAATTGTTAGCTAGAAATCGGACAGCGCATCTCCCCGCGTGGCACAGCCAATCCTGGCTGTGCGCTTCCACAAGTCACCAGTCAGAAGCCACCAGTCACCTCACCTGGAGCACCCCCCGATGAGTCAACTCCAATTCAACCTCCAACCTACCCGCCGCGCCCTCACCGTCAGCGAGCTGACCGCGCGCATCCGCGACCTCCTGGGGAAAAATTTCACGGACATCTGGGTCGAAGGCGAAATCTCCAACTGCCGCGAAGCCCAGTCCGGCCACATCTACTTCACGCTCAAGGACGACCGCTCCCAGGTCCGCTGCGTATTTTTCAAGCAGCAGCAGCGCGGCATCAAGTTCCGCCCCGAAGATGGGCTCAAAGTTACCGTGCGAGGCTCGATCAGCGTCTACGAAGCCCGCGGCGAATACCAAATCTATGTCGAGAATATCGAGCCGATTGGCCTCGGCGCGCTGCAGCTCGCCTTCGAGCAATTGAAAAAACGCCTCGAAGCGGAAGGTCTCTTCGCCGCCGCGCGCAAAAAGCCGCTTCCCATGCTCCCCAACAGCATTGGCTTGATCACTTCGCCGCGCGGAGCCGCCGTCCGCGACGTCGTCCGCATCCTTCGCCGCCGCTTTCCTAATGTTCATCTCACCGTTTATCCGGTCCGCGTCCAGGGTGAAGGCGCTGCCGCAGAAATTGTGAAAGGCCTGAAATTCTTCAATCAGAAGAAACTCGTCGACGTCTTAATCCTTGCGCGCGGCGGTGGTTCTCTCGAAGACTTGTGGGCCTTCAACGAAGAAATTCTCGCGCGTGCCATCGCCGCCTCTGAAATCCCTGTCATCTCCGGCGTCGGCCATGAAACCGATTTCACCATCGCAGATTTTGTCGCCGACGTTCGCGCCTCCACTCCGTCCGCAGCGGCCGAGCTCGTCGTCCAGACGCGCCGCGAATTCGATAAGCACATCGCCGACCTCCGCGAGACGCTTGCGAGCCTCGTTCGCTACCGCCTCCTCGACCTGAGCAAGCGCGTTCACGAGCTGTCCGCACGCCGCGGCTTCCGCCGCCCGCTCGATCTGCTCCGCCAGCAACGCCAGCGCGCCGATGAAATGACCTCGCGCCTCGCGCTCGGCCTGCGCGCGCGCCTGGAACAATCGCGCAAACGCTTCACCGCGCTGCACCTGCGCATCGCCACCTTCGATTTTCGCGTAAAAATTTCCGCGTTCCGCCTGCGCCTCGAAAAACGCAGCGCCGACCTGGGCATCCGTGCCGAGCGCCTCTTGCGCGCCAAGCGCGAGCGCCTCCAGCGCCTGGCTCTTCAGCTCGAAGAGCGCAGCCCCCTCCGCGTCCTCGAACGCGGCTACTCCATCGCCACCGACGCCGCCGGCAACCTCCTACGCGATGCCGCCCAAGTTCAGTTAGGCGATACGGTGGCCATCCAACTCCACCGCGGCCGCCTCACCACCGAGGTGAAGAAGAAGGAGCGTTAATTTAGATTGGGAAAAATCTTACAAGGAACGTTGTGCGCTAATCGTCGTCGGAAGAGGAGGCGACCTTGAGGACCGCGAGGAAAGCTTCTTGCGGAATGTCGACTTGGCCGACGCGCTTCATGCGGCGCTTGCCTTCTTTTTGTTTTTCGAGGAGTTTGCGTTTGCGCGAGATGTCTCCGCCGTAGCACTTGGCGAGCACGTTTTTGCGGATAGCAGCGACGGTCTCGCGCGCGATAACGCGGCTCCCGATGGCCGCCTGGATAGGCACTTCAAACATTTGGCGCGGAATCAGCTTTCGCAGGCGCGTCACCAGCTCTCGGCCGCGTTCTTGAGCGAATTCGCGATGGATGATCAGCGCCAGCGCGTCCACGGGTTCGCCGGCGACGAGCACGTCCAGTTTGATCAGATCAGACTCGCTGTACCCGGCAAGATGGTAGTCCAGCGAAGCGTAGCCGCGTGAAACGCTTTTCAGCCGGTCGTAGAAGTCGAGCACGATTTCATTGAGCGGCAACTCGTAGGTGAGCATCACGCGCGTCGGCGACAGATACTCGAGATTCTTCTGCATCCCTCGCTTTTCCTGGCAGAGCTGCAGAATTCCGCCGACGGACTCATTGTTGGTGATGATCATCGCGGTGATGATCGGCTCTTCGATTTTCTCGATGTCGCTGGGGTTCGGAAATTTCGCCGGGCTGTCGACTTCAATCGTTTCGCCGCTGACCCGCGTAATGCGGTAGCGCACGCTGGGCGCCGTCGTGATGAGATTGATCCCGAACTCGCGTTCCAAGCGCTCCTGCACGATCTCCATATGCAGCAAGCCGAGGAAGCCGCAGCGGAAACCGAAGCCCAGCGCCACGGAATTTTCCGGCTCATAGAAAAATGCCGCGTCGTTCAGCTGCAATTTTCCGAGCGCGTCGCGCAGCGGCTCGTAGTCATCGGCAAGCACGGGAAACAGACCGGCGAAGACCATAGGCTTGATGGCTTCAAATCCGGGCAGCGCCGCAGCAGGTCGCCCCGCTTCCGTGACGGTATCGCCCATGCGCGCATCCGCCACGCGCTTGATATTGGCGACGATAAAGCCCACGTCGCCTGCGGCAAGTTCATCGAGCGCGATGGGCTTCGGCGTGAGCGTGCCGAGCGTCTCGACTTCGTAGGTTTCGTTGCTGTAGCAGAGCCTGATTTTTAGCTGCTTGGTGACGCGGCCTTCCATCACGCGCACGAGAACGACGGCTCCGCGATAGATGTCGAACCACGAATCGAAAATCAGCGCCTGCAGCGGATTTTCCGAGCTTCCTTTCGGTGGCGGAATGCGCTTCACGATCGCTTCGAGGACTTCGTCCACACCGAGCCCGCTCTTGGCGCTGATCAGCAGCGCGTCGGCAGCGGGGATGGCGAGCACGCTTTCAATTTGTTCTTTGACGAATTCAATTTGCGCGGCAGGCAAATCAATTTTGTTGATGACCGGAACGATCGTCAGATTATTTCCAGCAGCGAGAAAGGTATTCGCGACGGTTTGCGCTTCAACGCCCTGGCTGGCATCGACGACGAGCAGCGCGCCTTCGCACGCGGAAAGGGCCCGCGAAACTTCATAGGAAAAATCGACGTGCCCCGGCGTGTCGATCAAATTGAGCTGGTAGGTGTTGCCATCTTTCGCGGTGTAGTGAAGACGAATGCTTTTCGCTTTGATGGTGATGCCGCGCTCGCGCTCGAGGTCCATGGAGTCGAGCACTTGTTCGTGCATTTCACGCTGCGAAAGCGCGCCGGTCATCTCAAGCAGACGGTCCGCAAGGGTGGACTTGCCGTGATCGATGTGCGCGATGATGCAAAAATTGCGTATGAACTTCGGGTCCATAGAATTCGATAGTCGCTTCCGCTTCGCGACCGCTTTATTTTATTCGGTTACCGGCAGGAGCCGCATGCTTCGAGGAGCCAAGACGCCAGGCCGCGCAAAACCGTGCCGTGTGACAGTTCAGTTTGCCACAAATCGCCATTCCCTGCAGCCCGCTTGCCGGATTGGCAGTTTGCCCAATCCGGCCGACATTCCTAGCGACGTGCTGCTTACTGCATCAATCATGCGAGGGGCTTTTGCCCGCCCTGAGCTTGCGGTATATAGTTGAACGAGGGCAGTCGCACCTCACATCGCGCACGGCCCGGCACAAGATTTTCTAGGCAGCCAACAGGCAACGCAAAGGCAACCCGAACGGATGGCCGCAGACGTCAGCAAGCATTTGGACCGCGCAAAGCGATTCCTCGAGAAAAACCGCGTCGAGGACGCCATCGAAGCCTATCTGGCGGTGCTCGATGAGGCGCCGCAGCATCAGGAAGCGACCCAGGCGCTGGGAGATCTCTACGCGCGGATGGACCAGCCGGAGCGCGCTGCCGTTTATTACGGGCTGCTCTTCGATTTGCTGATTGAGCCACGCGACGAAACGAAAGCACTGGCCATCTACAATCGATTTCTTCGAAACAGTTCCACCGGCCAACCGCCGGAACGCATCGCCCGGCATGCGTTTTTGCAGCAAAAACAGAATCATCCGGAAGAGGCCATCGATCAGTACACCAAAGCCGCGGAGCTGTTCGCGAGCGCGGGCCGCCACGAAGACGCGCTTTTTTGCTGGGAGCGAATCGCGCAGCTCGACCCAGAAAATCTCAACCGCCAAATGAGGCTGGCCGAAGCGGCGGAGCAGATCGGCAAAAACGCGCTGGCCGCGCGCACGTTTCTGCGAGCGGGGCAGCTTGCCTCGGCCGGAGGCGCCGACGCCGATGCGGTCAAACTGCTTGGCCGGGCCTACAAGCTGGCGCCGCAAGAGCGCAGCGTTGCGCTGCTCTACGCGCAAGCGAAATTGCGGAGCAACGAAGCAGCGGAGGCGGCCACTCTCCTGGAACCATTTGCGCGCACGGAGAGCGACGCGGTTTTTCTGGAGACTTTCGGCGATGCTCTGATTCGCGGGGGGAATCTCGACCGGGCGCGAGAGATTCTCGAAAAGCTCTTGCGTGAAAAAAACGCAGGCGCGGAGCGGCTGTTCGAGCTTGCCGATGCCTATGCGTCCTCCGCAGAGACCACAAAAGGCGTGGACGTGCTCCAAACGCTGAAGCGCCGCATGTTCGCGGATAAGCGTCAGAATGATTTCGCCACGCATTTGGATGCCGTGGCCTCCAAGCATCCCCACTCACAAGCCATGATGGAGTTCTGGGCCACGGTTTACAACGAGCTCAATCGCGAGTCCCAGTATTTTGAAATCCTCGTAAAGCTTTTCGATGTGTATTTCAAGGGTGGCGATTTCCGAAAGGCCTGCGACTCGCTCGAGCGACTCGTGGATATCGACGCTTATGACTACCGGAACCAGGAGCGGCTGGAGAAACTTCGCGGCCACGTCGACGAAGCGTTTATAAAGCGTGTAGGAAGCCGCCTGGCGAAATCCATGTCCTCGGCGCCGCCTCCGCCCGCTCATACGGGGACAGGAGGAAGCGTCGCGCAGCCGCAACCGAGCACGGAGGAGGGGCGAAATGCCCAGGCGCTCGAAGACCTGATCGTGCAAACGGAGATATTCCTCCAGTACTCGCTGCAATCCAAGGCGCTGGAAAGGCTGCAAAAGATCGCCAGCATGTTTCCCGGGGAAGAAGCGCGCAACGCGCGTCTGCAAAATCTATACCAACTGGCGAACTGGTGGCCACCTGGCGCAGTCAAACCAAAGCAAGAGCCTGCGGCGGCTGCTCCATCGGCGCCCGTCGTCGAGGCACAGCCCGTCCAAATCACTACCCGGACAGGCGTGTACAGCGCGGAGACGCTGCGCGACCTTTCCAAAATTTCCGAAATCAACCAGAAGATTTTCCGGCAACAGACTCCGCGGGCGATGCTGAACACGGCGGTGAGCGAGGTGGGATCGCACCTGCACGCGACTCGCTGCATCGCTGTCGTGGGCGCCTCGGGCCGCCCTCCAGAGTTGTCCGCGGAATTTTGCGGCCAATCAAGCAAAGCCGCGCCGGGAGCGCAAGTTGTGTTGCTTCTCGCGGAAATGGAGAAAGTGGAACCAGACGAACTCGGCGGATTGGTGGTGGATGCCACGGAAGGATCGATTCTCAAGGAGCTGGGGCTGGCAACAGCGCTAGGCGTAATGATCACGGATAAAGAGACGCAAGCTCCGGCGGGAATGCTGATCGTGGGCCATGCGGAGCCTCACAAGTGGAAACCAAACGAAGCTTATTTTTTGCAGGCCATCGGCGACCAGATGCTGATGAGCGTGAGCCACACGCGGCTTCGCTCGCTGGTGCGCCGCATGGGTGTTTCCGATGAACGCACTGGCTTGTTGAGCCGCAGCTCATACCAGAGCTGCCTGCTAACGGAAACGGACCGGGCGCGCACACAAGGGACGCCCCTCTCGCTAGCGATATTGCAAATCGACCGCGGCGCGGATATTTTGCGGCAGCAGGGTGAGTCGCCGCTGGAGCGGTTCTTGGAGCAACTTGCCCGGTCGCTACAGCCCATTGTGAGGCAGAACGATGTTGCGGTGAAATACACGTCGTGGTCGCTGGCGTTTATTTTGCCGGATACGACGTTGCAGGGGGCTCAGAACCTCGCGGACAAATTACGGCGGGCGGCGAGCGGTTTGCGGCCGCCGTGGGACACGACGCAAATCACGCTAAGCGCGGGGATCGTGGAAGCGGTGGCGAAACATGAGTTCGACAGCGAAGACATCGTGACGGACTTGATCAATCGCGCGGAATTTAGCGTGGAAGAAGCGCGGAAAAAGGGCGGGGACACGGTGGTGACACTGGAGACGCCGAAGGTTTGATCTGAGGAAGTAGGTTCGCTGTCGGATTCTTTCTAGTCCGTGCACTTTATATTAGCGGAAATCCACTTCACACTTTTTTTTGCCGACATCCTAGGAGGATACGGCATGAGGGAGAGGAGCGCTCTCTGTTGTTGAGCTCAGAGTTCGATCTCCTTAACAATATTAAGTATCTCTACCTTCGAGATGTATCGGAGCCGAGAGACAATTCCTTGCGGGTCGTTGTGCAGGAAGCTGTGGCGAATCCACTTGGAGCGCTCCGGGCCGACCGCCCTGAGCTAGCGGAAATCATGAAAGATGCTTCGCCAATTGAATCAACGGGGAATTGCAAAACTTTTGAACTTTTCTGGAAGCGTTATGCAGCATACCTTGTCAGTGAAGAGTGTGTAGGCTCATGCGGCGACTTTGGTGATGAAAGTTATGAAGGAACGCTGTTTCGCATATATATGAAGTCGCATTTTCTTGATCATCTCGCACGTGACACCGGCGGACATGCCGAGCGGCTCCAACACTATAAGTTGATTTGTCTAAACCATATCATCGATGTCGCCTCCTACGCTCCGCCAGAAATTCAAATTCACGACCCAACTCCAAAGCCTCCTACGCGAATTCAATAGGAGAGATCGGGTACGGCCGATCCAGCGGGTATCACGATAGGAGCGGATGAGGGGAGCGGCTTGATCTAGCGAGGGCGGCCAAGAGGTAGAACTTTGAAAGGACGTTTGCCGGCGATGCGGTAAATGGCAAAGTCGGCGTGGTCGATGGTAAGGATGGCGGAGATGGATTCACGTTTCGCGAGGTGGACCAAGGTGGCGTCGGCGAAATCCATTGGACGATCCCAATAACGAGACATGAGGGCGTGGATCAGCGGCAGTTCCTCGTGGTCGATTTTTCCCAGAACAAGTGCACCTGAGCGCACGAATTTCCAGGCGGTTTCCATTTTAGACTGTGTTTCACCGACGAAATGGAATACTTCGGTGAGGACGGCTTCAGAGGTCAGCAAGGGCAGATGAAGCTGGAGAAACGCATTTTGGCAAAGGCGATGCCAAGGGTCGGTCTTATCGAGCATGGCGATAATCGCGCCGGAATCGATGAGTGCGTCAGCGGCCATAGCGACGCGCGAGACGACGGCGGACTACCTTACGAATGGATTGTGCGTCGGCTGTATGAAGGCCGGAAAGAGCGCCAATAAAAGGTTCGACAGCGGCGTGAAGATTGCGCTGATTTTCGTCATCGGAGACCTTTGCGGCGCTCTCTCTGAGCCATTTACGTGCGGCCTCTTCCAAGACCGCTGATAACGGGACGCGGCGGTGACGGGCTGCGCGCTCGAGATCAGATTTGAGCTCGCTAGACAAGCGCCAGCTGTAGACTTCAGTTTTCATGCACTACAGTGTAGTGCATGATCGCGCCGCTGTAAAGCGGGAAGCCGGCATGGCAGAATGATGGAATGAGCGCAAAGAAAAAAGGGCCGGCGAAGCGGCGCAATCGCGGAACAAAGGCGCAGCGGCAAGTTGCGCCGAAGCCAGGCCGCGCGCAACGGAAAAACAAGACGACCTATTCGGATTTAGGAAGGAAAAGTTTGAGATAGTCGGTGAGATTGAGTCGCCGCTTGAGGATTGGAAGAACTGGGATCCGACGAAGAACCTGGAGGAATGAGGCACACATGTTTCCAACGGATGTGGTGATTGTGGCGGGGGCGCGGACGCCGATGGCGCGATATACCGGGGCGTTTTCGGAGGTGAGCGCGATTGATTTGGCGGCGCTGGCTTCAAAAGAGGCGATCCGGCGGTCGGGAGTCGATCCCGGTGAATTCGATCACGCGATTTTTGGGAACGTGATGCAGACGAGCGCAGACGCGATTTATGGGGCGCGGCACGTTGCGTTGAAAGCGGGATTGAAGCAGGAGACGCCGGCTGTGACGGTGAACCGACTGTGCGGCTCGGGAGTTGAAGCGGTGTCGCAGGCGGCGCAGCGGTTGCTGTTGGGCGAGGCGACTATGGTGCTGGCAGGCGGAATGGAGAATATGACGCAGGCTCCGTTTGTGATTCGCGGAGCGCGCAATGGATTGAAGCTTGGCGGAGGGGCGCTCGAGGATTTTCTGTTCGTGGGATTGACCGACAGTTATTGCGGATTGCCGATGGCGATGACGGCGGAAAAATTGGCGGAGCAGCACGGGATTACACGTAAAGATGCCGACGCGTATGCGTTGCGCAGCCAGCAGGCAGCGGATGCGGCTTACAAGGCGTGCCGGATGAAGGAAGAGTTGGTGCCCGTGGAAGTCAAGCAGGGCAAGAAGACGATTGTAGTGAGCGAGGACGATCATCGGCGGCCGGAAACGACGATGGAGACACTTGAGAAGCTGCCGCCTTCGTTCAAGAAAGACGGAATTGTGACGGCGGGCAATGCCAGCGGGATTGTGGATGGAGCGGCGGCAGTCGTCGTGACGCGAGAAAAAACCGCGAATGAGCGTGGACTGAAGCCGATCGGACGAATCGTGTCGTGGGCGGTGGTGGGAGTCGATCCGAGCATCATGGGAATTGGGCCGGTGCCTTCGTCGCAAAAGGCGCTGAAGCTTGCGGGGCTTACTCTCGAACAGATGGATCGAGTGGAAGTGAATGAAGCGTTTGCGGCGCAGTATCTTGCCGTGGAGAAGGCGCTGGGATTGAATCGCGAAAAGACCAATGTGAACGGCGGAGCGATTGCGTTGGGACATCCGCTGGGAGCCAGCGGGACACGACTGCTGATTACGATTTTGAACGAACTGCGGCGGAATGGATTGCGGTATGGTCTCACGACGGCTTGCATCGGAGGCGGGCAGGGAATTGCGATGATTGTGGAAGCCTTGAAGTAAAGGATGCAAATGAAGCAGAGGAAGTAAAGGACGAAGAGACTGCCTGCCTCTGTTAAACTTTGGTCGCGCCGGAATGCGAGCCAAGCCAGTCTGAAATTTCAGCGAGGATAAGGAATGGCGATTCAAAAGGTGGGAGTCGTAGGGTGTGGGTTGATGGGGTCGGGGATCGCGCAGGTGTGCGCGGCCGCCGGATTTACAACGGTAGTGCGAGAAGTGAGCCCAGAGATTGTCGAGAAAGGGCTGAAGAGTATCGAGAAGAATTTGGCGCGGATGGTCGAGAAGGGAACGATTAGCGCCGTATTGCAAAGTGAAATTCGCGGGCGATTAAAGGGAACAACGGCGCTGGAGGATTTGAAGGACTGCGACGTAATTGTCGAAGCCATCATTGAGAACTTGCCGGCGAAGCACGAATTATTTCGGGCACTGGACGGAATTTGTGCGCCGTCGACGATTTTTGCAAGCAATACGTCGTCGCTTACGATCACGGAAATTGCGGCAGCGACGAAGCGGCCGCAGCGATTTGTGGGATTGCACTTTTTTAATCCGGTGCCGGTGATGAAACTGGTGGAAGTGGTGCGCACGATTGCGACGGATGACGCGGTATACGAGGAGATGGTGGGATTTGGCGGAAAGCTGGGTAAAACGGCGGTACGCGCGCACGACTCAACGGGATTCATCGTGAATCGGCTGCTCGTGCCGTACCTGCTGGATGCGATTCGGGCGCTAGAGGAAGGCGTGGGATCAATCGAGGATATTGATAACTCGATGAAGCTGGGTTGCGGGCATCCGATGGGGCCGCTGACGCTGCTGGACTTTGTCGGATTGGATACGACGTATTACATCTCGAAGATTATGTTTGAGGAGTTTCACGAGAAGAGATTTGCGTCGCCGCCGCTTTTGAAGCGCATGGTCCTGGCGGGATGGAACGGGCGAAAAGCGGGGCGGGGATTTTATGATTACTCGGATCCCGCGAAACCGAAGGCGATGAAGCTTTAAATTCTGCAAGATGAGGCGCAGCGTACTGCGCCGCTACAAATAAGAGATTGCGGAGTGCGAGAGGCACGGATGGCTTACGAAAATATTGTGTATGAAAAAAGAGATGGGATTGCGTTCATTACGTTCAATCGCCCGAAAGTTTTAAATGCCTTGAACCGGAAGACGGTGGAAGAGTTGCGCGACGCGCTGCTGGACGCGCGCGGGGATAACGCAGTGCGCGTTTTGATTTTGACTGGCACAGGAGAAAAGTCGTTCGTTGCGGGAGCGGACATTGGGGAATTGGCGCAGCAGACGCCTGTGAACGGGAAAGAGTTCTCGCTGTTTGGCCAGGGCGCTTTTCATCTGCTGGAGACGATGGGGAAGCCGTCGATTTGCGCGATCAACGGATTCGCGCTGGGTGGAGGATGCGAACTGGCGCTCGCCTGCACCATTCGAATCGCGAGCAAGACGGCCAAACTGGGGCAGCCGGAAGTAAAACTGGGAATCATTCCTGGATATGGCGGATCGCAGCGTCTGGCGCGGCTTTGCGGGAAAGGTGCTGCTCATGAGCTTTGCTTGACGGGTGAAATGATTTCGGCGGAAGAGGCGCTGCGCATCGGGCTTGTGAATCACACATACGAAGCGGCGGAACTCATGCCGGCGGCGGAAACGCTTGCGAAGAGAATTATCGCGAACGCGCCGATTGCGGTGAAGTACACGATGGAAGCGATCGAACGCGGCGTGGAGATGCCGCAGGAAGAGGGATTGTTCCTGGAGGCCACGCTTTTTGGGTTGGCTTGCGCTACGGAGGATATGCGCGAGGGAACGAAGGCGTTTTTGGAGAAGAGGGCGGCGAAATTCGTTGGGAAGTAAATAAGATAGATGAGGCAAAGGAAGTAAAGGGGAAGAGCGAGCGCAGCGGTGATGGCCGGTGGAATGACGGACACCATGCGCGGAAGATCCAGGATGGCGAAGCAATTGGAACCCAACAAAATTAGCGGCGAATTGACTGCAGGAGGATTGCGGTTTGGAATTGTTGTGAGCCGCTTCAATAGTTTCATCACGGAGAGGCTTTTGGCAGCGGCGATGGATGCGCTGGAGCGCGCCGGGGCCGCAGGCAAGGACGTGGACGTTGTGCGCGTGCCAGGATCGTTTGAATTGCCGTTGACGGCGAAAAAATTGGCCACGACGGGGAAGTATGACGCGCTGATCGCAATCGGATGTGTGATTCGCGGGGAAACTTCGCATTATGATTATGTTTGCTCCGAGACGGCGCGCGGACTGCAGCTCGCGCAGATGGACACGGGAGTGCCGGTGATATTTTGCGTGCTGACTTGCGACACGCTGGAGCAGGCCATCGACCGCGCGGGATTGAAAGGCGGCAACAAGGGATTCGAAGCGGGACTGGCGGCAATTGAGATGGCGCATTTGTCCCGCAAACTGCGCGGCTCGCAAACAAAATCCTCCGTCAGCGGAAAGCCGCGGCGCAAGTAACGTGTCGCTGCGCACAAAGTCACGCGAATTCGCGATGCAGATGCTTTTTCAGTGGGATATGAGTGCGCAGGAACCCGCGAAACTGGAAGCAAAATTTTGGCGGGCTGCGAAAGCGGCGGAGTCCACTCGCGCGTTTGCCAATTGGCTTTTCGAAGGCGCCGTGAAAGATGCCTCGGCGATTGACGAACTCATCGTCAAGCAGGCGGAGAATTGGCGTCTCGAGCGACTCGCGGTGATCGACCGCGCGATTTTGCGCCTGGCGATTTACGAACTGCGGAAGACGGACACGCCGCCCAAGGTGATCCTGAACGAAGCAGTGGATTTGGCCAAGAAATTCTCCTCCGAAGAGGCCGGTTCTTTTGTGAACGGGATCCTCGACGCCGTACATAAGTCATTGAAAAATAAATAGTTAACATTGTATTTGGCTATCACTCCTCGCACGTTTTCATCGTGGGAGCCTTCTGGTAAATCACCTTGCATATCTTCGCGAAACTTTCTTTTCGACGTGGTGTTTTGAATGTCAAACCCGGACAGGTCCCGGACAGTTTTCTTCAGGAGAGAAAACCATGCATGTACATCGATTGATCAGTCGAAATGCTCTCGCCCTCGCATTTGCAGGCTTGTTCGCCGGTGGTGCCTATGCCCAGAGCCAGGACACGACCACGCAACAGCAGGACATCAGGCATGACAAGAAAGACATCCGGCAAGACACAAAAGACGTGGGCAAAGATCGCGCCGACCGAAACGGGGACCAGAAGGACCTAGATCAGGACAAGCGCGACGTGAAGAACGACAAAAGGGATATCCGGCAGGACGGCAAGGACATCAACAGCGACAAGCACGAAGTTCGTGACGACAATAAGGACATCAAGAGAGACAAGGCCGATTTGAGCAAGGATCGGGCGGACCGAACTGCCGACCAGCGTGACATCCATCACGATAAGACCGACCTGGCCAAAGATCGCACCGACCGCAACGCTGACCAACGCGACATCAACCACGACAAACAGGATTTGAAGAAGGATGATCAGAAGTACGGGGCAAACAGTTCAGAGGCCAAAGCGGATCGCAAGGACTTGCAGCAGGATCGCACGGACCGAAATGCCGATCAGCGTGACATCAATCACGACACGGCCGAACTGAGCAAGGATCGCACGGATCGGAACGCGGATCAGAAGGACATCAAAAGCGATAAGAAGGACCTGACCGCCGACCGAACAGAGCGCAACAATGACGCGAAGGATTTGAGCAGTGATCGCAAAAACCGCAACTCAGACGTCAAGGATCTGCATAGCGACCGGAACGACTTGCAGCAAGACCGCAAGGACCGCAGCAAAGATCAGAAGGACATCAACAAGGACAAGAAGGATTTCAAGGCCGATCGCAAGGACCTGCGAAAGGACCGCCGAGCAGCAGCCGGTCCGCGCAGACACTAAGTTCACGCGGACGCAGCACTGAGAGTACGAGAGGGCCGCTCAGAGAGTCTTGGGCGGCCCTTCTAGTGTGTGCCGCTATTGATATGCAAAGCGAATCAGATGCGGATGGTGCCTTCGAAAACTTTGACGGCGGCGCCGCTGACTCGGGGCACCAATTTCTTGGCGCTTTGCGTGACTTCCACTTCGATGTGACTCGGGCGGCCCATTTCTTCCCCTTGTAGTATGGCCAGTGTGTGGCCGGGAGCGAGTTTTCCGTGACGAACCAGATATGCGCCGAGAGAGCCCGCGGCTGAGCCAGTGGCGGCATCTTCATACGATTCCCAGGGAAGCATGCCACGAGAAAAGGCCTTGCCATTGGGGCCGAGTGCGAAGCAATAGGCCATTGTCGCGTCCTTGCCCAGCAGACGGCGCAGCTCGAGCATGTTCATCTCGATTTTGCCGAGCGCCGAACGATTTTTGAGCGGCACCATCAAATTGAAAATTCCCGTGGAAATGCACTCGGGTTCAAGCTTCGGATCCAGGTCTTTCAGAGAAAGGCCGAGAGCCGCGGCCAGCGCGGATTTTTTTATTTTAGCGGGTCGGAACGCTGCTTCCTTTTGCGTCATGGTGACGCGTTGCGGCCGGCCGTCTTTGAAGCGGATTTCGACCGGCAAAATGCCGGCGCCAGTCTGCTGCAGGATGTGTACGCCGCCCTCCTGCGCGGGCACGACGCCGAGTTCCGCGAGCAAGAACCATGTGCCGATCACGGGATGACCAGCGAGCTTCAACTCCTCGCGCGTAGTGAAGATGCGCAGGCGCGCGAGAGCTTCGTCTTCCGTGGGCCGCTGAACGAAAACGGTTTCGGAGAGATTCATTTCACGCGCAATGGCCAGCATCTGAACATCGGAGAGGCCATCGCCGTCGGTGATGACCGCGAGAGGGTTGCCTTCGAACCGCGTGGTGGTGAAAACGTCGAGAGTGAAGAAGCGGTGTTCCATGATTTATGAGCCGCAGCCGGAGCAATTCCGCGAATCAGATGCGCTCGAGCTGGGCAACCGTCCTTTCGTTGGTGATATTTCCCGTGTTCCGTGTGGATTTTGGTTCCATCAGGATGAGGTGCACTTCTTCATCCGCAACCGGACAATGTTCGACGCCGCGAGGGACAATGATAAATTCTCCTTCGCGTATGATTTCTTCGCGGTCGCGAAACTTCATGCGCAGGGTGCCCTCGGTAACGAGAAAAAGCTCATCTTCGTTGTCGTGATGATGCCAGATAAACTCGCCTTTCAGCTTAACGGCTTTAATGTGGCAGTCGTTCAGTTCGCCGATTACGCGCGGATTCCAGTAGTCCGAGAAAAGGCTGAATTTGTTTTTCAGGTTAATGGTGTCCATGTTTGAGCCTACAGTGCCCTGACGAGTTTGGTTACCGCATCAAGAACGCGCTTCGTCGTCTCCGCCTTCGATGTTTCGCAATAAACGCGAAGCAGATTTTCCGTGCCCGATGCGCGAACCAAAAGCCAGCCGATTTCGCCAAGATAGATTTTGATGCCGTCCATATTTTCGCGGCGGATGATGGGCCAGTCCAGGAAGCGAGCTAGCTTGTCGCCTGAAAAGTAGACGACGGCTTTTTCTTTCTGGTGCGCTGTGACGTCAAGATCCACTCGGCCGTAATGGTATTCGCCGAATTCGGCATAGAGCGTGCGGAGCATGTCGCCCAGTGATTTGCCGTGCCAAGCCATGAGTTCGGCAAGGAATAGCGCGCAAACCGTGGCGTCGCGTTCAGGCAGATACAGGCTTGTGCCGATACCGCCGCTTTCTTCGCCGCCGATGAGGATGTTTTGCTCGAGCATGAGCTCGCATATGTATTTGAAGCCGATGGGCACTTCATGGAGTCTGCGGGCGAATTTGGCGGCAAGCTTGTCGATCAGTTTGGTTACCGAAAATGTTTTCGCGATATCGCCGGGAAGTTTGCGGGTTCCGGCCAAGTGCCAAACGAGGAGCGCAAAGATTTGGTGGGGATTGACGAACGAGCCGTCGCGGTCGACCGCGCCGATGCGGTCGCCATCGCCGTCGGCGCATAGGCCGGCGTCATACTTGCCGGCGATCACAGCTTTTTGTAGGGGCGCGATATGCGGAGGAATGGGTTCCGGGTGCACGCCGCCGAAGCGTGGGTCGCGCGAACCGCGAATCTCGTCGCAGTCGATTCCGTTTCGCGCGAAGAGCGCCGGCAACAGGCCTGTGGCGGAGCCATGCATGGGGTCGAAGACAAACCGGAGCTTTGCATCGCGCAGGCGCTGCCAGTCGATCAGTCTCTCGATGGTATCGAGATAAGGGGCGCGGGGCTCAAGCGATTGCAGGAATTCTTTTCGAGGTGGGAGCAACGCAGTTACGCTCTTTTGAACTCCGGCGAGTTCAATTTCGATCTGCGCGACGATGGACGGCAGAGCGCTGCTGCCGTAGCTGGCTTTGTACTTGATGCCGTTCCACTGAAAGGGATTGTGGCTTGCCGTGATGAGTATGCCGCCGGCCGCCCCGCGCTGGCGCACGAGCAATGAAATTGTGGGCGTGGGACAGGGTTTATCCGCGAGCCAGACAGGCGTGCCGGTCGAGCAAATTTCTTCCGCGACCGCTGCGGCTACGCTATCGGACGCAAAGCGGTGGTCGTATCCGATAAGCACGCCTTTGTGCGCGTCTTCGCAGCGCACGACGTACCTCGCGATAGCTCGGGCCACAATGCGGGCGTTTGCGAACGTGAAGTCTTCGGCAATAACGCCGCGCCAGCCATCAGTTCCAAATTTTATGGCAGTCATAGGAGGCAATGGAAAGTATACGCGAAGCGATATATCCGCCAAACAGCCGGATTGGCCTGGTCTCTGGAGAACTTTGTTAAAGGAGTTTGGTGAGCTTCCGTTCTTCGAGGGATTTCACCAGTCGCGCTACATCCTGAGCGCGGTCGCGTGGAACGATGAGCAGGGCATCGGGAGTTTCGACGACGACGAGGTCGCGGACGCCGATGGCGGCGACGAATTTCGAAGGGCTGTAGAGGAAATTACCCGATGCATCGAGAGTAATGCCGCGGCCAGTCAAGACGTTATCGCCCGGCTGTTTGGCGAAGAGTTCGTAGACGGCGGCCCACGAACCGATATCGCTCCACCCGACCTCGGCAGGAATCACGAACACGCGCGGCGGACCTTCCTGGCGCGTGGCATTCTCGAGGACAGCGTAGTCGACGGAAATGCTTTCAAGTTTCGGGTAGATGGCGCGGAGCCGGCGAACGTAGGTTTTCTTGCCGATGGATTCGACAAGCGACTCGAGTGCCTCGTGCGTGTTCGGAAGAAAACGCTTCAGGTTTTCGAGGAAGGTAGAAACGCGCCAGAAAAACATTCCGGCGTTCCAGTGGTAACTGCCGGAGTCGACGTATTCTTGGGCGCGTTCGAGCTTGGGCTTTTCCGTGAAGCGCCGGACGGGGAAGACGGAAAAACCGAGCGAGTGAAGCGCGTCTCCCATGCGTTCGATGTAGCCAAAACCTGTTTCGGGCCCCGTCGGCGGGATGCCGAGGACAACCATTCGTCCGGGATCGCGCGCAACTTCGAGAGCGGCTCGAACAACGCGGTGGTATTTTTCCGTATCGGAGATGAAATGATCGGACGGAAGAACGGCCATGAGCGCGTCGCCCTTCGCCGCATGGCGAATGTGCACGGCGGCGAGGCCGATGGCTGCGGCGGTGTTCACACCGACCGGCTCGATCAAAACGCGCTTGCGGGCGGCGGCAGGAAGCTGTTTCTTAACCGCGGCGGCTTGCTGTGTGTTGGTCACGGTCCAGATGTGCGGTGCCGGGAGGAGGTGGAGCAGGCGCCCGACGGTTTGCTCGAACATTGTGTCCTTGCCAATGATGTTCAGAAGCTGCTTGGGCGTACGCGTGCGGCTACGCGGCCAAAAGCGCGTGCCGCGCCCCCCGGCGAGGATGACGGCGTGAATTGTGAGATTTGCCATGCCTATGCGTTTCCCATACTAATCGAAAACTGTTTTCGATAGCTCTTGCCAGGAATGCCCCTTCTGCTCGAGGCTAGCGCGGAGCCGGGGCAAGTCCGGAACGTAAGTCCGCAGGAGCTTCGTAGGTTCTTTTGGATTTAGCGCGAACTGCCCGAGACCCGCGGGGATCAGCCAGCACTCGCCGCTTCGATACTCCGCCAGGCCGGAGTTCCATATCAAATCCCCCCTGCCGGTCAGAATGACCAGCAAATCAAAGTGCTCCTCACTTGAATGAGACTCTATCCGCGTGGAATCTTTCCATTGTTCCGTAGCGAAGTAAGGGCAAGCGGCGAGAAGGTATTTTTGCGAACCATGCCCGGTCAGGTGAATTCTTGACGTTTTGCCGCGAATGGGGCGGCCAAACTCAATCACCTCGAGAGCCTTTTCGATGTGCAATTCGCGCGGGTTGCCCTGCGCATCCACTCGGCCGTAGTCGTATACGCGATAGGTGAGGTCCGAATACTCCTGCACCTCACACAGAATCATTCCTGGACCAATTGTGTGGGGCGTGCCCGCAGGAACAAAAAAAGTGTCTCCGGGTTGCACACGCCAATGGACAAAGAGATCGTCCAATGCTTGGGTTTTGATGGCCGCCAGGAGCTTCTCCACATCTGCCTCAGGCACCAATCCGATCATGACGCTTGCCCCTGGATCGGCGGAAAGCGCATGCCACATCTCGGTCTTGCCGCGTCCGCCAGCTGCTTTCTCATACTTGGAGGCATAGGCGTCGTCCGGATGCACCTGGACAGATAACTTGTCTCTTGGGAATATGAATTTCACCAGAAGAGGAAAGTCCGGGACGGAAGCAAGTCTTGTGCCGCGCCAATTCGCGGGCATTCCCCTCCAGGTTTCGCCAAGCGATTTCCCTGCGAACGGTCCGGTGGCGATTTTGCAATCGATGCCCGTGAGCCAGGCTTCGCCGAGAGGCTCGGCGAGGTTGGTTTTTCCCGGAAACAGCGGTGCCAGGGATTTCGCGCCCCAAATGCGCGAACTGAAGACGGGCTCGATGCGAAATGGTTCAGGGTTTAACGGAGACGCACTCACGTGTCATGCCGCGGCTTCGACGCGGGTGAAAAAACGCTCGAGCCGGCGCAGTCCTTCGTCGATTCGTTCGATGGATGTCGCGTAGGAAAGGCGCAGATAGCCGGGCGCGCCGAACCCTTCGCCGGCGACCAGCGCGACGCGCGCTTGATCTAGCAGCAACTTGGCAAGATCCGACGTGTCTTTGGCGATGGCGTGGCCGCTCTCGCCGTTCGAGAGATGCGCCGCGACGTTCGGAAATGCGTAGAACGCGCCGCCGGGCATTTCGCACTTAACGCCGGGGATAGCATTTAATCCTTCGACGATGCGCTTTCGGCGACGCGCGTACTCCGCGAGCATCACGGGCACCGAGTCCATTGGGCCGGTCATGGCTCCGAGCGCCGCATATTGCGCGATGGAAGTAGGGTTCGAGGTCGATTGACTTTGCAGTTTGGTCAAGGCCTGAATGAGTTCCGCGGGCGCCAGCGTGTAGCCGATGCGCCAGCCGGTCATCGCAAATGTTTTCGAAACCGAGCCAATAATAATCACGTTGTTCTTCGAATCCGGCGCGCTCGCAATAGAGAACGGCTTGTGCGGCTCGTACGTGAAATGTGAATAGCATTCGTCGCCCATCAGCCACACGTTGTGTTTCTTGCAGAGGGCCAATATCCGTGCGTACTCATCCGGAGGAACAACGCCACCGGTCGGATTGCTCGGCGAATTAAGAATCAAGAGTTTCGTTTTTGAAGTGATGGCCTTTTCGATCGCAGCGGCCTTCACGCTGAAGCCGTCTTCGGGACCGGTCGGAACAAAAACCGGCGTGCCGCCCGCATATTTGACGATGTCCGGAAAACTCACCCAGTACGGCGCGGGGATGATGACTTCGTCGCCCGCCTGCACCAGCACGCTCATCACATTGAAGATGCCGTGCTTTCCCCCTACCGTGACGATGCACTCCTTCGGCGCGTAGTCCGAGCGCAGTTCGTGTTTGTGCCACGCGCAAATCGCTTCGCGCAGCGGCATGATTCCCGGCGTCGGCGTGTACTTAGTCTTATTTTCCTCGATCGCTTTGATCGCCGCCTTCTTGATGTGGTCGGGAGTCGGGAAGTCCGGCTCGCCCGGGCCGAAGTCGGCGATGTCCACGCCCTGCGATTTCAACTGGTCGGCTTCAGCGATGACCGCCGCCGTCGGCGAGATTTGTATGCGATTGATCCGTTCGGTGAGTTGCACGCTATCTCCTTGGAGGACAGGCTTCAGCCTGCCTCTTTCTTTTGTTTGCCTCTTCGCACCAAGCCTGGCGCTCAAAAGCCTTTCTTCGAAACTTTGGCTCGCAGCCGCTCTTCAACGATCGGCGGCACAAGCCCATTCAGCGACGCACCCAACTGCCCGATTTCCCGGACCAATTTCGAGCTGAGATAACTATAAGAAAGTCCCGGCAGCATGAAAACGGTCTCGAGCCGCGGCTCGAGCTTCCGGTTCATCAGCGCCATCTGCAACTCGTATTCATAGTCCGACACAGCGCGAATCCCGCGCAGAATCACTCCCGCGCCGCGCTTCCGCGCATAATCCACCAGCAGGCCGTCGAAAACGTCCACTTCCACGGCGGGCCACTGTTTGGTGACTTCGCGAAGCATCTCGACTCGTTCTTCCACGGAAAAGAGCGGCAGTTTCTCAGCGTTTCGCAACACAGCGACGATCAGCAAATCGAACATTTTTTCGCCGCGCTCGATCAGGTCGAGGTGGCCGTTCGTCACCGGGTCAAACGAGCCCGGATAGATGGCAATCGATGTTTTCATGGGCGTCGCACGGAATTCCTTATTCTAACTCAGGCCGGGAAATTGGTGCGGCGCAAACTTTGGCATCTCGCGTTTCTGACCTTAGGCGGCAGATTTTCTCTTCGCCCCTGACAGCGACTATGACAGTATCCTCGTTACCACTCAGAAGGCGGGGGATCCTGGATGGCTCTCGCTTGCGATTTCTCGAGGAGTTCTGAAAACATGGCTGCTCGCCGCTCATTGCGAAGTCTTGGTTTACTTTTGTTGGGTGCTCTGATGATTTCACCGTCCGCTCTGCCGCAGGAGCAGCGTCCGCTCTACCTTATGCCTGTTCCATCGAGCCTCCAAATTGGCGCGGGCGCACTGCCGGTCGATTCTTCCTTCTCGGTTGGATTCTCGGGTTATACGGAGCCGCGGCTTGATCGGGCCGTGCAGCGCTTCCTCCGGCAGCTTTCCCGGCAAACGGGCATCCCTCTGGCTATGAAACAAATTGCCGGCTCAAAGCCAGTGCTCGTGATTCACACGGATCACGCCGGCAAGGAAATCCAGGAACTTGGTGAGGATGAAACCTACGTTCTTGAAGTAACGGCCGCCGGCGCGAAACTCAGCGCGCCAACACCTCTCGGCGTGTTGCACGGCCTGCAAACTTTTCTTCAACTGGTGGACGTCTCGCCCGACGGTTTTGCCGCTCCCGCCGTCACCATCAGCGACAGGCCGCGCTTCCCCTGGCGCGGGCTGATGATCGATTCCGCGCGCCATTTCGTGCCGCTGGACGTAATCAAAAGGAATATCGATGGCCTCGAAGCCGTCAAAATGAACGTTTTCCACTGGCACCTCTCCGAAAATCAGGGTTTCCGCGTCGAGAGCAAGAAATTTCCGAAGCTCCAGGAGTTGGGTTCCGACGGTCTCTACTACACGCAGGATGAGATCCGCGATCTGATCGCTTACGCTCGCGACCGCGGCATCCGCGTGGTTCCAGAGTTCGACCTCCCCGGCCATAGCACAGCGTGGTTTGTCGGCTACCCGGAGTTGGCTAGCGCGCCCGGACCGTACGAAGTCGAGCGAAAGTGGGGCGTTTTCGATCCCGCGTTCGATCCCACTGACGAAAAAACCTACAAATTTCTCGATCAGTTTGTCGGCGAAATGGCGAAACTCTTCCCCGATCACTTTTTTCACGTGGGCGGCGACGAGGTGAACGGAAAGCAGTGGGACGCCAATCCGAAAATCCAGGAATTCATCAAAGCGCACGACCTCAAGAACAATCAAGGGCTGCAAGCTTATTTCAACAAACGGCTGGAACCGATTGTGGCCAAGCATGGAAAAAGCATGATCGGCTGGGATGAAGTGCTTGACCCCACACTGCCGAAAGACATCGTTATCCAGTCTTGGCGCGGGCCGGACGCCCTCGCGGCTGCCGCCAAGCAAGGCTTTCGCGGAATTCTTTCAAACGGCTACTACCTCGATCTCGGCTGGATTGCGGCGCGCCACTATGCAGTAGACCCGATGAGCGGCGCAACCGCGAATCTCTCGCCGGAAGAAAAGGCGCGCATCCTCGGCGGGGAATCCTGTATGTGGTCGGAGTACGTGAACTGGGAAAATATCGACTCGCGCGTCTGGCCGCGAAACGCAGCAATCGCGGAGCGTTTGTGGTCCGCACAAGAGGTGACCGATCCTGCCTCCATGTACACGCGCATGGAGGCCATCAGCAACCGGCTGGAATGGATCGGCCTGACGCACAAGACGTACTACCGCCAGATGCTACAGCGCATCGCCGGCCCAAGCAGTCCCGAAGAATTTGCCGCGCTGAGGACGCTCGCCAGCGTCGTCGAGCCGGTGAAAAACTACACTCGGGAGCGAACGGCGCCCGCCGAGCCAACGAGTGCGACGCCGTTAAACCGGCTAGTGGATGCAGTACCCCTTGAAAGTGCCGCTGCGCGGCATTTCGGGGAATTGGTCGACAAGTTCATCGCCGCTACTTGCCATGACCCTGCCTCGGAAGCGAGCCTCCGCGCTCAGCTTGCCGCCTGGCGCGACAACGACGCGTCTCTCCAGTCCCTTGCCCAACGATCCTTACTTGTGAAAGAGATTTCCGCCACTTCGCAGGATCTTTCAAGTCTAGGTTCCTTAGGTCTCGCGGCTTTGGATTTCCTTGCCAAGGGGCAGCGCGCGCCGGATGACTGGAAGACACAGCAACTTGCCGTTCTTCAGCAGTTGGAGCAGCCCAAAGCCCAGCTTTTGCTGATGCCTGCGCCATCTGTTCAAACGCTGGTCGAGGCCGCTTCGACGGGCGGCGCTTGCTCCGCAGCGAAGTAGCAACCACGGCTATTAGCGGAAGGCTCTAAGAGCTTCGGGGCGGTTCGGCAAAGTTCGACGCGTCTCCCCTTCAAGATTTTCCCCCGAGAGGGTGGCCAGAGGCTCGGGTGTAGGCGCACAAACGCCGTTGGCACCTCGAATTTGACCGTTCATTGCTTAATACGACGTTTCGCCGTAAATCCCTGGTAAATCAGACTAAATCAGTCTTATTATAAGCCGCACGAAATAAAGGCTTTGGCTGTTAGTTATGGACGCTTGAGTTTGACTTGGAGTCCGAAACAGAGTATCCTCTTCAGTGCGACTGATTCAGTCGCATATCCTGCGGGGGCAGGAACCAGAGTGAGCAATGTTTAAGCTTTCCAAGAAGGCCGATTACGGGTTGATTGCCGTAAAACACCTGGCCATGCATCGCCAGGAGCATGCGTGCAGCGCCAACGAAATCGCGGAGGAGTATGGCATCTCCGTCACGCTCATGGCCAAGGTTCTGCAACGCTTAGCGCGCGAAGGCGTGGTCGTTGCAAAACATGGTTCCACAGGTGGCTATCAGTTGGCGAAGGATCCCGGGCAGGTCAGCGCACTGGATGTGATTTCGGCCATCGATGGTCCGGTGCTGATCACCTCGTGTGTGACAAGCCACGGGAATTGCGAAACCACGGAGAGATGTTCGGTCCGCGAGCCGCTTCGTAAGGTGAACGAAAGCATTTTGGAAGTTTTGAGCACGGTCACGATAGCGCAGCTGAGCGAAGACCCGAATGAGCCCGTGCTTGTCGGATTGTCGGGCCCGATGCGCTCGGGTTCACAGATGAGTTCGAGTTAGGAGACGAAGGAAATGGCTGTCAAGCTGCCGATTTACATGGACAATCACGCGACCACGCCTGTTGACCCACGCGTTGTCGAAGCGATGCTGCCGTATTTCACTGAAAAATTCGGGAACGCCGCGAGCCGCAATCACAGCTTCGGCTGGGCCGGCGAAGAAGCCGTTGAAACCGCCCGCCAGCAGATTGCCTCGCTGATTGGCGCCACCCCGAAGGAGATTATCTTCACCAGCGGCGCCACCGAGTCCGACAACCTGATGATCAAGGGCATCGCGGAAATGTTCCGCGAAAAGGGCAATCACATCATCACGCAGTCCATCGAGCACAAGGCTGTGCTGGATACCTGCAAGCGCCTGGAAAAAGAGGGGTTTGAAGTCACCTACCTGCCGGTGCAGAAGGACGGGCGCGTCAACCTGGATGAACTGAAAGCCGCCATCCGGCCGACCACCATTCTGATCACCATCATGTACGCGAACAATGAAATTGGCGTCATCAATCCCATTGCCGAAATCGGCAAAATCGCCAAGGAACACGGCATTTTCTTCGCCGTGGACGGCGTGCAAGCCGTAGGAAAAATTCCGGTCGACGTCCAGAAAGATAACATCGACTTGCTGGCCATTAGCGGTCACAAAATTTACGGCCCGAAGGGTGTAGGCGCCTTATACGTTCGCCGGCGCAATCCGCGCGTGCAGCTCTCGGCCATCATCGATGGCGGCGGCCACGAACGCGGCATGCGTTCCGGCACCTTGAACGTGCCCGGCATCGTCGGCCTCGGCAAGGCCTGCGAACTATGTCAGCAGGAGATGCAGGCTGAGGGAGCGCGGCTGGCCGGTCTACGGGACCGCCTCAAGAAGGGGCTGGAAGCCAAGCTTGACGAGGTTTACATCAACGGCTCGCTGGAGCATCGCCTGCCGAATAACTTGAATATGAGCTTTGCCTACGTCGAGGGCGAATCGCTCCTGATGGGCATCAACGACATTGCGGTATCGAGTGGTTCGGCGTGCACTTCCGCCACACTGGAACCCAGTTACGTGCTCAAGGCGCTGGGCGTCGGGGAAGACCTGGCGCACACCTCGATCCGCTTCGGACTCGGGCGCTTTAACACGCAGGAGGAAGTCGACTACGTCATCGACAAGATGGTCCAGGTCGTCACCAAGCTGCGTGAGCTGTCGCCACTTTACGAGATGGCTAAGGAAGGCATCGACATTTCCAAGATGAAGTGGCAAACCGCCTAGAACCCGCATCTAATGGGTTAGGCAGGAGATAAGATCTAAAGTCTTTAGAAAAAGAGGAATGCAATGGCCAGCGAAGGAACAATTCGGATTCACCGCTCGATCGGCGGCACAGGAGCCGCTTTTCGGGTGACATTTGTACCCTATGAGGAAGGCGAAGAGGCCCCCGCCGCAGGCGAGCGCTCGTTTCACGAGCTGCAGCAGGTTCGCGCCTTTCTGAAGATGATTGGCGTCGGCGCGGAGTTCATCAAGGACGCGCTTCGCCAGCTTACCGCGGGCCGCTCGGCCTCCGTGCCTAACGTTTCGCTCTCGGAAAAAGCCGTGAAGAGCGCAGGCTTTGGCAATCTCGTCAATCTGGCAAGGAGCAACAGCTAATGGCATACAGCGATAAGGTCGTTGATCACTACAACAATCCTCGCAACGTCGGAAGCATGCCGAAGGAAGACCCCAATGTGGGAACGGGGCTCGTCGGCGCTCCCGAGTGCGGCGACGTGATGAAGCTGCAGATGAAGATCAATCCCGATACGCAGGTCATTGAAGAAGCCAAGTTCAAGACCTTCGGCTGCGGCTCGGCGATTGCCAGCTCCTCGCTCGCCACCGAGTGGGTCAAAGGCAAGACGGTCGAGGAAGCGCTCTCGATCAAGAACACGGACATCGTGCGCGAGCTTTCGCTCCCGCCGGTGAAGATTCATTGCTCCGTGCTTGCCGAAGACGCCATCAAGGCGGCCATCGGCGATTGGAAGAAAAAGCACGGCGTGGAAGTTCCGGTGGCCGAGAAGGCCGCGCACTAAGATCGTCCTTGCCGGCTTGGCCACGGTGCGTCCTGTCTTTGTAAGGGCACGATATATCGCGCCTTTCCGCTGCGCCGAACTCGGCAAGATTTCATGCTTTTGGGTTCTTGGGAGCATTTGATCATGGCAACAGAAGTCGCCAATCCGACGATCGCGACGATTCACCTAAGCGAGCGCGCCGCGCAGAAAATCCGCGAGTTGCTCGAAAAGGAAGGCGTCTCGCCTGAAAAGGGCGGCCTGCGGGTCGGCGTGCAAGGCGGCGGCTGTTCTGGTTTGTCTTACGCTATGCGCCTCGATACGAAGGCACGCGATCGCGACAAAGTTTTTGAGGAATTTGGCGCGCGCATCTTTGTCGATCCAAAAAGTTTCCTGTATCTGAACGGCACAACGCTCGAATACGAAGAAACCCTGATGCGCCAGGGATTCGTTTTTCAGAATCCCAATGCTGCACGCAATTGCGGCTGCGGCAGCTCGTTTACGGCTTAGTAGGGCGGATTCAGTCTGCCGCTTCGATTTTTGCTTTTCTGGCTAATTTTGGTTGTTTCCTGCGGGGGAATTTACCAGGCGACTCTAACAAGTGGTTGGCAGCCGCACCCGCCAGCCACTTTTTTTGTGCTCTAAATCGATTAGGACTAAATTTGTCGGATATCCAAGAATGACGCAAGCGACGCCAGCTACGAATCCGCCCCTGGTCTGTTGGAACTGCCACGAACGCGCCCTTGGCATTCATTTTTGCCAGAGCTGCGGCAAGCTCCAGCAGTTGCCGGGCCACGCCGATTATTTCGCGCTCTTCGAGATGCCGCGCAAGCTGTGGATCGAGATGAACTCGCTGGAGCAGAAATTCTTGCAGCTAAGCTGGAAGCTGCATCCTGATAATTTCGTAAATGCCACGGAAACAGAGCGCGAACTTTCCTTGAAGCGCAGTTCCGAGCTGAACGACGCCTACCGCACTCTGCGCGATCCCGTCGCCCGCGTCGAATACCTCCTCGGCATAGAGAACATGCGCAAGGAAGGCGAGCACAAGCAGCAGGCTCCGCCCGAGCTGCTTGAAGAAGTCTTCGAGTTGAACGAATCGCTCGATGAACTGCGCGAAGCGAAATCTGCCGGCGGAGACGTGGCAGCATTAAAGCCGCGACTGCAAGCCGCTGAAAAAAACTTCAGCGAAAAGCTCGGCGAAGTAGACGGCGAATTGCAATCCGTCGCGCGGGAATGGGACTCCGCCATCGATGCGCAGGCGGATGACGGAGTTCGCAAGAAGCTGATGGTGCGGATGAATGAATTGCTGAATCGACGTTCGTACATTCGGAATCTCGTCACGAATGTCGCCAAGGAATTGGGAGAAATTTGAACTGAATCATGGGACGCATTGTTGGAATTGACCTCGGCACCACAAATAGCCTCGTCGCGTTTATCGATCCGCAGACGAATCAGCCGAAGTGTATTCCAGGCCCCTACGGCCGCACATTGTGCCCGTCGGTGGTCAGTCTCGATTCCGATGGCAGCATCATTGTCGGAGAAGCCGCGCGTAACCGCCTGCTTATCCAGCCCGAGCGCACTATCTATTCGGTGAAACGATTGATGGGCCGGGGCCCCGCGGACGTGCAAGGTGAACTGAAGCTGTTTCCCTTCCGAATCGACCCTTCAAACAAGAACGTCATCCGCGTCATGCTCGGCGACAAAGAATTTACGCCGCCGGAGATTTCCGCGTTCATTTTGCGCGAACTGAAAAGCTGGGCCGAAGCCTTCTTCGGCGATACGGTGGAACGCGCCGTCATCACCGTCCCCGCCTATTTCAACGATGCCCAGCGCCAGGCCACCAAAGACGCCGGAAAAATCGCGGGACTCGAGGTGCTTCGTCTCGTAAATGAACCCACCGCCGCCGCGCTGGCCTATGGCCTCCACGAAAAGCAGCGCGGCCGCGTCGCCGTCTACGATCTTGGCGGCGGCACATTCGATATCTCCGTTCTAAAGCTCATTTCCACCGCCGAAGGCGACATCTATCAGGTGCTCTCTACCAACGGCGACACGCATCTCGGCGGCGACGACATCGACAACTTGCTCCAGGCTTTCGTCCACGAACAGATTCTTCAAGAAGACGAGATCGACTTCTCCCCACACGGTGAACTGGCGCAAGAACTTCGCAAGGAGCTGATCGCCATCAAACATCAGCTATCGGTGGCTGAGTCCGCCACGCTGCGCTTCCCGCTGCCGAATGGAACTTTCTTCGTCCAGGAATTCACGCGCGGCGCGATAGACGCGCTGATTCGCCCGGTTGTTGACCGCACCATGGGCCCGGTGAAGCAGGCGCTAACCGACGCGCACCTCAAGCCAACCGAGATGGAAGAAGTGGTCCTCGTCGGTGGCGCTACACGCACGCCGCTTATCCGCCGCACCGTTCAGGAATTCTTCGACCGCAAGCCGCACACAGAACTGAATCCCGATGAAGTCGTCGCGCTGGGCGCAGCCGTGCAAGCCAATATTCTTGACCGTGGCGTCACCGACATGCTCCTTCTCGACGTCACACCGCTCTCGCTCGGCATTGAGACCTATGGCGGCGCCGTCGCGAAAATCATTCCGCGCAACTCCACAATTCCGGCCAGCGCGCAAGAGCTTTACACGACCGGCGTCGACAATCAAACCGGCATCGACATCCACGTCCTTCAGGGCGAGCGCGAGCTCGCGAAGGACTGCCGCTCGCTGGCACGCTTCACGCTGAAAACGCCGCCAGCACCTGCCGGACTGCCGCGCATCGAAGTGAAATTTCTGATCGACGCCAACGGCATTCTGCAAGTCGGCGCAAAGGATCTTCGCACCGGCGAGCAGCATTCCATCGAAGTCCAGCCGAGCTACGGCATCAGCGACAACGAAATCGAGCGCATGCTCGAGGAGTCCATCGAATACGCCGAGCAGGATTTCGCCGAGCGCCAGCTCATCGAAGCCCGCACCGAATCCGAATCCATCCTCGCTGCGACCGCGAAAGCGCTAGCCAATGAGCAATCGGCGAATTTGCCGTCTGAAGAGCGCGCCGGGATAGATGCCGCAATCACCGCGTTGAAAGCCGCGGCCGCAGGAGCGGATTACAAGCTGATTCGCAAGCGCATCGACGAACTGAATCATGCAACCGAGCGTCTCGCGGAACTGTTGATGAACAGCGCCGTTACAACGGCTTTGCAAGGCCGCAAGCTGGCCGAGGTTTAGAGATTGTGTGGCACAGGCTTAAGCCTGTGCAGGTTGCAGCGCGATGCAAACCTGTTCCGTTTGCGGGAGCTGCAGCTTCACGAATCGTAGCGCCGGCCTTTAGGCCGGCATCTTTGCTCTCGTTCTGGGGGATAAATCATGGGCGGTAGCAATCCATACATCGACGAAGTCAAATACACGCCCGCAACGAAGAAATACAAAGTCACGTTTCTTCCCAGCGGCAAGACCATCGAGGTCGACCCGGAAAAAATTCCTTACGGCCACAACGGCCTTCCCGGCAGCCTTCTCGACATTTCTGAAGGCATTAAGGCCGGTCTGGACCACGCCTGCGGCGGAGTTTGCGCCTGCTCGACGTGCCACGTCATCGTCAAGCAGGGCCTGGAGACTTGCAACGAAGCCACCGACGCCGAACTTGACGAACTCGACATGGCGCCCGGCATCACGCCGAAGTCCCGCCTCGGCTGCCAAACCGTCCCCGACGGCACGACCGACATCGTCGTCGAGATTCCCGAGTGGAATAAAAACTACGCCAAGGAAGCCGATCACTGAGGAGCCACATGTCGCCGACATTCGGTTGGGATCACATCGAAGACATCGCCATCGGCCTGACTGACAAGTTTCCGGACACCGATCCGCTCACGGTGCGCTTCACCGACATGCACAAATGGATTACCGAGCTTCCCGGCTTTTCCGGTGATCCCGCGGCTTCCAACGAAAGCAAACTCGAAGCCATCCAGATGGCCTGGCATGAAGAATTCCAAGACCGCCAAAGCTGATCGATGCAACCGGCAATCGCTTGTCCATTCCGCGGATTTCTCTTATTCTAGGTAGGTTACACACCCTGCAAAATGTGGCGCTATGGTGCAACGGTTAGCACGCGGCCCTTTCAAGGCCGAAATACGGGTTCGATTCCCGTTAGCGCTACCAGGTCTTCCGTCGATCACACTTTTTCAAACCGAAGTTCTATACTGGTCAAGTCCCGGTTATCATCCGCGCGAAAATGTTCGGAAGCGAAAGGGCTCGCACGCACATGAGGTGCCGCTTTGAGCTACGTTGAAAAACACCTCATCCCGGGTGAAACCGTTCAATATCAAACCAATCTGCATTGGATTGTCATGCTCGGGCACGCAGGGCTTGCGGCCTTTTTCCTCCTCGCGGGAATCGCCCTCCTCGTGTTCTCGTTCAGCACCTGGCACAACGCCGAATCGCATTCCACGGCTCTCATCTGGCTTGGGCTGGCTTCCTTGGTCGTCGCAGGCGTTTTCCTGGGGATTGGCGTCGTTAAGCGCAACGCCACCGAAATGTCGCTGACTAATAAGAGAGTGATCGTGAAGACGGGTTTGGCCACCCGGCGCACGATCGAGCTGCTCCTCTCCAGAATTGAAAGCGTGGTTGTGGAGGAGTCCGCGATGGGGCGCGTGCTCGGCTATGGAACGGTCATCATCCGGGGTACCGGCGGAACTCCCGAACTTTTTGAGAAAATCGCTCATCCGCTGGAATTTCGGGAACAGGTTCAGAGCCAGATCTCCAGCGGCCAAAAGCAGTCTTAGTCGAAATATTCCGAGGACACGTGCAATGCGGGTCAGTTTGGAATTGTTGTTTGGGCGAGTGTAAACTGTGATTTGACCCTTCCGGGAGGCCAGCCGTGGCAAGTTTGATGCGCACGTCAAATCCAGCGTTAAACGAAAAAGCGTTCAAAGGGCAAGTCGCTTTCGGCGACGCCATGACGTTGCAAGGCACCGTCAACAAGACCGGCGTGCTTCTTCTCTGCGTTGTCGCAACCGCGGCCTGGACCTGGGGACTTTCCAAATCGCCGACGCCGGAAGCCGCCATCCCTTGGATGATCGGCGGCCTCATCGGCGGCTTCGTTGTCGCGCTGGTGACCATTTTCAAGAAAACCTGGTCGCCCATCACCGCCCCGATTTACGCCTTGCTCGAAGGATTGGCTCTCGGAGGCATTTCTGCGGTATTCGAGAAAACCTATCACGGCATCGCCGTCCAGGCCGTTGGCCTGACGCTGGGCGTGCTCTTTGCGATGCTCTTCGCCTATAAGACCGGCTTGATTCGCGCCACACAGGGCTTCAAACTCGGCGTGATCGCCGCGACAGGCGGAATTGTTGTTTTTTACATCATCGAAATGGCGTTGAGCTTTTTCTTTCATTTCCAATTTTCGGCCATCAACGGCGGGGGCATCTGGGGCATCGCCTTCAGCCTTTTCGTGGTCGTCATCGCCGCGCTGAACCTCGTTCTCGATTTCGACATGATCGAGACCGGTGTGCGCGGCGGCGCGCCGAAGTACATGGAATGGTATGGCGCGTTCGGATTGATGGTCACGTTGATTTGGCTCTATCTGGAAATGCTCCGCCTGCTCGCCAAGGCCAACCGCAGATAAATCCAATCCGTCGGCTTCAACTGCCCGAGAACGGAGCGAGGCATTGGCTGTGCGTATTGTTACATGCCGGCGTGAAAGAGAAGGCGCTCTCCGCGCCGGATCGCCACGGGGCCGCAAGATCGTAACTCTCCGACTCACTCTGGCACTTGCCGACCTCGCCGCCTTTCGGCAGAATACATCCGGCCCGCGCTCTGCGACCCTTCATTGATGCCACCGCCGACTGCCAATCCGTATCTTTTCACCATCGGACATTCCAGCCTGGAGTTGTTGGAGTTTGTAAAGCTGTTAACAACTCACAAAGTACAACTCGTCGGCGACGTTCGCAGCCGGCCCGGCAGCTTCCGGTTTCCCCAATTCAACCGGGAACCTCTCGAAGCCTGTCTTGCTTCGGCGGGGATGCGCTACGAGTTTTTCGGCGAAGCGCTCGGCGGCCGGCCTTCGGACCCGCGTGCTTACCATGGGGATGGCCTCGTGAACTATGAATTGCGCCGCAAGGCCGAGGATTTCCGCGTGGGCCTCGATCGCGCGCTGGAATTGGCTCGCGCCTCCAAGATCGTTTTGATGTGCGCCGAAGAAGATCCACTACAGTGCCACCGTTTCTTGATGATTTGTCCCGCTCTTCTCGAGCGCGGCGTTACGCCTTCGCATATCCGCCGCGGCGGCGAGCTGGAATCGCAGCGGGCAGCCGAAGATCGTCTCCTCAAGTTGCACGACCTCGCCGCTTTTGACAGCGGTTCGCTTTTCGCTTCCGAACGCGACACGGCCATCCAGGATGCGCTTCGCCTTCAGGCGAAGGAATTTGCTTTCCGCGCCTCCGCCGAGGCCCTCGAGTATTTCTGAATTTATGGAAATTCTTCTTTGCACGATCGGCTTCGCCGGAAAAAGCGCTGAGGAGTTCTTCGAGCTTCTCCGGGCGGCGCGCGTGGAAAAAGTCATCGATATCCGGCAGCATCGAGAAGGCCAGTTGTCCGGTTTCGCCAAGCATCCGGACCTTGCTTTTTTTCTGGAAAAAGTCGCTCGCATCGGCTATTCCCACGAGACTCAGCTTGCCCCTACATCCGAATTGCTCAAGACCTATCGCGAGACCAAAAACTGGCCCGCGTATGAAACCGGCTTCCTGGCTTTGATGAAAGAGCGTGGAATCCCGCAAGGATTCAATGCCGCCGCTTGGCCTTCGCGAGCCGCTTTACTCTGTTCCGAACCCGGCCCGGAGAAGTGTCACCGCCGTCTTGCCGCGGATTTGCTTGCAGCCCACTGGCGGGCCCAAGGCCACCTCGTCGAAATCCGCCATCTGGTAGCAGCGCGTGCAAAAGCTTCGAAGGCGCGCCGGAAGAAGCCGCCCTCCGTGCCATGACCAAGCTGCTCATCACGGAAATCACCCGCATGGGGCCCGCATTCTGCGTGATCGGCCTGCAGCGGGACAAGGATAAGATTCATTCCGTTCGTCCGGTTTCTGCTACCGCCAACAGTTGGCTGTATTTTCCCTATCACCGCGGCGACGTGTTGCACTGCGACCTCGCACCCTTCGCAGGCGCCAAGCCGCACATCGAAGATCGCGTCTCGACTCGCGGCTTTCAGAAAGAATCGGATGTTCCCGAACCGGAAGTCGTCGCCTACCTGCGCAAGGCCGAAGTCGCGAATTCGCTGCCGGATTTATTCGATTGCGTTCTCCACGAAAATAAACATGGCAGCGGGCTTTTTGCAAAGCCTGTTGATCCGAAACGATCCATCTGTGGAACGGAAACGCGCAATCTTCGCCTCGAGCTCTGCGCAAATGAGCTGCGGGCCACTCTGGCGCTCTCTTCCGGCGAAGTGTTGCGCGATCTTCCCGTCGTGGATCATGACTGGCGCAGCTTCATCGAAGCCGCGCTGGCTGAGCATCGGGGCGCGAATCGGGTTGGCCGGCTCGAGCGCTTTCTAAACTCTCAATTCCACTACAAGATTCTGTCTTGCCCGCATCATTTCATCCGCCTCGGTCTGACCCGGCCTTATCATGATCTTTGTTGGCTAATGCTGGACACACTGTTTCCGCTGCCAAACCCAGAGTGGCTCGAGGAATTTTGATGAGCACCGGCAAGGAAGAGTCTCGCTGGAACAGCCTCGTCGAGGAATGCTTCCGCCGGGAAGCCGGCTCCCAAACCTCCCTTCCTGAGCCTGCGCAAGATCTCATCGAAACGGGCGTGTTGGATTCGATGGGCTGGGTCAGTTTCCTTCGCGCCTTGGAATCCGCAAGCGGCCTCAACGATTTGGGTGCGCAACTCACGGAACGCACTCCCTCGCTGGAAAACGTGCTTCGGGCTCTTCGAGAAGGTCCGGCACAGAGAACTTTCCTCGAGGCTCCACGCTCACAGGCCCAACGGGAATCAACGCCCGCATCGGTCATCCTTACAAGCTCTTGCGCGGCCTTGGGCTCACGAACGATTCCTTCGGAGGAAATCGACCGGGCTTTCGGCATGCCACCAGGCAAACTTCGCCTGCGCGCGGGAATCGAATCACTCGCTTACGCCGCCGAAGACGAGAACGAGGTTGTTCTCGGCGCCCGCGCCGCGCAGCAGACGCTTCGCTCCGCTGCCTGTGGCCCTCAGGAGCTGGATTGGATTATCGCCACCAGCGAAACGCACCATGGTTACCCCTCTCTCTCAGCGCTGCTTCACTCTCAACTTCTCGCTCGCGAAACTTGCGGCGCGCTCGATGTCGGCGGCGCTTGTCTCGGCCTGCTCAACGGCTTCGCTGTCGCTCAAGCGCTGATGGCTTCCGGAAAGGCCCGTACCATCGCGGTGGTCACTGCGGACGTCCACAGCCGCATTTTCCTGCCCGGCACGGTAGCGGGGGAATTCGGAGGCTTATTCGGCGATGGCGCCAGTGCATTCCTACTGAAGTCCGCCATCGGCCCCGCCTCGCAGCAAGTTTATGGGCTGGGAGATTTTTTCTTCGGCTCTGCCGGCCAGTACGCAGCGGCAATTTCCGTAACTCATGCGCCAGACGGCGTCCTCGGCGTGCACTTTGACGGAGAAGCTCTCTCCCGCGCGGCTATCACCAAGCTGGAGAAAGTGATTCTGGACGTCGAACTCCGCAGCGGCATCGCCCGCTCCTCCGCGCAAGGTCTGGCGACGCACCAACCCAACCCCCGCCTCGTGACCCTTCTCGCCAAACAGTTAGGTTTGCCGCAGGAAAAGTTTCCTGTGGTCGCGCGGACGTTCGGGAATCTCGGCTCTTCCACCTGCGGAGTAGCTCTCGATGCAATCCTACAATCGGCGCGAGACTGCCAGCCCGGCGCTCGCGCCCCTATTTTTCTGGCGTCTCTGGGGCCCGGTCTTCTTTTCGGCGGAGGCTGGCTCTTTCCCGCCTGATGCAAACACGCTTCTTGGATAGTCTACGGTCCCGGTCGCGTGTGGGTCGTAAAGCTGGTGTTCACGGCGGGTACAACGCAGGCTTGCAGAGGAGGCCAGCCCGCGTCCGTCAGGGGATTGCGGCAGAGCGTCGCCGTGGCGGGGCTGACCAGCGAAGGGTAAACCGTATTGTCCAGCGGCTCGGCATACACCTGGTAGCTGTGCCCGATGGGCAGATGGTTGATTTGATACGAGCCGTCGAATTGCGCGGGACCCGGCCCGGTGCAGCTCCAGCCTCCAAGCGTCGCTCCTATCACCGCACCGCTCGCCGCGTCCACCGCTACAACGTGCGCTCCGAAAATTCCCGTGACGCCGGGCGGCGATGCAGGCAGCGAAAGGGGATTGGCGGGGACAACGCGCCCGCCAAGCGAGCCTATGTTTATTCTGTCCGATGGATCGGGATACAAAACACGAAGGCCGGTTCGGTCGTCGTCCCCCAAAGGCGCATCGGGTTGCTGCACGGTGGGGCGTATGCCGGAAAACGTTCCCGGCGCTGGCGCAAAGGGGTACATCATCGCGCCCCACACGGCCGAGTGACTGAAGCCGAGGGTATGGCCCAGCTCGTGGATGAGCAAGGACTCCAGGTCGTAAGCCTTCGGTGAGGCAGCGAGCGCCGCCGGAGTTGCAAACGTGATTGTCGAATTGTTGGGTCCAAAATAGATGTCCGCGTCGAGGATTTGTCCAACTTGAGTGGCCGGCGAGCCAGTTCCCACTTGCACTCCGAGGATGTCCGAAGTGATTACGCGCGTGAACGCCAGAATCCCCGGTGTAAACGCCCCGTCCGCTTGATCGAAACAAATCGAGTTCACGCCATCCGATCCGCAGGCATTCTGCGCGGATGTGCGCGTTAGCGGCGCGAAGGTGGCTGGCAAGAGCGTGGTGCCGCTCACTCCTGTCCACACCGATATTGATTGCGTAATGGCTTGTTCGATCTCGTTTAAGCGGCCGGCGGCCGTCTGGTCCTGCGTCAGGATGGTCACCGGGTTCGTTCCCAGCACGGTGCTCCATTGCTCCGCGATGGCCCCGGGCGCTATCAGTTCGTGCGACGCCACAGGGCACGCGGAACCTCCGGAAACGCTAGCCGGCTGGCGCACATCCGGAACAATTTCGTTGAAGGCGTATCCGTTCGCCCCCGGAATACCGCTGACTCCATAGAAAGCCCCAAGAAGAACCGCGAAGGTCCTGGCGATGATCGAGTGCTTTTTTCGGTTAGTCATCATTCTTCTCCCGCGGCAGCACGCTTCTCCGCTCTCAGCGCCTTGTGCAGCCTTTCCCTGAAAATGGCCACCGGCAGATTTCGGATTCCGCCGCGCCGGAAGGATTTCGTTTGTGGATCGAATATCGGACTGGATGCGGAATCCTGAGTGACCGCTTCCAAACCGGAGCGCTGAATTCTCGCGATGCGGAAAGTTCCTTGCGACCAGCCCAGCACTTGATAGGGTTCTCCCGCCCCTCCCCACAGAAAGAGATAGACCTCTTCGCCGGCGCGAAACGCGGGAACTTCGTCCACGCGCGAATGAAGATGCCCCAGGCGCCCTCCTATCAGGCGCACGGTAACGATTCCAGGCAGGTCGCCCTTTTCGCGCTCAAGTACTTCAAACTTCGTTTCCGTCCAAATCTCGCCCTGATCCCACAAACTTCTTGTTCCCAGGCATCGCAGCCGCGCCACCGCCGTGGATTCCTGCGCAAGATCATCCAGATTCAGCCGCGAAAGCGTCGTGGCGCTGGCAACGACGGCGATTAGCACAAGACCTCCAAGAAAAAGAATCCAAAGAAATCGGCGCCTCTGTACGTAACTCATTTTCCTTTACCTCGCATTCTTCACCGAATCACCAGCGCTCCGCTGGCCGCGGTCTTGTCCAGGTTTGTGTTCTGAATGAACAGCGTGCGTGCGCCCGGCGAAGCGCTCGACGGGACCTGCAACGTCAGGTGAATAATCCCCAGGCCGGCGGGCTGTTTTGCGATCACCGCGACGTCACCCGGACCGGAGACGCTGTATGCCATGCTGGCGTCCAGTCCGCTCTGGGAAAACACGCAGAGGTCATACGTAAGGCTGCCGCTCGCGGGTCTCTGCAGCGGAAGCGGGCTGCCGGAGAGCGAACAAGAATTGTTGGCAACGGAAAACATTCCGAGCGCGGCGACATTCAAGTCCACGTCGTTGCCTTGCGCGCTGATGCCCGCGGTCGTGGGGTCCACCACCACGATGTCTTTGCCTGTTGCCACAGGCGCGGAACTGCTCAGCGGCATCGCGTCGTCCGTGACATTCGGCGGAATCACCACCAGGGAGACAGCATTAGATTTCGTCCCGCTGGGGTTTTGGATTTGCACCGAAACATTTCCAGCCACGGAAACGTCGGCGGCGGTGACCGGCGCGGCGCATTCCGTCGACGCAATGCATGTCGTCGTTCGCGCCGCTCCGCCAATGATTAGGATGGATCCCGGTCCCGGACTCGACGCCGTGAACCCGCCTCCGTCCACGAGAAGCGTGAAACCATTTGCCGAGCCCGCATAGACACTCGCGGGGTGCAGCGAACGGATGTCGGCCCCCGTCGAGATGGTGACGTTAGCAGCGCCGGACTGCGTATTGTCGTCCGAGCTTACTGCCACCACTTGAATTGCGTCTGGAACTGGCGCGGAACTCGGCGCGGTGTAGTTGCCGTTCGCATCGATTGCGCCGCAGACGCCGCTGGTCACGCAGGCCGTTCCCTGAATTTGCCAAACTACGCTCTGATTGCTTGTTCCCAACACCGTCGCGGTGAACCCCTGCACCGCCAGCGGCGCGAGCGTGATGCTCGCCGGTTGCACGGAAACCAGCACGTGATTGATCACCGTAATTTGCGCGGTCGCGGATTTCGTGGCGTCCGCCGCGCTGGTCGCCGTTACACTCACGGGATTCGGCTGAGGAATTGTTCCCGGGGCCAGATAGTCCACTTGGAGTGCGGTCCCACCGCTGACGCTTTGGCACGGGTTCGAGCCCACCACGCAGATTTGCCCGAGCGTCGTGTTCCCTCCGGAAATTCCATTGACGCTCCAGCTCACTCCCGTGTTCGTCGTCCCGAAAACCTGCGCTGTGAGCGTCACGCGATGATTTGCGGCCAGCGTGGCCGTTGCCGGCGCAAGACTGACATTCACGCCTGATTGCACAGCCATTGTGGCTTGCGCCGCTTTTGTGGCATCGGCCTGCGGCGTTACCGTGACGGTGACCGTGTTGGGATTCGGCGGAGTTACAGGCGCCGTGTACGTGGCCGTATCCGCGGTGACTGTGCCGCCTGATCCTTGTGTCGTGACCACGGTGAGCGTTCCGCAAGCCGTCGAGCTGCAGCCCGGCCCGGAAAGGGACCACCTCAGGATCGTGCTGGGGTTGGAACCCGGCACGGGCGTCATCGTCGCGACCACCGATGCAGTCCCTCCAGCGGGCACGCTTTGCGGAGCCGTGACTTGCAGTGTGAAATTGCTGGTGATGGTGATGGGAGCCGAGGCTTGCTTGGATGGATCAGCGACGCTTTGTGCCGTCAACGTCGCGGTTGCCGGAGAAGGAAGAATCCCCGGCGCAGTGTAGTTGCCCCCGAGGTCTACACTACCGCAAGCTGTGGGACACGCAGGCCCGCTAAGGCTCCAGCGCACGGATGCGTCAGGGTGGCCAGCGCTGGTGATAGCTGCGTGAAATGCTTGCGTCGATCCGAGTTCGACGCCGGAATTCGGCGGCGCGAGGGAAATGGTTATATCACTCGCAATGTTGAGCTGCGCCGTTGCGGATTTCGTGGAATCCGCCTGGCTTGTCGCGGTCACCTGGACGGTGGCTGGCGAGGGCAGATCGGCAGGCGCGGTGTAGAGGCCGGCGGAAGAGATAGTTCCCGTGGAGATGTTTCCCCCCGGAACGCCGTTAACGCTCCAAGTAACGTTCGTGTTGGCGGTGTTGATCACATTTGCCGAGAACGCCTGCGAATTTCCGAGCAAGACCGAAGCAGTCGTCGGCGTGACCGTGACGACGATGGATGGGGACGGCGGGGGCGGTGGAGGATTCGTTCCCGTGCCTGTGCTTCCACCTCCGCAGCCAGCTAGGAACGCCCCTGCGGAAATGGCCGCGAGGAATCGCAAGACGGCGCAGGCCGTCGAGTCACGTTTCTTGCGCCGGCCAATCCAATTCACCTTCAGCGCGTTTTGCGTGAGAGGACGCATGCACGTCGGAATGCAGGCGAAGGGCCAGCGAAAGCGGTAGCCAAGACTCTGTGCGGAAAACCTCGGCATGTTTTCGGGCTGGCTTTCTTAGTTCGTGAAAAACAAGCAGTTATGTTGCGGAGCCTAAGCCGCGCGAATCTTCGCAGCGCCGCGCGGATGCTTGGGAAGCGTTTTCAGGCAGGCTCGTTCCTCCCCATTTGGAACTGCGCCACCCGTGGACTGTTCCAAAACGGGAGTTGTTCGCCCGGCGTGCCCGATGCTGCTTTGCAGCCCTCTTCGTGTTTAACTAGCTCTCCAAATGAACCAATCCGCTTGCCATGGCGTCTGGCAGGTGTACGGGGAGGGCGAGTGTCTTCGGCTCGCATAAGCGACCCAATGCAGGAGCTGGTCCTGATCCAGCCAGGCCGAACCGCCGAAGAGGAATTCGCGCACGAAGCGGCTGCGGCCGCTCTCCGCCGCGAGTTCGAGGAGCGGCTCGCGGAGTGCGGGCCACTGGCGTATCGCGTCGCGCGCGGCGTGCTGCGAAACAGCGCGGATGCAGAAGACGTTGCGCAGGAAGCCCTGCTACGCGCTTACCGGCGCTTCGAGCATTTGCGCGATCGCCGGCGGTTTCGCGCATGGCTCGTGCGCATCGCATTCCGGCTCGCAATTGATCGGACGCGTTCTTCGAAACGCCGCGAGGTGCGCGAGACGCTGTGGTCGCAAGCGGCCCCGCGTGCTTCGACGGAGGACATTGCCGCCGCCAGCGAATTTCAGGCGCACCTCGAGAGCGCCATGGACGAACTTCCGGAAAAACAGCGCCTCGTGCTTTTGCTGGCGGCGATGGAGGGCCACACGCTTGAGGAAGTGGCGGAGATGCTTGGCCTGCCGGTCGGAACGGTGAAATCGAGATTATTTTTTGCAAGAAAGCAGCTAGCGGAGAAATTGCGATGCCATGTGAAAACTATCGAGAAGCGTTGACAGAAGCCGCAGCCACGGGCGCCGCGCCATCGTCCGAGTTGCGTTCGCACTTGGACGGTTGCGAGTCGTGCCGCGCCGCGTTCGCCGAAGAGCGGCAACTCTTCGCCGCTGTTGACGCCGGCCTGCGCGCCAGCGCAAATGCCGAAGTGCCTGCGTCGCTGCTTCCACAAGTGCGGGCGAAGCTGAACGAACTGGCTGTTCCTCGCCGCTCGTGGATTCCCGCCTATGTCGCCGTCGCCGCTGCTGCGGCCATTGTCATTGGGATTGTTTTCACTCGCGGCGTTGGGCATCATGTCCCTGAACAAGGTCCGCAGATGGCTGCAGCCGCTCTCAGTGTCGTGCCCACTGAGACAAAAACGGTTCCCGCAGCCGTGCCTCACGTTGAAACGAGTGCGCCGCCATCGAAAGGTAGACTGCACCGGCCCCTCAGAATTGCACCGGTTGCCCCGGTCGAAGAAGTTGCTGTGTTAATTCCAGCCGGACAGAAGCAGGCCATCGATACTTTGCTCGCCAGTGTCCAGCAAGGCGAGGTTAAGGCAGATGTTTTGTTTGCTGAGAAGCCCGATGAACCTTTGCAAGAGTTGCAGGTTTCACCGCTTGAAATATCGCCCATCGAAATGAAACCGCTAGTGGACGTAAGCGCGGAGTCAACAGCATCACAGAATGAGAAAACGAGGCGTTAAGCCGAAGAAGAAAATCGAAAAGGAGCGTTTCATGAAGAAGACTGGTCTGGCAGTGTTGCTCGCTACTATGGTTCTCGTTGTCCCGCGTTTATGGGCGCAAGACAAGGAAAAATCCACGGTCGAAGCCAGGTCTGCGCAAGTGGAAAAAACAATTACGCCTCTCCGCGTGCAGGTTACTTTCACAGAATTCGACGACGACAAGAAAATCAGCAGCTTACCTTACACTTTTCTTGTGAACGCGGATGAGCGCGGAGAAAGAGCTGCTTTGCGTATGGGTTTGAAAGTTCCGATTGAAACGTCCAGTAATACGGGGGTCAAGCAAATCCAATATCAGGACGTGGGCACGAATCTCGACGGCCGTGCAGAAAAGATCGATGACGGCCGTTTCCTGTTAATGCTGAACGTGGAGAAATCATCTGCCTACTTGCCGGGTGCGAGCGAGAAGCCGGCCTCCGTTGGCGGTAACGAAGTCTCGAGGAACCAGCCGACGTTTCAGCAATTCCGAACACAAGTAAATCTGCTCATTCGCGATGGTCAGACCGTTCAATCGACGGTCGCGACCGATCCCGTCACCGGCCGCGTATTGAAAGTGGACGTCACGCTCAACGTGATTAAGTAAGCCGCGCACAAACTTACGATGTGCTTAGGATCGCGGCGAGAGCGCTCTTCAAACCCGAGTGCAAGAAGCGATAGCCGAGTTTTTCCAGATTCCGAGGCAAGACGCGCTGGCTGGAGAGGAGCAGCGCGTCAGCCATTTCGCCGAGGGCGAGGCGTAATGCAAATGCTGGAGCAGGGAAGAATGCTGGGCGGTGCAGGACGCTTGCCAGAGTTTTCGTAAATTCGGCGTTTTGCACTGGCTGAGGGGAAATAACGTTGACAGGGCCTCGAACTTCGTTCTTTTCAAGCGCGAACTGCAAGACTGCAACCACGTCCTCGAGCGAAATCCACGACATCCACTGCTGACCTGAACCAATTTTCCCTCCCGCGAAGAAACGGAAGGGCATTACCATCCGTGGCAGGGCGCCCCCGTCGGGAGCCAGAATAATTCCGAACCGTGCGAGGACGACGCGAATGCCAATGGCCTCAGCCTTTAGCGCTTCGGCTTCCCATTCCTTGGCCAGGCTAGACAAGAAATCATTTCCAGGCTGGCTTTCTTCCGTGAGAAGTTCATCGCCGCGATTGCCGTAAAAGCCGGTTGCTGATGCGGAGACGAGCACTCTCGGCCGCGCGTTCATCTTCGCAAGAGCAGCGACTAGCGCTCGCGTCGTATCGATGCGGCTTGAGCGTAACTCCGCTTTGCGCGCGGAACTCCACCTGCCATCGGCAATCGACGCTCCCGCAAGATTCACGACAGCATCCGCGCCGACTGCCGCGCCTCCGAGTTCGCCTGTCGCGGGGTTCCACGCAACTTGAAACCCGTCGTTCGAATCGTTCTTCTCGACTGTTCCCGGCCTTACCAGTCGGCAGACGGTGTGCCCGGCCTTTACCATCGCCGGCATCAGCGCACTCCCTACCAAGCCGCTCGATCCCGTCACAAGAAGTTTCATGGTGATTTAGCTCGATCCTATTCTGGGACCAGTTGAATGAAGCCTAACTCAAAACGCTACGCAACCCTTAATCATCGGTCAAGCTACAGAATTGTTCAAAACAATCTTAGCGAACGAAAAGGCCGTACAACTAGCGATGCTGCTGCCTGTTGGCGCTAACTGCTCAGGCTATAGCTCCTTACCTTGTCGCAGGTTACAATTCTCATGTGACCAACTCTTCAAAAACCGTGCGCGTGAAGGTGCTTTTCTTCGGCCGGCTCAAAGATATCGTGGGCCAGGCCGAGGATTCGGTCGAGCTGCCCGATGGTTCGCCCATCGAGGCGCTGTTCGTGCAATACGGCACGAGTCATCCGGAACTAGCGAGATTTCGCGCTTCGCTCGTCGCTTCGCGCAATCAGGTATTCGCCGCGTGGACGACGCCTCTCCATAACGGGGATGAAGTCGCGTTTCTCCCGCCGGTAAGCGGCGGCTAGCCAAGTTAACCATGACCAAAACCCTCCAAGCCGATCTTCTTCTTCTGGTGCGCGACCCCATCGATCATGCTGTCCTGATCGAACATGTTCGCGCCGCCGAAGACGGCGCGGTGGTCACGTTCGATGGCTGCGTGCGCAATCATTCCCACGGACGGCGAACTCTCTATTTGGACTACGAAGCCTACGAAACGATGGCGCTGGGACAGATCAGAGAAATTGTCACGCAAATCCACGAGAAATATCCCATACATCTCGTCGCCATTGCGCATCGGCTCGGCCGCCTGGAAATTGGGGAAACCAGCGTTTTCATCGCGGTGAGTTCTCCGCATCGGCCTGCCGCCTTCGAGGCTTGCCAGTTCGCCATCGACACTCTGAAGCGAACCGTCCCCATCTGGAAGAAAGAATACTTCGAAGACGGCGCCGTGTGGGCCGACGGCGAGTTGCCCCCGGCACCCGCGGAGACACGGGCGGCAAAACCTGCATCTTAGTGAATCAATGATCTCCACACCTCTTCGCTCCCGCTTCGCAGCTATTGCCATCCTAGCCGCGCTATTTGCGGCCAGTGTTTCTTCCTCTCAAGACAAGCCCGACCGTCCGCCTTGGGCGCAGAAGCCAAAGCCGGCTGTGGATTCCACTTCCGCGAGTGCGCCTGGACCGCCGGGGACGATTGTGCCCACTCCAACGCAGCCGATCAGCTCTCCGAAGGACGCTGACTCGCAGCGCGACAAGATCAAGGTCAAAGTAGATTTGGTAAGTATCCTGGCCAGTGTTCTGGACGACCACAACCGGCCCGCGCCCGACTTGCCCATCGAGGCGTTCCAGGTCTACGAAGATGGTGTGCAGCAAAAGATCGAGGTATTCGAATCCGAAACACAACAGCCTCTCGATCTCGCGCTGATGATCGACGCTAGCCTGAGCGCGCATAAGGAAATAACTTTCGAGCAAGAAGCCGCCGCGCGTTTTATCCGGCAAGTTTTGCGGCCCAGCGACCGCCTGTCCGTTTTTGCCTTTGACGAAAACGTCACACAAATTGCTAAATTCTCGGACGATGTTCCGACACTACAAGCCGCGGTGCGAAGGATTCCAGCTGGCGCTGGCACTTCGATCTATGATGCGGTACTTCTCGGAGCACAAGCATTGGAGCGCCGGGGAGAAGGGCGCCGCCGGGTGATTGTCTTGGTTACAGACGCGGGCGAGACAACCAGCCGCACGGATTTTGAAGCGGCGCGCAAAGAAGCCGTCCGATCGGACTTGTTGCTCTACACCATCGTCATCCGCCCGGTGAAAAATGAGAGCGGTCGCAACACCGCCGGCGAACACGCTCTCGAAACGATCACCGAAACTACCGGGGGTGCAATGTTCTATCCCGATATGCCGCAGGAACTCAACGTCATATTCGATGTCATCGACCGGGAGCTGCGAACCCAGTACCGTCTCGGCTACTACCCTAATCCGCGCGGCCCGGCCAACACCTATCGCAACGTAGACGTCAAAGTCTTAAACGGCGATTACCACGTCCGCCACCGAAGGACCTATCTCACGGGTCAGCAGTGAGAAATTACAAGCAGGTGTTTGATTGTTATCTTTGATTTTCAGGTAGTTGCGCGACTACTGCGGTTTTTTGATTTCAGAACCGGCTTGTTCGATGCTGCCTTTGAGAAGTTCTGTTTTCACTTCAGATTTTTGTCCCGCCACAATGTTGACGTCGGTTTCAAAGGTGCGATAGCCGGGCAGCTCCACCTTGATGCGATGCGTACCAGGGCTGACCAGAAGCGAGTGAAATTTTCCGCCCAACTCACTCGCATGGCCCACGTATCTGCCATCGAGAAAGACAGCCGCGCGCTTTGGGTGAACCGTCACCTTCAACTCCGCGGTAACATCCGGAGTCTTTGCGCCCGGGAGCAACTGCATGGCCACCTGGACCTCCTGTGCCTGCCCGGGCTCGATAACCAGTTCTCGTGTGAAGTCGGAGTAACCTGCCTGACGGACGAGGATCTCGTGCTTTCCGGGCAACAGGAGAACCTTTTTCTTGCCCTTGAGTTCCTTCACATAGCCAACATAATTGCCATCGATCCACACGCCGGAATCCCGATCCAGCTGTGTATCGCCGTCAAAGCGCACTTCGCCCATAACTTCGCTGGTTTGCGCGAAGAGATGCGTTGTGCCAAGGGAGAGAAAAAATAGCGCAAGCAAACTCGCAGCGGCCCGCAGGTTGCCGATTTTAAACATGATTCTTCCTCGCATTCAGGGCGGGATATTATTTTAACCCCGATAAGAAGGAGAAGCCTCCAAAAAAGTGAGCCCTTCGAAATGAAATTGCCGGCGATAAAAGTTGATTTTTATGGATGCGACTCTTTCCGCGGCGCTGGTGGTAGAGTGGAGAGCAAGTTGGCGCGTTGAAATCAAAGTAGAGAGGTAGATCAGCGTATTCTTTCTATGCGTAAAGACTATCTCGAAGCCGCTATTGAGATTGCCCAGGATGCGGGCAAAATCCTGCGCGAAGAGTTCGACCGGCCGGCGCAGATCACATATAAGGGCGAAGTCGATCTCGTTACGCAGGCGGACAAACGATCCGAGGAAGCCATCGTCACGCGCCTGACAAAATATTTTCCCGAACACTCAATCGCGGCAGAAGAAGGAACCGGCCACGAAAGCGGCTCGGAGTTTCGCTGGCACGTGGACCCGCTCGATGGGACGACAAATTTCGCCCACGGCTATCCTTGCTTTTCCGCTTCAATAGCTCTTGCGCAGCGCGGCGCTCTTCTTGCCGGCGTGGTTTACAACCCGTTCTACGAGGAGTTGTTTGCCGCTGCCCGCGGCGGAGGCGCCACACTAAACGGCAAGAGAATTTTCGTTTCGAAAGTGGATACGCTGGCGACAAGCCTTATGTGTACGGGTTTTCCGGTGCATAAACGCCTGGCGAATCCCAATATTCATTACTACTGGGATTTCACTTTGCGCTCGCATGGTGTACGCCGCGATGGTTCCGCCGCGTTGGACCTGGCCAGCGTAGCCGCGGGCCGGTTCGACGGATTTTGGGAATTTGGACTAAAACCGTGGGACACTGGCGCAGGGGTTCTGCTCATCGAGGAGGCAGGCGGTAAAGTCAGCGACTTCACCGGTCAACCTTACGAACTGGGCGGCCCCGTTATCCTCGCTACTAATAGCCTAATTCATGAGGAGGCGCGCGGGGTGGCCTTCGAGATTTCCAAACGCGATCCCTCCGCTCCCCTCCGCCGCTAACTCGTTTCCAAATCCGCAATTCCTTCTTAGAGTGAGCTATCAGCGCGCTTGCACCTTTGAAGTGCCACCCAAGCTCTCTATTTTCTTTCCCCGGCATTTGTTCGTTTACGGCTCGGCGTACGCCGTCACGAATACATCACATTCGTGGCGATCTTCCTTCTGAGTCATCCAGCACGGATATACCTTATAAAGGTGGCCGCGGCATAGTTCCGTGGTCCTCCGGAGGAGGTTTCTCTCAATGTACAAGGTCGCGGCGCTGCTTACGATGTGGCTGGCTCTCTCGCCAGCTTGGAGCCCTCAACAATACGATTCGACGGACTGCTACAGACGCTGCCGACTTCCGCCTACCGACCCGGAAATCGAGCGGCAGGAGATCGTCAACCTGGAAAGAGAAGCCGCCCGCGCCATTCAATTGAGCGATGGGACCTATTTTCGGCGGGTGTATAGCGACGACTTCGCCGGGACTCTTTCTCGCGGCGAACTCGTCAATAAGCCCGCGTTTATCAACGCCGTGCAATCCGCGGCTATCAAGTACCAGTCCTTCATCGCTTCGGATATCAAGGTCCATGTCTACCGAGACACGGCCGTGGCAACTTGCCTATGGTCCTCCCGTGGCATCGTGAAAGGACAAACCGTCAGCAGCCAGATGAGGGTCATGCACATATACGTAAATGGGGGAAGCGGTTGGAAGGTCGTCGCCGGCCAGAACAGCCCGCTGCCGCCGTATACCCAGCAGTCATTGTAATTTTTATTTCAAGAAGTGGCGTGCCAACGGGCGCATTGCGGTGCGTTCGAACAGATCATTCGTACCGCACGGCAACTATCGGATCGACGCGCATGGCTCGCCGTGCGGGAACATAGCAGGCTAGCAGGGCGACACCCACTAGCAGAAGTGCCACGCATCCGAAAGTGACAGGGTCTGTGGGTTTCACTCCATAGAGCAGACTTGAAATCAGTCTTGTCAACGCGAACGCTCCAAGGAGTCCAAGAGCAATCCCGGCCAGTGCCAGTTGTGCCCCACGGCCAATCACAAGACGCCAAATGTCCCCGGGCTGCGCGCCCAGCGCCATGCGAATGCCTATCTCGGTCGTCCGAAGACTGACGACGTAGCTCATTACCCCGTAAATTCCCATCGCAGCCAGCAAGAGTGCCAGGCCGGCGAAAACTCCGAGTAGAAAGGTGGAAAATCGCCGAGGCGAAACCGAATCGGAGAGCAAATTGTCGAGCGGCATCACGTGCGTCACCGGAAGGGTCGGATCGAATTTATGAACTTCGGCGATCAACGCGTTAGCCAGGTCCGCCGGGTCGGAGGCCGTCCGAACCAGGGTGTACGGTGTCCAGCCGCCCGTATAATAGACATCCATAGTGGGCGCGGCTTCGAGTCCGTATTGGTGTACGTCGCCGACTACGCCGACAATGTCCGACCAGCAAGGGGTCGGGTCGAGCGAACACATGTTGATGCGCTTCCCAACGGCAGCGCCGCCCGGCCAGAGTCTCTTTGCCATGGTTTCATTCACTATGATGTTCTGTGTGGCGTAGTCGTGCGCGTCGAGCGGCCGGCCCATCCGCAGAGGAATTCCCATCGCGGCGAAATAACCCGGGCTGATGCCGCGGGTCTCAGCAATGGGCCGCGCTCCGTTTGCAGGAAGCTGCTGGCCTTCTATCACAAACCTCGTCGCAGATCTGATCACGGAGCCAAGAGGCATCACCGTGATTCCGCCAACCGCCTTCGTCTCCGGCAATTCTTGAATTCTTTGCACAAGCTCTTCGAATCGTCGCGACTGTTTGCGAGCTAGTTCGAGTTGTTGCTCGCTCGTCAATTTGAGCAGTTCGCCGAGCGGCAATTGCGGCTGGTCGACTTCCATTGCCAGAATGTGATCACGTCGGAACCCGGGATTCACCTCGAGCAGGCGATGGAAGCTGCGGATCAACAAGCCAGCGCCGACCAGCGGAATCAGCGCGAGAGCGATTTCGGAGACGACCAGAAGGTTCCGGATTTTTTGTCCTCCCGCCGCTCCGGCCGTTCTTGTTCCTTCCTTCAGGACGCCGTGTAAATCTTGTTTGAGAGTTTGTACTGCCGGAATCAGCCCGCAAACGATGCCCGTGAGAAGACTGACCCCAAGTGTAAAAGCTAGCACCCATCCATTCAGCCCGGTTTCTTTCAGGCTTGCGAGTTCAGCGGGCACAAATGCTATCAAGACGCGCAAACCTGCGCTCGCAATCGCAACACCAAGCATTCCGCCAATCATCGAAAGTACGATGCTCTCCGTGAGCAACTGGCCAAGAAGTCGAGAGCGGCTAGCGCCGAGCGCCACTCGAAGCGCAATCTCCTTCTGTCGCACCGCGTTCCGTGCCAGCAGCAAATTCACAATGTTGGCGCAGGCCACGAGCAGGACGAGTCCTACGGCTCCGAAGAGTACGAGCAAGGCCACTCGCATTTTTAGTGCGGAGGGATCTACCATTGGCGTAACCAGCACGCCCCAATTTTTGTGGGTGTCCGGAAAGGCTTGCTCTTCCTGGCGATTTAGCGTGACCAGCTCGGCCTGCGCTTGCCCAATGGTCACGCCCTGTTTCAATCGGGCCAATACATTGCATGGATGATGCAGATGGCTCGTGAGGTCGTCACCGTACTGGCTGATTGGCATCCAAAAGTCTGTCGTGGGAGCCAGCCGCAATCCTGCAGGCAGAACGCCCACGAGCGTATATCCTCGGCCGTCCAGCGTCACGGTTCTACCCACGACGGAAGGATCCGAGCCGAATTGGCTCTGCCAAAGTTTGTGGCTGACCATCACCGTTGGCGGGTTCCCCGGCTTGTCTGCCTCGGAGGTAAACGCGCGCCCCGCCAGCGGACGGACTCCAAGCAACGGAAAAAATCCTGAGCTCGCATAGCGGGCTTCAATCCGTTGCGCCTGACCCTCGCCCGTCAAATTGAATCCTTGCGGAATATCGATGTAACAGGCTATCTCAGAAAAACTGGTCGCTTGGCGCTTGAAATCCAGAAAATCGCCCGAAGACAATTGAGCCTGCGGAAACTGCGGTAAGTATGTGTTCCACACTTCTACGAGCGCGCTCGGGTCAGGATACGGCAGTGGTTTCAAGAGCACACTTTCCACCACGCTAAAGATCGCCGTGTTCGCGCCGATACCCAGCCCAAGCGTCAGCACGGCCACCGCGGTAAATCCCGGAGTCTTCCGAAGTGCCCGAAAGGCGTGTCGCAAGTCCTGCCAAAAGGTTTCCATCACACTCCCTCGCTGATTAGATCTTTAGACGCTCGCGGCGGGACGGCGTTTCAACCGCCTATGGACATACTACGATGCCAGAGGAGAAGGTATTGTTGTGCGGACTTTCAAGTTTCTGCGGGGAGACTCATTGAGTTGGTGTCATGCGATTCGGAGCGGTTTCAAACGCGTGGAATTCAAACGCAAGTAAGGCCGGCAGGTGCTCGGCGAAATAGGCCCAATTGTGGCCGCCGGGATATAGATGAAATTCGTGGGGAATGTGGCGCGAGGTGAGCAGTTTGTGCAGGGCTTCGGCGCCGGAGTCAAAGCCGAAATCGTCCTCGGAACCGCAATCAAAATAAATCTTCATCCCCGAAAGATTCGTAGTGCGCGCTATCGTCACCGGATCATTTCGAGTCCAGAATGCGGCATCGAAGGGCGATCCAAACGCACCGCCAAGAACCCGCAGCCGGCCGAGCTGCCGGGAATCCTGTGCGCTGATTTTGGGAAGGGCCTCAAGCAGCGCCGCGCTGTGCGCGCCCACCGAGCCAAAAAGTTGCGGATGCCGGAACGCAATGTGCAGCGCACCGTATCCACCCATCGAAATTCCGGCAATTCCGCGCGATTTGCGCCCTGCCTGCGCGCGATACCGCTTCTCGATCCCGGGCATGAACTCCTGCAGAAAGAAATCCTCATAGCGCTGCTTGCCGTCGCGGGAGTTGATGTAGAAACTTGCCTCGCCGGCTGGCGTCACAATCAAGAATTCTCCCAGCTGTTTCTGCTCCCACAAGTCCTCGACAAGATTCATCCCGCCCGAATGGACGAGCATTTGCTCGTTATCGCCTAAACCATGGAGAAGATAGAGGATGGGATAGCGGCGCGTTTTCTCGGCGTCATAACTTGGCGGCAGCAAAACACAGTAGGGAACAGCTCGGGCAAGGATTTTGCTGGGAAGGGAATTACATTCAGCGCGACCCGTGGCCGCCAATGTAGGCGCTGACAACACGCAATTGAGCAGCAGCGCTGCGATCGCAGCGCCCAAAAGCTTATTCATACCGCAGGGCCTCGACGGGGTTCAGCCGGGCCGCCCGCGTCGCGGGATACAGTCCTGCCGCCAGGCTCACAAGCACCGCAAAGGCAATCGCTCCCAGCACCAGCCACCACGGTACGGAAAAAACATGGGCGGCTGGAAGACTCTGCCGTTTCAGATAAAGATTTGTGCCGAACGTAATAGCTTTTCCGATCGTCCACCCAAGTCCGGCTCCAAGCGTGCCGCCAAGCAGCCCCATTACACCCGCTTCGACGAAAAACAGTTGCTTCACATCGCGGTCGGCCGCGCCAAGGGCTTTCAGAATACCAATCTCGCGCCGCCGCTCCAGAATGGCCATCACCAGTGTGTTGATGATGCCCAGCGTCGCCACTGCCAATGCCAGGCTCCCGAAAATTGCCAGCAGCAGATCGAAGATGGTAAAAAACAATCGCAAGTTACGCGTCGCATCCAGCAACGAAAAAGTCCCGAACCCCATGTTTTTGATCGAAGTCTCGATTGCTTCCACTTGTGATGGACTCTTCGCGCGCACCGTCAAGCTCGCGTACACCGGTTTTCCATTTGTCGTCCGGACCGCATCGCGCAGATCATTCACCTGCGCCGCGCGCAATGCGGAGGCCACCTCCAGCGGAATCAGTAAGCGGCCGCTTCCGAATCCGCCGAATCCCGCCGCTGGTTCCGTCTCGATAATCCCCACGATGCGCAACCTTTTCTCGCGAGGAACAATGGAAAATCCTCCAGCGCCGCCAGAAGGATCGCTGCTGGCTCCAGTTTGCGGCGGGAGCGCCTCGCGCTCCGCATAGCGCACCACCAGCTCCTTGCCGATCAAATTTGAAGTCTGCTCGGACAAATCTTTCGCCAATTCGATTTGCAGAATCGCTTCGTTCGCATTTGGGCCGGAGAAAAAGCTCCCCTGAATTCCATCGTACGCACCATTGCCTCGCGCGGAATCAGGCACTCCCGCCACGATCGTAGAGTAAGGAGTTCCGTCGTAGCGCACTTCTGTTGGAAAGCGAATTTGCGGATAAACCTCTATCACGTTTGGCAGGCGCTCCATCGTTTTTCGCGCGTCATCATCCAGCGCGGGAGCTTCCTTTGCTGGCACTGGATTCGGGGCGGCTCGCCGCATTCCTTGCATATTCCTTCGCGGCATCACGATGACCGTGTCAAACAATCCGGAATTCGAAAGGCGCCTTGAAGCTAATTCCTGCAAACCCACACCGAGAGAGAGCATGGCCACGAGCGAAGCCACGCCCACGGCGACGCCCAGTGTCGTCAGCGAATTGCGCAGAACTGCTTCTCGCAGATTGCGCAGCGCGAGCTCGGCGAGGTCCCCGGCCTTCATGATTTCACCCCATCCCTCAGCAGCTTCCCGTCCGCAAGCGCCACAATGCGGTTCGCAAAGCGCTCCGCAAGTGGCCGCTCGTGCGTCACCATCACAATCGTCATGCCCAGTTTTTGCTGAATTTCTTTCAGAAGCAGCATGATCGATTCTCCGGTGGCACTATCCAGATTTCCCGTCGGCTCGTCGGCAAAAAGCAACGTGGGCCGATTCACCAGCGCCCGCGCCAGCGCCGCCCGCTGCTGTTCCCCTCCAGACAATTCACTCGGCCGGTGGCTCAGCCGCTTTTCGAGCTTCACGCGTTCCAGCGCTTCCTGCACCCGCGCACCGCGTTCTCCTCGGTCCACCTCCGCCAATCGCAGAGGCAGCTCGACATTTTCTTCGAGCGTCATCCGCGGCAGCAGATTGAAGGATTGAAAGACCATTCCTACGGTCTTGCTTCGGTAGCGTGCAAGTTCAAGGGAGCTCAACTCCGACAAATTCCGCCCATTCGCGAAAATCGCGCCTCCTGTCGGACGGTCGAGCCCGGCCATCAAGTTCAGCAGCGTTGATTTCCCCGATCCCGAGCTTCCCAGCAGGGCGACGAACTCTCCCGCGCGCACCGCTAGCGTCACGTCATCCACCGCACGAATTACCACAGCGCCCATCTCATAGTGCCGCGAAACTCGCTCCGCGCGCACAGCCACACCATCACCAGTCGTCATCATCGCCTCTCGATGGTACTACGCATCCCGCGTCCTAGGAGTTACCGCCTCTCGCCCTTTGCATTGACGGCATTTTCGCTCAATGTTACGCTCCCGCCGCAGTCTCCAATGACGCATGCGCGCCGTCGATCTGATCCGCAAAAAACGCGATTCCGGGGAACACTCCCGCGAGGAGATTGATTTCCTCATCTCCGGCTACACGCGCGGCGAGATTCCCGATTACCAGATGGCCGCCTGGCTCATGGCCGTCTGGCTGAGAGGCCTGAATCGCCCCGAAATCACGGTGCTGACCGAAGCGATGCTCTATTCTGGCGAAGTCGTGAATCTCTCCGATCTTCCCGGGAAAAAAGTGGACAAGCATTCGACGGGCGGGGTCGGCGACAAAACCTCGCTGATCCTTGCGCCCATCGTCGCCGCGGGCGGCCTCACCGTTCCGATGATCAGCGGCCGCGGCCTCGGACACACCGGGGGCACGCTCGACAAACTCGAATCCATCCCCGGATTCAACGTAAATCTCTCTCTCGAGGAATTTCGCCGTGTTCTTCGCGAATGCGGCATGGCTCTAATCGGGCAAACCGCAGAAATCGCTCCTGCCGACAAAAAAATCTACGCCCTCCGCGATGCCACATCGACCGTCGAAAATATCGGCCTTATCTGTGCGTCCATCATGAGTAAGAAACTGGCCGAAGGGATTGACGCTCTTGTGCTCGACGTCAAAACCGGTTCTGGCGCGTTCATGAAGCGCGAAGAAGATTCCGTCCGTCTCGCGGAAGTCATGGTAGAGACCGGTCAGCGCATGGGAAAGAAAGTTGTCGCGCTTATCACCGATATGGACCAGCCGCTCGGCCGCATGGCTGGTCATTCGAATGAAGTCATCGAGTGCATCGAAGTTCTCAGCGGCGGCGGCCCAGCCGATTTGCGCGAGTTGAGCCTCGAACTATCCGCTTGGATGTTTTTTCTTGGCGAACGCTCCAATACTCTTGCCGAAGGCCGGTGCCTCGCCGAAACGATGCTCGCCACCGGCCGGGCCAAAGAAAAATTCAAGCACGGCATTCGACTGCAGGGCGGCGACGAACGCGTCGTCGACAACCCGCAACTTCTCCCGCAAGGTCGCAACCATGCCGACGTCCCCAGCCCTTCCGCGGGCTTTATCTGCGCAACAAATTGCGAGCAACTCGGGACCGCTCTTGCCACTCTCGGCGGCGGCCGGGAAAAAAAGGAAGACAAGATCGACCACGCCGTCGGCCTCGAATTTCACAAACGCATCGGCGACCATATAGAAAAGGGCGAGCCTCTCGTCACAATTCATTACAATAGCGGCGCAAAGCTGGCGGAAGCGCAGCATCTCATCGCTTCCAGCTATCAGATCGGCGAAGCGGCGCCTCGAGAGAAGCGCCCGCTTATTCGCCGTATACTTGGCGGCTAGCGCGGCAACGATTTCGGATTAACCTGCACGGCAGAAAGAGGAGATCGCATGGGACGTTTCACCGGGATACTCGGCCTGCTTACAATGCTCGGTCTCGCGTATCTCTTCTCGACCGATCGCAAGGCCATTAAACTCAAAACTGTTCTCTGGGGTCTCGGCCTGCAGCTTTCTTTCGCCATTTTTGTTTTGCGTGTTGCGGCCGGCCGCGATCTTTTTCAATGGGCGGGACAAAAGGTCAATTTGCTTCTCGGCTACGCTTTTTACGGTTCCCAATTCGTTTTCGGCGAACTCGGGTTGCCATCCACCGCCAATTCCAATTTTCCGGCGTCTCCTGAGCACTTTCTTTTTGCCTTCCAGGTCCTCCCTACGATCATTTTTATCGCCGCCTTTTTCGCGCTGCTCTATCACATTGGCGTCATGCAGCTAATTATCCGGGCGGCGGCGTGGATCATGACCCGCGTCATGGGCGCTAGCGGCGCCGAATCCCTGAACGTTGCGGCCAGCATCTTCATGGGCCAAACCGAAGCTCCGCTTACCATCCGACCTTTCCTGAATAAGCTGACGAAATCCGAATTAATGGTCGTGATGACCAGCGGCATGGCCCACGTTTCCGGGGGCATCATGGCTGCCTATATCGCCTTCGGTATCAAGGCCGAGTTCCTGCTCACCGCCGTCATCATGACAGCGCCCGGCACTTTGCTCATGGCCAAGATGCTCGTGCCGGAAACCGAGCAGCCTCTGACCGCAGGCCGCGTCGAAATGCCTGAAATGGAAAAGGAGACCAATTTTTTAGGCGCCATCTCCCGCGGAACCGTCGACGGCCTCCATCTCGCCCTCAACGTCGGCGCCATGCTCATCTCCTTCATCGCGCTGCTCTATCTCGTCAATGCGCTGATGGGGGGCGCGCACAACTGGTTCGCCATTCATCCGCATCTGCACCTCACCTGGTTTCCCTCCAGCCTGCAGCAGATTTTTGGCTGGGTCTTCGCCCCCATCGCTTGGCTCATCGGCATTCCCTGGCATGAATGCATGGCCATGGGCAACTTGCTCGGTACGCGCATGGTCATCAACGAGGTCGTTGCGTTCCAGCAGCTCGGCGAACTCATCAAAAACAGCTCTTTCGATCCTCGTGCCGCCAGGATCGCCACTTTCGCTCTTTGCGGCTTCGCGAATTTCAGCTCCATCGGCATTCAAATTGGCGGAATCGGGGCGCTTGCTCCCGATCAGCGCGGCCAGCTTGCCAAGTTCGGCATTCGCGCCATGCTTGCCGGCACAATGGCAAACTTGATGTCGGCTTCCATCGTCGGCATCCTTTCATGACTCCCTGGTGGCACAGCCACCCCTTCTCCATCGCGTGGTTTTGGCGCGATGAATCCTGCCTGTACTCTGCAATTGGTGCCACATGCCCATCTCAAGCTAAAATCGCAACAACAACATGAGCCCCCAACCAAAGCGCTCTTCAAAGAGCAAATCCCCCGACTCCGAATTCGAACGCGCCGAAGCCGCCGCGCAGTTTATTTTCTCCAAGACTCAACTCCGCCCGAAGATTGCCCTGGTTCTCGGCTCAGGCCTCGGTGCTTTTGCCGATGAATTTGGCAACGGAACAATAATTCCTTACGCCGAAATTCCGCATTTCCCAAAATCGACTGCCATCGGCCATGCGGGCAAGCTCGTTGTCGGGATGGTCGGTGATATTCCTGTTGCGGGGATGCAAGGCCGCGTCCATCTTTACGAGGGCTATTCCGCCAAAGAGGTCGCGTTTCCCATCCGCGTTTTTTCGCGCATGGGCGCGAAAGCGGTCATCCTCACAAACGCCGCGGGTGGGATCAAACGGGAATTCTCGCAAGGCGAGCTCGTGGTGATCAAAGACCACATCAACCTGCAGGGCGTGAGCCCTCTCACCGGAGAGAATGATGAGCGATTCGGCCCGCGCTTCCCGGACATGACCGTGGCCTATGACCGGAGATTTCGCGAAATGACGGTTGGCGAGGGAAACCGCAATCACATTGGACTTTACGAAGGCATCTATGCTGCGCTGCCAGGTCCAAGCTACGAAACGCCCTCTGAAATACGATATCTGCGGACCATTGGCGCGGACCTTGTCGGGATGTCCACCGTACCCGAGGTGATTGCCGCGCGTCACTGCGGGATGCGCGTGCTTGGCATCTCTTGCGTCACGAATGCGGCAGCGGGAATACTCGATAAGCCGCTCGACCATAAAGAAGTTCTGGAAACAGGTGAGCGCGTCCGTGGCCAGTTCATCGCGTTGCTCAAAACTGTTCTTCCGCGGATTGCGGCGGAGCTCGCGTGATGCGACACTCATTTTTCTTTGGGAGGAACCAGCGTGCATGAGCATGACGTACTAGTGGAAGCGGCGCGGCAAGCGCGCGAAAATGCCCACGCGCCCTTCTCGAATTTTCGCGTAGGCGCGGCTTTGCATGCTACTTCCGGCAGAATCTTTGGCGGTTGCAACGTGGAAAACGCCACGTATGGCCTGACGGTGTGTGCGGAGCGCGTGGCGATTTTCAAGGCCATGAGCGAAGGCGAGCGCAACTTCGACGCCATCGCTGTCGTCACGGACACAGACACCCTCACGCCGCCCTGCGGCTCGTGCCGCCAGTTGATTTGGGAGTTTTGCGGCGATGTCCCCGTGATTCTGGCAAATTTGAAGGGCAAGGTCGAAACGCAGCAAATGCGCGAACTTTTTCCTAAGCCGTTCGATTCATCCAACTTGTGACGACCGGGGATAGAACATGAATCCAAACCGAATTGCAGACCGGATCAGCGCCATCGTGTTTGCCTTCATGGCGATTGTTTTCGCGGTCGCGCTGAAAACTAATGCTCAGGAGCAGACGCCGGCAAAGCAGGCCAATTTCGTCGATCTTCTGATCACCGGCGGCACGGTTGTCACCATGGACGCAGACCGCCGCATCATTGAGAACGGATACGTGATCGTCAAAGGGGATGCTATCGTTGCGATTGGCGAGGGTCTTCCACGCATGCCCAATGGGCCGATCTTCGCGAAGCAAACCATCGAAGCCAAAGGCGCGCTTGTGCTCCCCGGCTTTGTCAATGGTCACACGCATGCGGCGATGTCCTTGTTGCGAGGTTTGCACGATGATGTCACGCTCGATGACTGGCTGCGAAAATACATTTTTCCGGCGGAAGCGAAAAATGTGACCGAAGATTTTGTGCGCTGGGGTACCCGCCTCGGCGCGGCCGAGATGATTCGTGGCGGCGTCACCACATTCGCGGACATGTACTACTTCGAAGACGCCGTCGCCGAAGAAACCAAAGCTGCCGGGATGCGCGGCGTGCTCGGTGAAACGTTCATCGATTTTCCAGCGCCAGACAATAAAACCAACGCTGCCATGATGGAATACACCGAAAAGTTCCTGAAGCGCTGGCAAGGCGATCCGCTCATCTACGCTGCCGCGGCGCCGCATTCCATTTACACCTGCTCGAAAAAAACTCTTCAGGATTCCGCCGCTCTCGCGCGCAAATATCACGCGCCGATTTTAATTCACGTTGCCGAAATGAAAAAAGAGTTGGACGACAGTCTCAAGCAGAACGCCCTTACTCCCGTCCAATATCTGGACAAAATCGGCACCCTTGGCCCAGACGTTCTCGCGGCGCACTGTATTTTCGTCGATGAAAAAGACCGGTCCATTCTCGCGGAGCGCCAGGTCGGCTGTGTGCACAATCCTTCAAGCAACATGATGCTCGCCAGCGGCGTGGCTCCGGTGGTCGAGGAGCGCGCCGCGGGCATCGCCGTCGGCCTCGGCACCGACGGCCCGGCTGGAAGCAACAATGACCTTGATTTGATGGAAGAGATGGACCTGGCCGCGAAACTGCAAAAAATAACCAAGATAGACCCCCGCGCGCTTGGCGCAAAATCCGTGGTGGAGATGGCCACCATCGAAGGCGCCAAAGCGCTGCACATGGAAAAAGAAATCGGCTCGCTCGAGGTTGGAAAGAAAGCGGATGTCATTTTGATCAGCCTCGACGAACCAAACGCCGTTCCCATGTACGACGTCTACGCGCAACTAGCGTACGCGCTGAAGGGCAGCGACGTGGAAACTGTGGTGATTGGCGGCCGCGTTGTCATGCGTGACCACAAACTTCTCACGCTCAACGAAACCGAAATCCTCTCCAAAGCAAGAGAATACAAGAGAAAGATTGCTGCCTCGCTGAACATGAACTGAACTCACCGCGCGAACAACCTATATCTTCTGGGCGCACTTCCAGCCGGCGAATTGCGTACGCCAGTTATGGCGTTTCGTCCGTAGACGTCGGCACGAGTTTACGGCTGCGATTCCACCAGACCAACGTGCCAGTGATCGTCAGGACGGGGAGAATCAGGCTAATGACACAAGCCAGGAGCTGCGTAGGCCATCCGAAAATATCGCCCGTATGAATTTCTCGAATCCACATCCGGCTGATTTTGAAACCCAGTGGAGCGGTCCGCGTGCTCCACGCGCTGAGCACCTTGCCGGTGTAAGGATCAAGAAATAGGCGGCTCCGTCCGATTGGAGTGCGATCTTCCGGAAACTTCATTCTCACGTCCACAGGCTTGCCGGTTTCCATCGAGAGAGAATCAATCTGCGCCCCAGGAAGGGCGGTGCGCGCCGCAGCCACGATGGCATCTGGGCCGAGCGCGATCGCGCCCTCAGGAGGTGGCGTCATGCGAGGCCTTCCGGGCATGGAGCTGGAGTGAGTGAGGCGGTTCACGAGGCCGCTCACGGCGCCGTCCCAGGTCAATGCGATACCAGTCAACGCAAAACAGAACAAGAAGAGCGAAGAAAAAACGCCGAGCACATTGTGCAAATCGAAGTTGATGCGCTTTCCGCTGCCCCGCCAGTTGATGGTGAAGAGCTTTCGCCGCCACCAAAGAAAGATTCCCGAGCAGGAAAGAAAAAGAAGGAAAACCGAGGCAATGCCAAGAATCAGTTTTGCCGCATCGCGATGCTTATCCAGGAGCAGGTGCGTATGAAACTGATGGACGGAATTCACGAAGCTGTTCGCAGTCCTTGCATCGCCCAGTTCTTTGCCACGGTACTGATCAACCGTCATGACCGATCCTTCGGCATCGTTGCCGGGGTCCAGATACATTTCATAGGCAAGGTCCGGTTGCCGCGAGAAAGCCATTTCCGTCACCTTATATCCGGGATGAGCCTGCTCAAGGTGGGCGAAGATTTCTCCGAGCGAGAGGGGCTGTGCGGTGGGCCGGACCGCCACCAGCCGCCGGTTGAGGACATGATCGATTTCTCGTTCGTAGACCATGAAACTGCCGGTCACACCAAGGAGCAATAGGAACACGCTCGCCAGCAGAGCTGCCCAAAGATGGAGAACCAGCAAAATTCTTCGCAGTGACACTCGCCACCTCCTGTCCTTCGTCCTTGGTTGCGAAACGGGCCCAACCGCTTTTCTTGAGTTTGACGCATGGCGCGGGTTTTTGACTCTCTCAAGTTTCCGTATTGAGTTAGCTGCCTTGTTCCGAAGTGGGTCGTCGACGGAGAGCAAAATTGCAACACTTCTTCTCTGCCGCGTTCTCGGCTTGGGGCTTTCGGTTCCTCCAGTCAACGGTTTACGAGATTCCGCGACGATTGTTATCCTTACGGAACCATGAGGATCTCCTCTGAAGCGATAGCGGGACAGAGCGTGAAGGGGCTCGCTGCCTTGAGCGACGGAATCTTCGGCGTGGCAATTACATTGCGCCTTCTCGAACTTCATGTGTCCGCGAGAGAATGTTTTCACAACGAAGGTGAGTTGCGCCACGCGCTTGCCCTGGAGCAACTAGCGAGGTTGCGTAGATGAATCAATCGAACTATTTGACGATGCTTGAAACGGCCGTCGAAGAAGCGCGGCGCGGACTCGCCGAAGGCGGGATTCCGATCGGCGCGGCTTTGTTCGACAATACCGGAAAACTTTTGGGGAGCGGACACAACCGGAGGGTGCAGGACGGGGATCCCTCGGCACACGGGGAAACGGACGCTTTTCGCAGAGCGGGGCGCCAGAAGACGTATCGCGATAAAATCATGGTGACGACGCTTGCGCCGTGCTGGTATTGCAGCGGGCTGATCCGGCAATTCGGAATCGCGACAGTGGTCGTGGGCGAATCCGCGAATTTTCGCGGCGGGATCGACTGGCTGCAAGAAAATGGAATCAAAGTGATTGATCTTGCGTCTAAAGAATGTGTCGAGATGCTGGGCAAGTTTATAGCGGATAATCCCGCGCTTTGGAACGAAGACATCGGAGAAGAATGAAAAGCGCTCAGAAGAGGTGTCGGGCCGTTGTGCAAACTGGTGAAATTCACATGACCCACAAATTCCCTCACAAAAAATGGATCTTGCTTGGCATGAGCTGCGTCGCTGCCGCTATTCTGGCGTTTGCGTTGCGCGCGAACGCCGCTGCTGCTGATGAAATTGCAAAACTCGCGGCGGTGATGGACTGGAAGCAGGGGACGGTCGTGGCGGATATTGGCGCGGGAGATGGGAACTACGCATTCGCTGCAGCGGACGTCGTGGGAACTTCTGGAAAAGTGTTTGCGACGGAAATCGACAAAGAAAAACTTGCAAAGCTCCGCGACGAAATCACGAAACGGAGTTTGAAAAACGTGCAAGTTGTGGAGAGTGGCGACGCGGAAACGAATTTGGCCGCCACCTGTTGCGACGCGATTTTCTTGCGGCGAGTGTACCATCATTTGACGAAGCCGCTGGAATTTGATGCAAGCATTCTTCGCTCGCTGAAACCTGGAGGAAAATTGGCGATTATTGATTTTCCTCCGCATCCTGAATATGGGAGGGTGAAAGGAGTGCCGAAGGATCGAGAAGACCACGGCATCCAGCAGAAAATCCTGATCGATGAACTTGGCAAGGCGGGCTTTCAAGTCGAAAAAATCGTGGAGGACTGGCCAACGACCGATTATTGCATTTTGTTTGTGAAGAAATGAGTCGGGAGCAAGGATTGTATCGACAAGAGGAGAGAGCCGATCAAAAGATCGGCCACTACCGGCGAAATTAAGCGGTTTCATTGTAGGTATCGTATTTGAGGGCGATGTCGCGGACTTCCTGGAGAGTCATGTCGCGGAGGACTTTGCCGTCTTCGAGAATGGTTTCGAGGGCGTTAGTGCCGAGGGCCGAACTATCGGGATTGGGAGAATCGTTTAGTACTTCGACGGTGACGAATTCCTTGCCGTTGTGAATCAAGTTGAATCGGCCGCCCTTGCTGGCTTTTGAGGGATCGGTTTTGGGGTTTTTGTAGACGTTGTGCCATTTGCCGCCGCGATCGATGGCGGAACATTTCAGAGCAAATTTTAACGTGTCGCGATTCACCTGCTGGAGCAGGGCGCCGCCCATGCCGTAACTCCAGATATCCTGGGACCAGCCTTTGCGCGTGAGCTGAGCAGTGATGTTCTGAATGGTGTAGTAGTTCACGCCGTCGCCCTGAATAAAGCGGACGCAGGGGACGGTGGTCTTCCAGCCTTTTTTATTCACTTCATAACCGAAGACATCCGAGACGATTTTGAATAGCTCTTCAAGAACGGTGACGGCGTCGCCGGAGTCCGGACGAATCACGAGAGTTCCTTTGCGTTTGAGAATTTTGTCGCGAAGCGCGCCGCCCCAGAGATTGCGCACGGCATTGTAGATGTCGTAGGAGTCGCTGACGCAGGCGACCACGCCTTCCGGGCAGTTTTCGAGCAGATTGGCGTAGGCCTGGCCTTCGTTGGCTTCGCCCCAAGCGGTGATAGTCGAATGCTCTGAAGCAGGGATACTGTAACCGGCGCAGTTAAGCGGCTGTTTCGACGTCAGGTCCGCGGAATAGAATTGATTGAGAAGCTGGATGGCCGCGAGCGTGTCCGTTCCGTAGAAGTTGAGCAGGTGAGCGGCGCCACCGATGGCGGCGGATTCCTTGGAGGAAACGCCGCGGAAACCGAAGTCGTGCAGCTTGAAGGGGAGAAGAGATGGATCGCCTGTGCGGACGAGAGCCCGGCCGATGACTTGTTTGATGGCGCGGGAAAGCGTCGCGACTGTAATGGGATACCAGACTTCCAGGAGAACAGTTTCGGCCCAGTTGGTGAGCCAATAAAATTCGGGATCAGTGTTCTCGATGGTGATGAGCGCGTTGAGACTCTTGACGACAGTGCCTTCCTTAACGGCGCGGATGCGAAGGGGGAGGCGGCCGCCATGTTTCGCGTAAAGGGATTTGAAGCCCTCGTAATTGAAGGACTTAGGGTGGCCGCTGAAGTGGGCGTGGGCGATGCGGCGGGCTTCTTCGATGTCGTCGAGCGTAAAAACCTGTCCTGCGAAATTGGATTTGACGATGTACTGGAGCATAGCCAGCATGGTCTCTTCAAACATGCCGCCGCGGGATTCGACGTAGGAATAGATATGCCGGGTGTCCGGCGGGTATTGCCACCAGTGGGTGAGCTTGTAGGAGTCCGTATTGAGAATCGGATTCAGGCGCAGCGACTGCATGAGGCTCCTTTGAAGAGCAATTAGGATAGCAGAAGTGAAAAGTGAGGTGGGTGGTGAGTGGTGAGTAGTGGCCCGTGACCGGAGTTCCGTGCAGAGGGAAGAGGATAGCCAGGATTCATCGCATGCAAAGTGCACATTCGATGGGGCAGCGGTTGGCTGTCCCAGTCGTGACCGCCCGGGCGGACGTCCTCCATCGAATGTCGGGTTAACATGTGCGGATTGGCGGATGGTTGACATTTTAGACCGGGCGGATGCCTGACAGTTTCTGGTCGTTCTGTTCGTGATGCGGGGCTGCCGGGGAGGGGGACGCGTCCCCCTCCCCGGCAGCGG
>Ga0247680_1000009_pt1 | contig 144191 bp, 123 predicted proteins | sample CNK21_metaG_FD_182803 | JGI IMG/M metagenome (GOLD analysis project Ga0247680, IMG submission 182803) | Soil microbial communities from Purdue University Martell Research Forest, Indiana, United States - CNK21 | ecosystem: Environmental > Terrestrial > Soil > Temperate forest > Bulk soil...
TCTTTTAGAATCCGCACTTACGCAAAACCCGCCCGTAACCTCTTTAGAATCCGCACTTCCAAAACACAGCACTTAAAACCCTTTAGAATGAACACTTACGAAAAAACCCCCAGGGGGGGCCCTCCTGGTTCAAGCCCTCCTGCCACCATTCGCCAAGCCTCTCCCCCTTCGACTTTCAACTTTCGACTTTCAACCGTCGGGAGTCATCTTCAGTCCAAAGGAGGCTTGACCAAACCCAATCCCTCCAAAAATGCTAAAATGGATTGGACTCTGGGGGCGACTCGGTTTCGACGGAAGCTGTCGCGGCCCGAAGGCATGCCGGGACCCACCTGCCCGTAACTTGGTGGAAACTAGAAATGCCAACAACAACTTGGCACTTGCTGCTTAATTAATTAAGCGCACGCTTCCCCGGGCTTCGCTCATGGGCCCGGCAAGAGGCGTCACACAGTGAGCTGGCCCGGGCCTTTCGGTCCGCAAGGCTCGGGCGAGAACCATCGGACTAGCTGGTTGCGTTTCTTGCTCATTCTGAGCGCCGCCGGCGAACGCGCGATCAGCCCGCAAGGGCTGGGTCGCACACCGAATTGAGATAAGCATGTAGGCTTCGGCTCGTAGCGCTTTTCGGACGGGGGTTCGACTCCCCCCGCCTCCACCATGTTTCTGGCGTGCTTTCCTGGCTTGGCCCGAGCCTGCGCGCGTGGGAACCTGTCGGATCGCTCATGTTGGACCGTGCCCGTCCTAGTACCTCCTAGGAAACTTGGCTTGCTTTCTTCGTCGTGGCCCACGTCTTCCGGCGTCAAAATACTAGCAGCCGTTGGGGGCACGGCCTCCCGCCCCGCCCTTGTAAGGCCCCATCGGTTAGGCTGTTTGTTTCTGAAAACGCTAGAAAGGACACAACTTATGAAACGCCTGCTCTTGCTTATCGCTGGGCTTTCTCTCTTTGCCGTTCCGTCGCGCGCCCAGTCCGCCGACGCATCCATCGGGTACTCCTATTTCCGTCTGGGCGGCTCGGGTGGCCTCAACCAGAACGGCATCAGCGGTTCCGTCGCTTACAAGCCCATCCCCTTCCTGGGTCTCGTCGGTGACTTCGGCGCCTACCATGCCTCTCCCGGCGGCGCTTCCTTCAACACCTACACTTTTCTTTTCGGTCCGCGCATTATCATGCACAACCCGACGAATCTCACTCCCTTTGTTCAGTTCCTTGCAGGTGACGCGCGTTTCAGCGTGCCCGGGATCGGCTCCTCCAACAACTTCGCCTTTAGCGCCGGCGGCGGCGTCGATATCGGCGTTCTGCCGCGCCTGGCGCTGCGACCGCAACTCGATTATGTCGGCCTGCGAAATTCCGGCGTCACAACCAATTGCACTCGCGTCTCGATCAGCGCCGTCGTCCGCTTCTGACGCCGCCGCGCAGCGTTATCTCCGGGGCGGCTCGCGCAAAGCATTCGCGCCACCGCCCCATTTGTTTTTTTCGTTTTGCCGGCGTTCTTCTCTCCGGCTAACCGAACAGAGACGCTAAAAGAAGGACTTCCAAAATGGAGGCTTCTTTTCTAACTGCAAATCGATTATTGCCGTCGAGTGGTTCGGGCTAAACCGCTGGCAAGTGGAATATAAAATGTGAATTTAAAAAGCAAACGTGTGCGAAAGGTGACATTCCTCCGCCTGCTTCGTGACTAACATAGTTTCTGCGCGGCGTTTCATACACTCATACAGGCACCGGCGCACTTGGGAACGAGGGGATCGCGGACGATCCCGATTTGGAAGGCAAGTGCATTGGCGAAAAATTCGCTGGGTAGATCCAGAATAGAATTGGCCTCGCACAGAAAGCCTTAGGCAATTAGATCCTTTTTCATCCAGCGGAATAGCTGGCCGTTTGGAAGTTGCACGATCAAGTCGAAGCAGCTTTAAGAAACATGTCGAAGATGCAGCGGGCAAAAAGTCTGCCGCAAAGGACGAATAGGATGAGTCACTATAAATGGTCGAACACATACACTACATTTGCCGTGGGCATCGGAGTAGGCGCTCTGCTTGCCCTGCTCTTTGCTCCAGCCTCGGGAGAAGATACTCGCGACTACATCTCCAGCACCGTGAAAAAAGGTGTTAATGATGTTGCCTCGACAGGAAAGCGCTGGACTCGCCGCGCGCAAGAGTCCGTGGACGACGTCAAAGCCAGCGTGGTTGGCGCCGTGGAAGCCGGCAAAGAAGCATACCGCACTGCCAGTGGCGCCTGAGTCTTTCCGCTGCTGAACCGGCGTAGAACACCGGCGTAGCGCCGCCGCCATGATTCAAGTGGAGCCTTTTGAAGCCGTCTCTTTTCGGACTTCCGGATGGTGATGGAGGGCGGTGGATCCGAGTATTTCAAACGCGTGCCATTTGTCTTGCCGCCCGCCTGGTTAAAACCAGCGTCCGACGCCAAGGTCCAATAGAAGCACATCGGAAGCAAGGTCAAAACCCGCGCCCTTTGATGAACTAAACCCCAATGGGATGCGACACCTAGATTTGTCTCAGCGCGTTATGGGTGCTCCACCCGCCGGTTGGTATTTCAAAGGGTGCGATTTTTTGGCGCGCGCCGCCTAGGCGGCCTCCGATGATGAAGCTCTGGCGACCTGCGCTGGCGGCTTGGCGCCCCTGATCACGAGCCAGAGCATGAAGGCCACCTCTCCTAAGGCGGCGGGCTGAGAGTAGCTAAACACCTTGTCATAATATTGCGGCGACAGAACGCTTGTAAGGCTCAGGATCACCCAGGCGGAGCCGGCGAGGGCGAGCCAGACGCCCAGGAATCGCGGCAGGAATCGCGACCGGTACACCAGCACCGCGAGCGGAACAAGCCACAGCCCCCAAAATATTTCGTCAACAGTAAGTCCGTGAAAATGCAGATTGAGGAATAGCATAGCCAGAGCATCCCGCTGAGGCTTTTCGAATCTGGACAGGAAATCAGCCCCGCGCACGAGGACAAGGGCAGCGATGGAGTTCAGCTCATTCAGAAACGCTATCGGGATCTGGACGACAACCAATGTCACCATGAGCGAGGCTTGCCACCGGTTGACGCCCTTGAGCAGTTCGTACAAAGCCAGGGCCACGAAGATAAAACCGGCCTGGCCGACTAGTTGGCCCGCGATGCCCAGGCGAAAGAGCGTCTCGTGGGCCGAGATGTTGCTGGCGGTCGCCGCTGCGTTTCCGTGGACGATGAGCTTGCTGGGGACATACATCATGGCGAAGAAGCCAGGTATGGACGTGAGGATATAAAGCAAGCCTGCGAATCTGCCTGGGTTCTTGGTGAAACTCATGTTGTCCCCGCTTGTGAGAGTCTGGCATGAGATACGGCGGAGGCCGTCAAGAAGTTACGCCAAGAGCAAAGGATGGCTGGTTGCACTCAGCGCGGGCGCGTGGCGAGGCCGGCTTCTTTCCAGAGTTTCTCCCAATGCCAAACGCCTGGAGTCTTTTCGAGGATGCGGTAGCCGAGCTGGTGAGCCAGCATCAAAATCTGACCGCGATGATGGGCCTCGTGCGAGAACATGTAGGCGAACATGGTCCCTCCGGCGGGCCACGTTTGCGTCCAACTGCCGCGAGAAAATTTTGCAACGCGGCGATTCGGAGCGGCCGAGAGAGCATCCGTCAACATGCGCAGACACTGCACGGCGCTTTTCTTGTGCGCGGCAGCAGCTTGCTTTCTGGTGCAGCGGCCGGGATCGAGCGGGGCTGGACACTTCAGATGCGGCGCGGAATTCTTCAGCCACACAAGACGGCTGTTGTGCAGATGCGCGAAGATGGCCGCGATGGTCCGGCCATTGCCTTTTTCGCCCGGCGCGTGGGCGCGCCACGCACGAGCGTCGAGATTCGAGAGGATGAGCTGGTTCATCGCATCGTTGCTCGCGTAGGTTTCGAGCAGGCTGTCGCGAATCTCGGCCAGCGCAGCGTAGGATTGCAGTGTCACCGCGTGGGATTCGAGGGCCATGGAAGCTCCGCCACTTAATTGATTATTGAAAGCGATGCAAGTGTAAGTAGGATAGCAGAGGAATCCTCGAGGGAGGACGAATGAACATTCCTGAAAGCTATGATTACCTCGTTCGGGCCCGTAGAGACCTGCGGGCCACGCTCGAGGGCGTGCCGGACGAGGTTTTATCCCGCCCGTTGCTGGATGGTGCGAAGCTTCACTGCATTAAGGACCTCGTTTTTCACATCGCCAACGTCGAGGACTTCTGGATTCGCGAGGAGATCCTGCGCCAACCTCCGCTATACAAGACCATTCCCGCCTTGAAAGACACCCGGGGTGGCCCTATCTTTGACGGTTTCGCGCTCCAAACGCTGCTGGACTATTGGCGCGTTGTGGAGCAGAACACCCTCGCGTACCTAGCCACGCTGACGGACGACGAATTGAAACGGATTGTGAGTGTGCACGACAGGCCAGGCAAGCGGTACTCCGTGGATGGACTGCTGTGGAACCTGATCTTTCACGAGGCGCGGCACGTGGCACAGATTAGCGTGCTCCTACGCACGCAGGGCATCGCGCCGCCTTTTCTGGACCTGTTGAAGTACCTGCCAGTGCCCTCGGCCTAACCGTGTCACGGCCGGAGGGGAGACCGATGGGCCAGCCATTCCTGGCGTTCCTTTTGCAGTTTGGCCAGCCACGGAACACAGCTTACAGGAAACGGAACACAGGCCCTGGACCCCGAGGCACGAGTCACCAGCCTCGGAATTTCTCCGTGCTATACTGCCGACCGTTTGCGCTACAGAATGTCCCAGCTCTCGACACGCCCGGCGGGAGGCAGCCAGTCACTTGATCACATTGCCGGAAGCATTCAATGTCGCCACGCACTTTGTGGATCGCAACGTCCAGGAGGGACGCGGCGCGAAGGTCGCCATCGAATGTGGCGACGAGCGGGTCACCTATCAGCAACTGCTGGAAAGAACCAATCGCGCCGGCAATTCTCTTCTCAGCCTCGGCGTCCGCCCCGAAGAGCGCGTCCTCCTCTTGCTCCTCGATACGCCTGAATTTCTCTACTCTTTTTTCGGAGCAATCAAGATCGGCGCCGTCGCCGTTCCCGTCAACACACAAGCGAAACCCCAGGATTACGAATATATCCTCAACGATTGCCGCGCGCGCGTGGCCATCATCAGCGAACCATTGCTCCCGCACCTTCAATCCATTCCGAAGGAAAAACTCCGCTACTTGCAAGAGATCGTCGTAAGCGAAGTGAAGCAAAATATTCCCTCGGAAGCCCAGCCCTCGCATTCACATCACTCTTTGCAAAATCTGATTGCTTCCGCTACTCCAAAATTAGAAGCAGCGCCCACCAGCAAAGACGAGCCCGCTTTCTGGCTCTACTCTTCGGGAAGCACCGGGGCCTCCAAAGGCTGCGTGCATCTCCATCACGACATGGTCGTGTGCTGCGAGCTCTACGCCAAGGGTATCCTGAATATGAACGAGAGCGATCGCTGCTTCAGCGTGGCGCGACTATTTTTCGCTTACGGTCTCGGAAACGCCGGCTACTTCCCTCTTGGTTGCGGGGCCACAACAATTCTGGATCCCGTGCGCCCCACGCCGGCCACGATATTCGCAGACATCGAACGCTACAAGCCGACACTTTTTTTCTCCGTGCCCACGAATTACGCGGCGCTTCTCGCAAATCGCCGCGAAGATGGAAGGGAGTTCGATCTCTCGAGCGTGCGTCACGCCGTCTCTGCCGGCGAGTCGCTCCCCGCACCGTTGTTCCAACGATTCAAAGAGCGCTTCGGCATCGAAATTCTTGATTCGCTCGGCTCGACAGAGACTTTGCAGATGGTCATCGCCAATCGTCCCGGCGAAGCGAGGCCGGGGTCGAGTGGAAAACTTATCCCTGGTTACGAATCTAAAATTGTCGACGAAAGCGGAAACGCCGTCGCTCCCAACGAAATTGGCGATCTCCTGATTAAGGGAGACTCCACCTGCTCGGGCTACTGGAACAAACACGAAAAAACAAAAGAAACTTTTGTCGGCGACTGGTTCCGCACCGGCGACAAATACTACCAGGATGAAGAGGGCTATTTTTGGTATGCCGGCCGTGCCAACGATCTCTTTAAGGTTAATGGACTTTGGTTGAGTCCCGCGGAAGTCGAGAGCGCTCTGATCTCGCATCCCGCCGTGCGCGAAGCGGCTGTAGTGGCTCGCGAAGACAAGGACGGCCTCACCAAGCCTGCGGCATTCGTGGTGCTAAGCCCTGAGTTCGCGGCCAGCGAGCAGTTAGCTCAGGAACTCCAGGAAATGGTTGGACAAAAAATCGGCGGCTACAAGCGGCCTCGATGGATTGATTTTCTATCCGAGATTCCCAAGACGGCCACAGGGAAACTGCAGAGATTCAAGCTTCGTGAACTGCAAAATCAACGCGCCCATGAAGGTTTGTAGCTCTCGCAGAGTTTCTAGGCATAGAACAAGCCGGTGTCGGCGGACATACCCGCAAGTTCTGCCGTGCAACTCGTTGGTCCTTGCACAACAAATCGCCGGTGATAAAGCAGCAGCGCGCGCAATCCGGCAAGCTCTTCGCCGCCGCCGGCTCTTCCCGGGCCGCCGTGCAGGCAACTTGGCACCACGTTGCCGTGGCCGGTGTACTGGGTGCCGACGCTGGAGTCAACAATCATGATGCGTCCGTGCAGATCGCCGATGCCGAGCACAACACTTTGGAGAAATGCGGAATCGTTCGCAAAAACCGAAGCAACAAGTGAACCGAGGCCGCGGCGCGCAATCGCGATAAGATCTTCCACTCCGTCGTATGCGACAAGCGTCGCCAGGGGGCCGAACACTTCGACGTCATGGACAAATTTTGCGTCGAGCCCTTTTTCGCAAACAAGGAGTGTGGGCTGAACAAACGCAGATTTTTGCGGATCGGCATCGATCGGCTGAAACTTTTCATTGCCGCCAAAGAGTACCGCGCACTCTTCTCTCAACTGTCTGATCCGTTCTAGACAAGCAGCTTGCTGCGCTTTGTTCACGACTGGCCCGACGCGCACTTCCGCGTTACGGGGATTCCCCACTTTCAAGGAACTCAAGCGCGCGACGATCGCGTCGCCGACGGCTTGGAGATGTTGCCGCGGAACCAAAACCCGCCGTATCGCAGTGCATTTCTGTCCGGCCTTCAACGTCATTTCACGCACGACTTCCTTCACGAGGAGGTCGAATAGGTCTGTTCCCGGCGCGGCGTCCGGCCCGAGAATCGTGGAGTTGAGGCTGTCCGCTTCGATGTTGACCCGTACGGAGCGGCGCAAGACATTTTCGTGCGAGCGAATGCGGGCGGCCGTGTCCGCAGAACCGGTGAAGGAAACGATGTCGCGCTCGCAAACATGATCCAGAAGATCGCGCGCCGAGCCGCACAGAATCGAGATTGCCCCCGGCGGCAAGATATTCGCCTTCACGATATCTTCGACAATTCTGTGGGCCAGCCAAGCCGTCGGCGAAGCGGGCTTGATTACGATGGGAACGCCGGAGAGCAGCGCGGGCGCGGCCTTTTCACACACACCCCAAGCCGGAAAATTAAACGCATTGATAAAGACCGCGGCGCCTGTTGCCGGCAATAAAAAATGTTGTCCTACGAAAGCGCCCGACTTCGAAATAGAAACCGGCGCGCCTTCCTTTAGAATTTTTCCATCGGCGAGCGCCTGCCCAATTTTCGCGAAATACTTCATCGTGTAAATGGCGCCATCCACATCGAACGATGCGTCGGCCTGATTGGCGCCGAGATTCACAAGTGAAATACGGAAGTACTCCTCGCGATTTGCAGCCAGCGTTTCGGCAATTCTGCCGAGTAAATCTGCGCGCTGGCGATACGTCAGCATGCGAAGCGCGGGGCCGCCGTTCGAACGCGCAAACTCCAGAGCTGCCTTTACATCCACGCCTTGTGACGAAATGCGAGCCAATTCCTCGCCAGTGACGGGATCAAAGAGGGGCTCTCCGGGGCCGGCGCCGTCTTTCCATTGGCCGGATACATAGTTCGGCAGCTTCATAGGTGACCTCCGCTGGAGCGTGACGCCGGTTTGAATCCTCGCACAGTTCGAACCCTGCTTCGAGCCAGATAGTTCGAAATTGAGGCAAAGCGGATGCGAGAATGGTAGATGATAGCACGGCATGGGCAGAATACTGCATGTTGCGATACAGCTAGTCTGGAGGGTGCTGTAGCCCAAGATGTTGAGAATTCCATGTAACGCTAATAAATGCAATACGTTACACTGTTTTCTCGGAACAGAACGAATCAATTCTGCGCGGAGCGCAACAAAATCATTCGAACGCTTGACCGTGGTCACTTCGCATGCGGTATACTGCAGATAGGAGCGAAAGACCTAATCTATCGGCATGCACACCGGCACACACTCGAAAGAGGCCTCCTCGCAACGCGTCGCGCCGGGCTCCAATGGCGATTTCCTATTATTTCTCGGAAAGCGGGTGCGCGAATTGCGCAACCGGCGCGGGCTGACGCGCAAAATGATGGCGAAGGAGGCGGACGTTTCGGAGCGCCATCTCGCGCAACTGGAAGCCGGCGAAGGAAATGTTTCCATCGTGCTGTTGCGAAGGATTGCGGCCGCGCTGCACGTCTCGCTTGCGGAATTATTCGCGACGGAAACGGGAACACAGCATGAAAAGATTCTGATCCAGCGTTTTCTCGAGCGCCTCCCCGCTCACCGAATCGAGGATGCAGTGTCGCGGCTGATGCGCGAGTTCGGAAGCGAAGAGAGAGCGCGGCGATTGCGCGTGGCGCTTATTGGAATCCGCGGCGCCGGAAAATCGACCCTGGGATCGCGCTTGAGCGAGGAGATGAAGATTCCGTTCATCGAATTGGACCAAGAGATTGAAAAAGATACCGGCATGCCGCTAGGGGAAATCTTCTCGCTCTATGGACAGACGGGATACCGCGAAATTGAGAAGCGTTTGTTAGAGCGCGTCCTTCACGAGCACGAACGCGGAGTTCTTTCGGTTGGCGGCGGGGTGGTATCGGAAAAAGAAACGTACGACTACCTGCTTGCGAATTGTTACACCATCTGGATTAAGGCCCGGCCCGAGGAGTACATGGCGCGGGTGATCGAGCAAGGGGATTTTCGCGTGATGGGCGGAAGCGACCGGGCGATGGAAGACTTACGCCGAATACTCGAAGCGCGAGAACCGCTCTACCGGAAGGCGGACATGTATCTCGACACTTCCGGCGATTCCGTGGACGAGAGTTTTGCCAAACTGAAGACCGCAATGCAAAGCAAGCAGGAATAGGAGGGGCGCATGGAGATGGCCGCGACAGAACAACTCCAAACAAAAGTCGAACCGCCAGACTACCGGACAGATCCGGGCCATTACAAGCATTGGCGACTCACATTCGATGCCCCAGTGGCAACGTTGACGATGGACGTGGCGGAAGACGGTGGAATACGGCCGGGCTACAAACTGAAGCTGAATTCGTACGATCTCGGAGTCGACATTGAATTGCACGATGCGCTGCAGCGAATCCGGTTCGAGCATCCGGAGATCCGTTCGGTAATTGTGACGAGCGCGAAGCACAGGATTTTTTGCTCCGGCGCGAACATTTACATGTTGGGGCTATCTTCGCATGCGTGGAAAGTCAACTTTTGCAAGTTCACGAATGAAACGCGAAATGGGATTGAGGATTCGAGCGCGCACTCGGGATTGAAATTCCTCGCGGCCTGTAATGGAACGACGGCGGGCGGCGGATATGAGCTGGCGCTCGCCTGCGACGAAATTATTTTGGTGGACGACCGCTCGTCGGCGGTGAGTTTGCCGGAGCTGCCGCTGCTCGGCGTGTTGCCCGGCACAGGTGGTTTGACACGGGTGACGGACAAGCGAAAGGTGCGTCGCGATCATGCGGATATGTTCTGCACGAATCCGGACGGCGTGCGCGGACGGCGAGCAAAAGATTGGCGGCTGGTGGATGAGGTGGTCAAGCCGCAGCAGTTTGCGGAGCAGGTGAAGCAGCGCGCGCTGAAACTTGCCGAGTCGAGCGATCGTCCCTCCAATGCGACGGGCGTGGCGCTTACACCATTGAAGCGCAAGATTGATGAGACGGGCTTGCACTATGAATATGTGGACGCGCAGTTGAATCGCGAAGCGCGGACAGTGACGCTGACGGTCCGCGCCCCCAAATCCGTGCCTTCGTACGCGATTGAGAGCGTGCTTGCATCAGGCGCAACCTGGTGGCCGCTGCAGATGGCGCGAGAGCTGGATGACTCGATCCTGACGTTGCGAACGAGTGAACTTGAGTTGGGGCTGTGGATCATTAAAACGGCCGGGAATCCCGATGCCGTCTTGGCGGCCGATGAATTTGTTTTGAATAACCAGGACAACTGGTTCGTGCGTGAAGTAGTCGGAATGATGCGGCGGACGTTCGCGCGGCTGGATGTTTCTTCGCGCTCGATGTACGCGGTCATCGAGCCGGGTTCGTGTTTTGCCGGCACGCTTTTCGAGCTGGCGCTTGCCGCGGACCGGATTTACATGCGCGACTCGCAGGACGCGGAAAAAGTGGCCAGTGTCACGCTCTCGAGAATGAATTTTGGGCCGTTGCCGATGGTGAATCATCTCTCGCGACTGGCCGCCCGTTTCTACCAGGATTCCGGTCAAGTTGACGCCCTGCGGAAATTGATCGGACAAAAACTCACGGTTCGCGATGCAGTGGATGGCGGGCTCGTGACAGCCGCGCCCGACGACCTCGATTGGGAAGATGAAATTCGGCAGGCACTGGAGTCGCGCGCAGCGCTCTCGCCGGATGCTCTGACGGGGCTGGAGGCGAATCTTCGATTCGGTGGAAGCGAAACGCTAGAGACGCGGGTTTTTGGGCGGTTGTCAGCTTGGCAAAACTGGATTTTCATTCGGCCCAATGCAGTGGGTACGAATGGAGCGCTGAAAGTTTATGGAACTGGCGCCCCCGTGAAATTCAATTGGGAACGAGTTTAGGAAACACGGCGATCGAAATGGTTGCATGATCGCACGGGTCAACGGAGAACAGCACAGGCTGAAGCCTGTGCCACCGAGAAATTGGGAAGAGCACCGGCAGGAGTGCCTGTGCTACTGAGGAGAAGGCCATGATTGATTACACGGAGAAAATTCCGAACAACGTAGATCTGGGGCGAGACCGCGGCTTGCAGCGCGCGCTGGAACACTGGCAGCCGGCGTACATGGGCTGGTGGTACGACATGGGGCCGAACGAGAGCCACAACTTTGATGTGTACTTGCGGACGGCTATCAGCGTGGAGCCGGACGGATGGGCGCAGTTCGGCTACGTGAAGATGCCGGAATACCGCTGGGGGGTTTTTCTGCAACCGCGTGATGAAAAGCGTGAAGTGAATTTCGGGATTCACAAAGGCCAGCCGGCGTGGCAAGAGGTACCGGGAGAATACCGGTCCACGCTGCGGCGGGTGATTGTGACCCAGGGCGACACGGAGCCGGCTTCTGTGGAACAGCAGCGAATGCTGGGCTCTTCGTGTCCTTCGATGTACGACCTGCGGAATATTTTCCAAGTGAACGTAGAAGAAGGGCGGCACCTGTGGGCCATGGTGTACTTGCTGCACCGCTATTTTGGGCGCGATGGGCGCGAGGAAGCGGAGTCGCTGCTGGCGCGGCGGTCAGGCGACACGGATAATCCGCGCATTCTGGGCGCGTTCAACGAGCCGACGCCGGACTGGCTGGCGTTCTATATGTTTACATTTTTTACGGACCGCGACGGAAAATTCCAGCTATGCGCCTTGGCGGAGTCCGGCTTCGATCCGCTCTCGCGGACGTGCCGGTTCATGCTGACCGAAGAGGCCCATCACATGTTCGTCGGAGAGACGGGGGTTACAAGAATCATCAAGCGCACGTGCGAAGTGATGAAGGAGAACAAGCTGGAGGATCCGGCGCAGGTGCGAGCGATGGGAGTGATTGACCTACAGACGATCCAGCGTTACCTGAATTTTCATTACAGCGTGACGCTCGACCTCTATGGTTCGGATGTTTCCTCGAACGCGGCGAATTATTTCACCAACGGATTAAAAGGACGCTTTCGCGAAACGAAGCTCGAGGACGATCACGTGCTGAGCAACGCGGAGTATCCGGTGTACGAAGTGATTGGAAACAAGATCGTCCAGAAGAAGGTTCCCGCGCTGACAGCTTTGAACGAGCGCCTCCGCGACGATTACATCGAGGAGATTGCGGACGGCGTGGCGCGCTGGCAGAGAGTCATTGATGAAGCCGGCATTCCGTTCAAGCTGACGCTTCCCCACAAGGGCTTTCATCGAGCGATTGGGAATTTTGCGGGACAACACATCGGTATTAGCGGAGAAGTTTTGACAGCGGAGACGTGGAAGAAGCACGAACACGAATGGCTGCCGAGCCCGGAAGACCACAAGTTTGTGCAATCGTTGATGACCGGGCGCGTGGTGGAACCAGGGAAATTTGCGAACTGGATCGCGCCGCCGCTTCGAGGGATTAACAGCAAGCCTTTGGATTTTGAATACGTGCGTTTCAATTGATGCACGGCAATCCTTCTTTCCAAGGACACTGTTTCGTGCAGCCGATCATCGACATCCACATTCACATCATGCCGTACCACATGATGAAGCCGGCCGCGATGGACTTGATGAAGCGCGGCCGGAAAGACTATGCGGAGGTGATGCGCTACTGCGAAGATCCGAAGGCGTTTCTTGGACACCTGGATAGTCTGGGAATTGAGCGAGCGGGGCTGATCAACTACGTCGCTCCGAAAATCATTGGGTTCACGCCAGAGGCGAATGATTGGAGCGCGAAATATTGCAGCGCCGCGCCAGACCGATTGATTGCATTCGGCGGGGTGCTGCCTGGGACCGTTCCGGACTGTGGCGCCGAAGTGGATCGCCTGGCGAAACTGGGCATTCGCGCGATCAAGCTGCACCCCTCGCACCAGGCGATTTCACCGAACGGGTACATGAACGGAAACCGGGACTTGGCGTTGATTTATGAGCGGGCGCAGGCGAACGAGATGCCGTGATGATTCACACGGGAACCTCGATTTTTCCTGGCGCGAGAAATCTGCATGCACAGCCGATGCTGTGCGACGACGTGAGCATCGACTTTCCTAACCTCGTGGTGATTCTGGCACACGGCGGAAGGCCGCTATGGATGAACGAGGCGTTTTTTCTGGTGCGGCGACACAAGAATATGTACATGGATATTTCCGGGATACCAACGCAGAAATTGATGGAGTATTTCCCTCGAATTGAAGATATCGCGGACAAAGTTTTGTGGGGCACGGACTGGCCGGGACCGGGCGTGCCGGAGATTAAAGGAAACATCGAAAAGTTCCATGCGCTTCCGATCGGGGCGGAGGCCAAGCGGAAGATTTTGTATGACAACGCGGCACGGTTATTTCCGGTGTGAGGCGAGATGAGTGATTTGATTACGCTGCCAATGGAGTCCCAGAAGACGGCTCACATTCGAATGACGCTCAACGGCGAGCAGACGGACGTTAGTTTCGCGCCGTACAAAACATTGCTCGAAGTGCTCCGCGAGGACTTGGGACACACGGGCACGAAACACGGCTGCGAATTGGGCGAATGCGGGGCTTGCGCAGTATTACTGGACGGCAAGCCGGTGCTTTCCTGCTTGCTGCTGGCGCTGGAGTGCGACAAAAGAAATGTGCTAACCGTTGAAGGGCTCGGATCAGACGGGAAGCTGCATCCGCTTCAGGATGCGTTTGCGGATTTGGGAGCGGCGCAGTGCGGCTATTGCACGCCGGGAATATTGGTAACGGCGAAAGCGTTGCTGGATCACAATCCGAATCCTTCCAGGAATCAGATTCGAGAAGCGCTTTCCGGCAATTTGTGCCGGTGCACGGGCTATCAGCAGATTTTCGAGGCGGTGGAAGAGGCGATGGTGCGCATCGCGGGGCGCGAGAATTCAGGGCCGTGACGCGCGAGGCAAGGAACGCGAATGCAGGATGAAAAACAGATGCGCGTGATTGGCAAGCCGAGGCGGAGGGTTGACGCTCGCGCAAAAGTGACGGGGCAAACGCGCTTCGCGGACGACATATTTTTGCCGCGAATGGCGTATTGCAAGTTATTGCGTTCGCCACACCCTCATGCGCGTATCCGGAATATCGATACGTCGCGGGCCGCGGCGCATCCCGGAGTGTATTTGGTGCTCACTGGAAAAGATGTTCCGATCGAATACGGAATTTTGCCAGTGAGCCAGGACGAGCAGGCGTTATGCGTGGACCACGTGCGGCATGTAGGCGACCCGGTCGCGGCGGTGATTGCACGCGAAGAGCTGACCGCGTTCGAGGCGCTGGACCTGATTGATGTCGAGTACGAGCTTTTGACGACGATCTCAGACCCGGAAGAAGCGCTGGCTACTCCCGAGCCGCGGATTCATGACTACGGCGAAGAAGGAAACATTCACAAGCGTGTATCGCTGGAATTCGGAAATGTGGAGCAAGGATTTGCGGAAGCGGATGAAGTGTTCGAGGACACGTTCTTCTACCAGGGAAACACACACCTGCCAATCGAACAGCACGCTGCCGTCGCAATCAAGGATCCCGAAGGAAAGCTGACCATCTGGAGCAGCACGCAGACGCCGCATTATTTGCATCGCGCGCTGGCGAAAGTCTTGCAGATGCCGCCAGGGCACATTCGCGTGATCGCTACGCCGAACGGCGGTGGATTTGGCGGGAAGAGCGATCCGTTCCATCACGAAATTGTTGTCGCCAAGGCGGCGCTGTTGTTGGACCGGCCCGTGAAAATTTGTTTGACGCGCGAAGAGGTTTTTTATTGCCATCGGGGCCGGCATCCGGTGCTCATGAAATTCAAAACCGGCGTGAAGAAAGACGGCACGATTACCGGAATGCATTTGCAAACGCTGATCGACGGCGGCGCGTACGGCTCGTACGGCGTGGCGAGCACGTTTTACACGGGCGCGCTGCAGACAACGACGTACCACGTTCCGCGCTACAAGTTTCAAGGATGCCGGACATTCACGAACAAGCCGCCGTGCGGTCCGAAACGCGGCCATGGGACAGTGCAGCCTCGCTTCGGGCAGGAAGTGCAGCTCGACAAGATCGCGGAGAAGTTGCGCATCGATCCGGCGGACATGCGGCTGCACATAGCGGAGTCCTCGAATGCGGTGACGGCGAATTTTTTCCGGCTGAGTGTTGTGAATCTATCGGAATGCATTCGCCGCGTCGTGAAGTCGTCGGATTGGAAGGAAAAATTTCGGAAGCTGCCGGAGGGCCGCGGGGTTGGCCTTGCTTGCTCCGCGTATCTGACGGGAGCGGGACTGCCCATCTATTGGAACAAAATGCCACACTCGGGCGTGCACATTAAATTTGACCGCGGCGGCGGCGTGTCGGTTTTTTGCGGTGCGACGGAGATCGGGCAAGGTTCAGATGACGTGCTCGCGGGAATTGTCGCGGAAGTTTTGGGACTCGAGACGTTTGATATTCGGTTGTACACGGGCGATACGGATTTGGGGCCGGTAGATCTGGGTTCCTATTCGAGCAGAGTGACAATCATGGCGGGCAACGCGGCCTTGCAAGCCGCGGAGCGCGGGAAAGCGATCATCGCGGAAGCGGTGGCGGAGAAACTTGAAGTTCCGAAAGAGCGATTGCGCTTCGCGGACAGACGCGTTTTTGATTCCGCGACGCCTGAGAAGAGCGTTGCGTTTGCCGAGGCGGTCTGCCTGGCGGAAGCGCGGTTCGGCACGATTGGAACGATGGGTTCGTATACACCTCCAAAATCGCCGGCGCTTTACAAAGGCGGAGGCGTGGGACCGTCGCCAACGTACTCGTACACCGCTGCCGTAGTCGAAGTGATCATCAATCCGGCAACCGGATGGATCATTGTGCCTAAGATTTGGATCGCGCACGACATCGGGCGCGCGCTGAATCCGACGCTGGTGCGAGGCCAGGTGGAAGGAAGCGTATACATGGGGCTGGGCGAGGCGCTGATGGAGGAGCAGGAGTTCCGAAAGCTGCCGAAAAAACTTTCGCACGCACTGGTGCACAAGTTCCCATCGATGCTCGAGTACAAAAGCCCGACCTCTCTGGATATGCCGGAAGTGGTCACGGAGTTGATCGAGGAACCCGATCCGCGGGGGCCGTTTGGTGCGAAAGAAGCCGGACAGGGTCCGCTGCTGCCGATTATGCCTGCGGTCGCGAACGCGATTTACGACGCGGTTGGCGTGAGGATTGATGAGGTGCCCATCACGCCGGAAAAAATCGTGAAAGCTCTCGCGGAAAAGAAAGCGGGGCGCGAGCCGCGTTTTGGACCGAGCCATTTTCCGCACGTCAACTGGCCGGAAGCGTTGCGCGTTCCTCCGCCGTGGGAGGGAGGAGATGGGCACGCGGTCAATGATGTTCCGCGACCGGCGAAGCGCCGCGATGAAAAAGAAAAGGTGCTCAGCTCATGATGCGGCTGCCTCTTTTCGAGTTTTGCGCTCCGCGCACCTTGGAAGAAGCGGCGCGGATATTGGACGGCGAGGGAGCAAAGGCCATGCCGCTTGCCGGCGGCACGGATTTGCTTCCAAACATGAAGCGAAGACAGCAGGTGCCGCGAACGCTGATGAGCCTGCGCTACATCGAAGAATTGCAGCGCATTCGATTGGACCATTCGGCTTCCCAGCTCGGCGCCTGTGTCACGCTTGCGGACATCGCGGCTGACGGGCGCTTTCGAAACGGTCTGACGGCGCTTGCGCAAGCGGCTTCACTGGTGGCGACGCCGCCTATTCGGAACATGGCGACGCTCGGCGGCAACCTGTGCCTGGATACGCGGTGCAACTACTATGATCAGAATTACGAGTGGCGAAAGGCCATCAACTTTTGCCTGAAGAAAGATGGAGATACTTGCTGGGTGGCGCCGGGGAGTCCAAAGTGCGTGGCGGTGTCTTCGACAGACACGGCCCCGGCATTAATCGCACTTGGTGCCAGAGTCCGTCTAGTCTCGCGTTTGGAGAACCGCGAAGTCTTGCTCGCCGATCTTTATAACAATGATGGCCTCGAGTACATCAAGCGCAAACCTAACGAAATTCTGGCGGAAGTTTTGCTGGATTCCCAGGACGGCTGGAAGAGCACTTACTGGAAACTGAGGCGGCGCGGTTCTTTTGATTTTCCGGTGCTTTCGGTTGCAGCCGCTGCTCGTATTTCGGCCGGTGGGGTGGTTGAGGATGCCCGCATTGTGATCGGTTCCGCTGCTTCGCGTCCGCTGGTTGCGGCGGAAGCAACAAAATCTCTCGTGGGTCGAGCCCTAAATACAGAGTCGATTGCGGAAGCTGCCGTTCTCGCCGCTCGCATCGCCAAGCCGCTGGACAACACGGACTTCGATATGAGCTGGCGCAAGAAAGTCACAGGGGAATACGTGACTTGCGCTTTGCGAGAACTTCGCGGCGACGACATGCGCAGCGAGCGCGCGAGCTTGATGCGAACATGTCTCAATTGATCGCTGAGGTTTTTTTTCGCACTCTTGCGCATAAGTCTTCTCTTTCAGATCGTGGACATATGCGAGACGAGCAAGTACGGTTGAAATAAACTTATCTTATCTGCTCGCAAGTAGTGCAAAAGCCGGGGTCAAAAGCCACTCGCGTTTGCGGGCGTTTTTCTGTATCTTCCCTGCACCCAAGTCTTGACGTATCGAATCCAAGACCATAAGGAGATCGCGGTGACAAGACTACTCGCAAGCGTTTTGTTCCTTGCGCTGCTGAGTGCCCCATCTTCGCGGGCCCAAGCCGGACCGGAGCAGGGCGGGCATGATCTGCAACTCTGGACCGGTGGCGGGCACGGACTGAATGGGAGCACCGCAAGCAGCGGCGTGTGGAACGTCGGCGCACGTTACGGGTGGATTCTGACCGCGCCGCATGGGCCGGGCTTATTGCGCGGGCAGTTTGAATATGCGGTAGACGTCGTGCCGGTCTTTCTGGTGGTCCAGCGCACCGGAACTGCCATCGGATTCGGCTTGAATCCCTTTGCGCTGAAATGGAATTTCACGAGGTCGCGAAAGGTCGTTCCCTATTTTGAACTCGGAGGCGGCACGCTTTTTACGAATACCGATGTGCCTCCCGGCACTTCGCGCGTAAACTTCACGTCGAGCGGCGCGCTCGGCTTGCACTTTCTGCGAAACAAGTACAACTGGAGCGCCGAGATCCGCTTCATGCATATTTCAAACGCCGGTCTTGCCAATTTGAATCCTGGAATCAACACACTTCAACTACGATTGGGCTTCGGACGGTTTAGCCATTCGAACTAGCCAGGGCTCTTTAGGGGCGGTATGATGGAGCGCGTCCAGCCTGCAGGAACTGCAGAATTCGCAATTCAGGCATCATTCCTGGAATAAATCAAAACCAGAGAAGGTATAAGGCTAAGGGGACAAAACATGAAAACGACGATGATTTCGGTTGGAGCGCTGTTGCTGGCGGCGTTGGGCCTGGGGATCCACGGAATGCGGGCGGATGGCAAGGCGCCTGCCGTTGGCACCTCCGCTCCTGACTTCACGCTCAATTCCCAAGAGGCCAAACCCGTTAGCCTGCACGATTTTAAAGGCAAGTGGGTAGTGCTCTATTTCTACCCGAAAGATTTTACGAGCGGATGCACAGTCGAAGCCCACAACTTCCAGCGCGACTTGGCGCAATACGAGCAGAAGAATGCCGTAATCGTTGGCGTCAGCGTGCAGAACGAGGACTCCCACCAAAAGTTTTGCACGAAGGAAGGCCTGAGCTTCAAGCTGCTCGCCGACACCAAGACGGAAGTTTCGGCGCTCTATGACTCCGTGATGAATTTTGGCGTTGCCAAGCTCTCCGCGCGGCACACGTTTCTAATCGATCCAAACGGCGTTGTGCGCAAGGTCTATCTTGATGTAAAGCCCCAGCAGCACAGCGAAGAAGTCCTCGCTGCGCTGACGGAGCTGCAGGCCGCTGCAGCAAAGTAACCCCCACTTCCCGGAGGAATTTTATGAAGCGCAAACTGATCGGAGCTCTGACCGCATTGCTCTGCGCGGCGCTTGCCCTGATTTCGTACGCCAATCCCGTGAAAACTGAAACCGTGAGTTACAAGAGTGGCGATGAAACCGTCAGTGGATTCCTTGCACTGCCGGAAGGCACTGGCAAGCATCCTGCGCTCGTTGTCATTCACGAATGGTGGGGACTCAACGATCAGATCAAGGACGAGACCCGCAAGTTTGCGGCACAAGGGTATGTCGTACTGGCCGTGGACTTGTATCGTGGAAAAGTGGCCACGACGCCCGACGAAGCGCACGAATTGATGCGCGGCGTGCCCGATGACCGTGGAATTCGCGATCTCGAAGCGGCCTTTACGTACCTCGCGGCGCGGCCCGAAGTAAGAGCGGACAAGATCGGCTCGGTCGGCTGGTGCATGGGAGGCGGTTGGTCCATCAAATTGGCGATGAGTGAGCCGAAACTGGCGGCATGTGCCGTGAACTATGGCTCGCTACCGACGGAAGCCGCGAGCATCGCCAGGATTCAAGCCCCAGTTCTGGGAAATTTCGGTGCGGACGACCGCGGCATCACGCCCGACTCCGTGCGTGCCTTTGAAGCCGCGATGAAAACCGCCGGCAAGTCCGTAGACGCAAAAATTTACGAAGGGGCAGGCCATGCCTTCGAAAACCCGAACAACAAAGATGGATACCGCCCGCAGGCGGCCGCGGATGCGTGGGCGCGAATGACGGCGTTCTTCAAGAAAACCCTGCTGTAGATTGCGCTTATTGCGACAGGGGTTTTGCAACGCGGCGCCGGGCTAGCGATTCGCCAAGACGCTGAGCCCCGGCACATTCATCAGCCGTTCGTCGGCCGTAACAAGAGTCATGTCGTAAACTTTTGCTGTGGCAACAAGGATCCGGTCCGCTGGATCACGGTGACCCAGCATCGTGAAGCGTAGTTCATGCGCGACTCCCCATCGCAACGGCGCTTCGATAAGCGCCAGGTCCTCCGCGGACTTCTTGAACCATTCACCGAAGTCCTGTCCGAGTTTGATCCTTCTTTTCTCGAGGAGGATCGCAACTTCCCAGATACTGACCGGAGACAGGAACCGCTCGTTATCCACATTCGCCAACTCCCGCGCTACTTCGGAAGTCAGCTGTTCCGGCGCGGTGTAATTCCAAATCCAAATGTGTGTGTCGAGCAAAAGCCTCACTTGGACTTTTTCTCCGGCGCGAACTCGGACTTCGGCCTCGGATCTTGGGCCGCCTCCCAATCCGACATGTCGCCGATGGGACCCACGATATCGCCCAAAATCTCCATGGTCCCGATTCCGCCCCCGAGCCGTATCGCGCGCCCGACGCCTCCCGGCGGATTGATCTCGGCAATGGGTTGGCCGAAGCGAGTCACGCGGATTGGCTGCCCCGTCTTTCGAACTCGCTCGAGGACGGCAAGGCAGGTCGCCTTAAATTTCGAGATGGCTATCTCTTTCATGTATCTGAACTCCTATGAAGAGCTTACACTCCATTTAGCCCATAGTCCAACCATAGTTAGACCATGGTTGAGCTTTATCCTCCTGTTTATCCCAAGCCGGGATACTGCTGAAAACCTTGCATCCACCAGGGAGTCTATAGCTATAGAATCCGCTCGACGAACCGCGCAAAAGGAGACGGCCAAAAAGTTATGTCAAGACGTTCGCCTATCGCAAGTAAGTTCTTCTGGTTAGGGTTCGCACTGGCTGCGCTTACTTTTGCAGCTTGCGACGCACAAACCGCACAAGGCCAGTCCGCTGTGGCCGAAATTCCCAAGACGCCGACCGGCGAACAACTCTCTGCATGGTTAGCCGCATTCAACAGTGGCGATCGGGCCGAACTTGAAAAATTTCGGAGCCACTTCGCGAACCCCGAAGAGCACAAATTGGAGGGAATGATCGCCTTCCGGCAACAGACCGGAGGATTCGATCTAAAGAGGATTGAGGAATCCAGCGCCACGAAGCTCACGGGGCTTGTTCAAGAGCGCAATTCCGATCAAATCGCGCGGGTCACAATCGAGGTGGAAACCGCGGCACCTTCCCGCGTCACACATCTAGACCTGCGTGCCCTCGAGCGACCCGCTGAATTCGCGATTCCTCGCCTGAGCCAGAGCGAATTGGTCGCCGCGCTTCGCGAAAAGCTGGAAAAAGATTCTGCCGTCGGCAAGTTCGCCGGAGCCGTACTCCTGGCTAAAGACGGAAAGCCTATCTTTACCGGCGCGTATGGCATGGCCGACCGCGAAAAGAAAACTCCCAATACACTCAACACGAAATTCCGCATTGGCTCAATGAACAAGATGTTCACCGCCGTATCGATCCTGCAACTCGTGCAAGCCGGAAAAATAAATCTCAGCGATCCCCTCGGCAAGTACATCGCCGACTACCCGAACAAGGACATCGCCGCGAAAGTCACGATCCAGCAGCTGCTGACTCACACCGGAGGCACTGGAGACTTTTTCGGCCCGGAATTCGATGCCCATCGTCTGGAACTGAAGACGCTGCAGGACTATATGAAACTCTATGGCCAGCGCGCACCCGAATTCGAACCGGGAAGCCGTTGGGAGTACAGCAATTATGGATTTCTGTTGCTCGGCGTGATCATCGAGCGTGTCAGCGGAAAAAGCTATTACGATTACGTCAGCGAAAACGTCTATGCACCTGCAGGCATGGCCTCCTCCGGCTCTTTTCCAGAGGACCAGAATGTTCCGAATCGCTCCGTTGGCTATACCATGTTCGGCGGCGGCGGCCTGCGGCCCAACACAGACACGCTACCTTTTCGCGGAACGTCCGCAGGCGGTGGCTACTGCACCGTCGAGGACTTCCTGCGCTTCGCGAATGCCTTGCGCGAACACAAATTGTTGGGTGCGCAATACACCGAGTTGCTCACGACAGGCAATGTGGACACCCCGCGCGGCGCGAAATACGCATTCGGGTTCATGGACGCCGATTCGGGCACGCCCATGCGCCATTTCGGGCACGGCGGCGGCGCCCCGGGCATGAACGGCGATCTCCAAATCTTTCCCCAAAGTGGCTATGTCATGGTGGTGCTTTCAAATCTGGACCCGCCCACTGCCAGCCGTATTTCGGACTTCCTCGTTAATCGACTGCCAGCCAACTGACCAGACAAGATTCCAACACCTTCGAGCATCTAGTCCTAGAACTAGCCGCTGCACTTTGCATAGCTTAAGCGGGCTAGATATCTGCATCATTTTTGGAAATTAGGATAATTTATACTGCTTGGAGAGAACAAATCTCCAAGAAGCCCGTCTACCAGTCATATCAGGGCGTGGTCCTTGCGATGGGGTGTAGCTGAATTCCTCGTTTGACTAATCGAGGATACTGTATACAATCCCTCCAAACCCCCATATAGAGCCTCGCGGTCTTACGCGAGCTCCAATTGGGGATCAGGGTGTGGTTTTCGGAACTATAGGCCCATGCACGATGCGCTTCGTCTATAAGTACTGGGAGGGGTGATGAGAATCCGCATTTTATTTCTTTTCGTATTCCTCAGCTTTTTGTCAGCAAACATTTCGGCACAAATTGCAATTACAGGGAAAATCACGGGGGTAGTGACCGACTCTTCCGGAGCAGCGGTTCCAAACGCTACGGTGACCGTAAAGAGCACTGCACTGATGACTCCGCGTACCACAAATACAGGAGCAGACGGGGGCTTTCTGTTCGATCTGCTCGCGCCCGGCACCTATGAGGTCACAGTGACTGCGGGCGGGTTTCGGACCGTCAACGAGACAGGCATTGTCATTACGGCCGGCTTCACCGCTACCGTCAACTCCAAACTACAAGTCGGAGAAGTCAGCCAGACCATCCAGGTGGAAGGAGAACCCGTGGTCGACCTGCAGAGCGTTCAGACCTCCACCACATTTGACCAGGCCCTGCTGCAGGAGATACCGAGCGGACGCGATCCCTGGTCAACTGTCGCGCAGATGCCCGGCGTGACATCCAGCACCTTCGATGTAGCAGGCAACAATAGCTACCAGCAGTCTGCCATGCAGGTGCACGGCAGCACGCAAGCAGAACAAATTTACAGTTACAACGGTCTCGATTTGAATTGGCCCGGTGCCAACGGCGGTTATACCCAGTTCTATACCAATCATGACTCCTTCGACGAATTTCAAGTCGTCGCCGACAATGCACCGGCTTCCGTGCCCATCGGCGGAGTCTATATGAACATGGTTACAAAATCCGGATCGAACCAGCTTCACGGCCTTGCCGCCATTTATTATTTGACGGCAGCAACTCAAGCTGGCGTGTACTTTCCCAATTACGGCGGCTCGCCCGTAAAATCGGGGTCGCCGTTTGACATGACCCGCGACACCTCCGCTAGCCTCGGCGGTCCCCTCATGAAGGACAAGTGGTGGCTTTTCGGCTCCTATCGCCGTTACGACTTGCGCCAACAAATACTCTCGGTGACGAATCAGGCCGGCGTTCCGGTTGTGGACGTCAATCACCAGACCAACACCGACCTCCGGAGCGATTATCAAGTCAATTCCAAAAACAAGTTCAGCTTCATCTGGCTTTACAATGAACAGAACCGCTTCTTTCGCCGAGACACCGCCTATTCTTTTGTGACTCAGGATGCCAGTTGGTTGCAGATCGAGCCGGCCTACATCCTCCAAGGCCTCTGGACGAGCCAAGTGACCAATAATTTCTTGTTGGATTTTCGCGTCGGCTGGAACAAAATCGTCTTCCCTCTAAGCTATCAGCCCGGCGTAACTTCGGCGGACATCAATATTCAAAACATACCCGCCTCAACGGAGACCGGCGCGGCGCCCTACCAGTTCGCAAATCCGGCGTGGGTCCTTAAGTGGACTGCTGGCGGTTCCTGGTACAAGCCCAATCTCGCAGGTACTCACAACTTTCAGTTCGGTCTCGAGTGGGGCAAGAGCTACAACTCGTATATCTATAACGTCAATCAAGGAATCAACGAAATCCTGAATATGGACTCGACCGGTAAACCCAGCAACCAGGTGCTGGCCTACAACTCGCCAACAACTCAGAAAAACTACTTCCGCGACACCAGCCTTTACTTGCAGGATACCTGGACGCTGAAACGACACATCACCCTCGATCTGGGGCTGCGCTACGACAAATTCCGTACCTACTACCCGGCGCAAACGCTCGATCCAAACCAAACATTTGCCCAGCTGTTTCCAGTCCCAGCCGCAGACCTGACCGCATCCGGCAACCTCGTGGATTGGAACACCGTTTCGCCTCGCATCGGCGTGGCGATTGATCCCACTGGAAAAGGCGATTCCGTCGTGCGTTTCGGCTACGGGATTTACTACATCATGCAGGGCACTGGCCTCGCCGAGACCGCAAATCCCGTAGGCCTCGCCGGCAAGTATTACGCCTGGACTGACACAAACAACGACGGAATCCCCCAGCAGAGCGAATGGCTTCCCAAGGGGGCAGCCACAACTCCGGTCGGCGCGTTCGGCGGCTCTAGCACGCACATCAATCCCAACATGAGCAGGCCCTATTCAGAACAAATCAGCGCGGGCTACGAGAAGCAGATCTGGCGCAACCTTCGCGTCGCCGCAACGTACTACTACCGCACCAAGAAAAACTTGATCGGCATCGAAAACACGGCCGTCCAAAAATCGGATTACGTACCAATTACCACTCTTAATGGAAGCCCCATCATCAACCCGATAACAAATCAGCCGTTGACCCTCTTCAGCTTCCAGCCAACCGACACTTCGAGGTATGGGGCATTCAACTTCGTGGTCAACAATATTCCACTCTTGAACGACAATGCCTATCACGCTGTCGAATTCACCGCAGTCAAGCGGCTGTCCAACAAATTGATGATTCTTGGCGGATTCACCATTCAGCGCCAAAAAGGCATCTATGGCCGCGGCTACTCGGACCAGGCCACGGGCGACAACTTCACGGATCCGAACAATGACATCAATCGCAACAACAACTACTTGAACCTCGACGCCACCTACGTATTCAAGGTCGATGCCACTTACGAGCTGCCGTTCAAAATCGGTACGAGCGTTAACTTCCAGCATTACACCGGATTCCCGATCCAGCCAACGGAGACTTTCGGCGTGCCCGACGGAAACTCCCCGGTTGACGTCATCAACGAATCCGTTATCCTCCAGCCTGCCGGCATTCTGCGCTTGCCCAGCGTGAATATGCTCAACCTTCGTTTGTCTCGCGAGTTTGTGCTTAGCGACCGGTGGCACCTTACACCGACCGCCGATTTCTTCAACGTAACCAACTCGCAAACGGTCATTGGCAAAGTCTCGAACTTTGGCTCCAGCTATTTGTATCCCTACGCCACCATCAACCCGTTCGTGACGCGTTTCGGTCTGCGCTTCACGTTCTAACTCGGACGACTGTCTTTGGATTGAGATATTGCTTTTCTGCTCGGCGGGTGGGGTGATACTTTCACCTCACCCGCCGAACCAGTTTCGGGAATTCTCATCTCTTTATCGGCTGTCAAGGGGGCGCAATGCATAATCGGATACATGCGGTCGGAGCCGCAATCATCCTGCTGGCAGGCGTGGGCAGCGCCCAAGCACAGACTTCCAATCGCAAGCCAAAGCCCACATCTAAGCTCACCATCGAACAACTAATCGAAATCAAGCACCCTTCTGACCCCGTCTGGTCCCCGGACGGCAAGCTCGTCGCCTTTGTTTGGGACCGCGCGGGCGTTTCAAATTTCTACACCGCCAATGCCGACGGAAGCGGCCAGCCTAAGCCTCTGACAACCTTTTCCGAGGGACAAGTCGGAGGCGCATTCTGGAGCGCAGACAGCGATCTCCTGTACTTTCCACACGACGGCGATCTATGGCAGGTCGCAGTTTCGGGCGGCGCTCCCAAACCGGTTTGGAGCAAAGCGGATCCCGGCAGTGGTTACGTCCTATCGCCAGATAGCAAGCGTGTCGCCTTTGTCCGAAGCAGCCGCCAGGCGACTGACGACGCGCCTCGCGCGAGCGATCTCATCATCCGTTGGCTGTCCGACGGAACCGAGTCGACCACCGCCCACGACGACGTCAGTATCCGCAACATCTTGTGGTCCCCCGACGGCGCTTCCATCGCGTACATAGCTGGTTCAAAAATTATCCATCACGATGAATCGCCCTCTTATTCCGGCGCCAAACTGATCTACCGCGTATCCGAATATGTGCCCGGCCAAATCTACGCCCTCAAACTCGCAGGCGGTACACCTGTCGCCATTGCCAAGCCTGCCGAATATGGCGGTCTCGCCTGGATGGACCCCACACATCTCGTCTTCGACGGCCAGTCCAGCGACTTCAAGAATTATTTCATCTACGTCGCCGACGCCGCTAGCGGCTCCACAAAAACTATCCACGAAATTCACGAAGACAAATTCTGGAGCATCCCCGATTGGGGCGAAGCAGGCGCGCAGCCTTGGCCCTCTCCGAACGGCAAGTGGATCGCCTTCCTCAGCGACCAAGAAGGCTGGGACCATCTCTACGTCATGCCGGCGTCGGGCGGCGACGCTGTCCAAATCACCAAAGGCAAATTCGAGGCGTGGCGTCCGGCGTGGTCGCACGACAGCACACGCATCGCGTTCGACGCCAACCTTGAGGGTCATCCCGGCGACCGCGTCCTCGGCATCGCAAAGATCGGCGAAGATCCGGCGCACGCTGAAGTTACTTACATTCCCGCCGCGCCCGGCACAAACATCGAGCCGCACTGGTCGGAAGGCGACGGCCGACTCGTCTATCAGCACACCGACACGCACAAGAGCGCCGACCTTTTTACCATTGGCACAAACGCCGGTGCGCAACCCGTGCGCCTCACCGACTCCATGCCCGCCGGAATGGATCACTCCCAGTTTGTCGAGCCGCAGTTCGTGCATTATCCCGGCCCCGACGGCCAGCAGGTTCCTGGCTGGCTTTTTGTCCCGAAAAATTTCGACAAAACGAAGAAACATCCAGCCATCCTGTGGATCCACGGCGACGGTGTGAATCAAAACTACGACGGCTGGCACGTTCAGCGGAACTACGCCGTCTACTACAGCATTCATCAGTATTTTCTTCAGAAAGGCTACGTCGTTTTCGCTCCCGATTATCGCGGCAGCATCGGATACGGGCGCGACTGGCGCACTGGCGTTTACATGGACGTGGGCGGCAAAGATGCGAAGGATGCCTGGATGGGCGCGAATTATCTAAAGACTCTTCCGTACGTCGATGCCGATCGCATTGGCGTCTGGGGCTTAAGTTACGGCGGCTTTTTCACTCTGATCGCCATGACCGATCAGCCCAGACTCTTCCGCGCGGGCGTCGACGTCGCCGGCGTCGTCGACTACGTGATGTATTACTCCGATCCATATCACGGGGATTGGACCGCAAGCCGCATCGGCACTCCCGAACAAAACCCGCAAGTCTATGCCAACGCTTCGCCACTCTCGCACATTGACCGCCTCGAGCGGCCACTGTTAGTGCTCCACGGCACCGCCGACGTCAATGTTCCGTTCCTCGAATCCGTCTGGCTAATGGACGAAGCCCTAAAAAAGCACAAAGGTGACTTGGTCGACTTCATGATCTATCCGGGAGAGTTTCACTACTTCACGCGCGAGCACGTCCTCCGCGACGCCTGGCATCGCGTCGACGACTTTTTCGACTTGCATCTGCGCGCGCCCGCAAAGGTGCAGGCTCATTGACGCGATCAGTCCATTCGCAGAATCAATGGCTCGGTTCCAGAATTAGTTTCTGCACGCGCCAGTTTAGAAGTTCGGCCACGTACAACTCATTCTCGGATGGACACGCGATTTCGTGGATCCACCCGAATTGCCCAAGCTGCTTGCCTGATTTTCCAAGCATCCCCAGCACTTTTCCGTCGAGGCTCAGTTTGTAAATTCGTCCCGGAAATGCGTCGGATGTGTACAAAACTTGCTTCGGTCCCGGGGTGATGCAAACCGTCCACGGTGCTCCGGGCGCCATCGTGCCGCTAGTCGCGGTCGGCTTGTTGCCGATGGCGGGACGCGCGTCCGCGGGCGCGGTCACATCAATCTTTATCTGCCGCAGAAATTTTCCGTCGCCATCGAACACTTGGATTCGGCTATTCCCGCGGTCCGCCACATAAACATTTCCGTTCGCGTCCACGGCAATATTATGTGGCGTGCGGAATTGCCCCGGCTGATCGCCCGGCTCTCCCCACGACTTCACCCAGTTGCCATCCTTATCTATTTTCGCGACACGCGAATTGATGTATCCGTCGCTGATGAAGGTGTTCCCTGCCGCATCCCAGGCCATGTCCGTCACCTGGCGAAACATTCCATTCGCGGGCGGTAAGGGAGGGTTCGGGTGCTTAAGCGGTCCAGTGCCTTCGTCCGAGGCTTCCTGCTTGCGGCCAAACACCATCACCACGCGGCCCCCCGGGTTGAACTTGATCAACATGTCCGAACCTTTGTCCGCGACCCAGATGTTGTCCTGCTTGTCAACGCGCACCGCATGCGCGAATGACCACGCATAAAGATTGTGGCCGATCTCTCGCACGAATTTTCCGTCCGCATCAAACTCCAGCAGTTGCGCCGCGCTCGCTCCATACGCAGGTCCTGTGCTATTGCCCCGCGAAAAAACGAAAACGTGCCCTCTCGAACTGACCGCTACCCCCGCAACCTCTCCCAAATAGATTTCCGGCGGCAATTTCAGAAAATCAGGAACAGATGTAAATCGAATTTCCGGGGGCTGCTGCGCAAAAACCGTTCCGGACGCAAATAGGAAAAGACCGGAGAGCCAGACGAGCATCACTCGCTTCATGGAGTTCACCTCGCTACTTCGCGTCCCGCATCATACGCGCTGTCGCATGACATGTGCCAGGAATCTGCTTGAACGAGCACCTAGCGCATCGGCGTGACTGCGATTCCTTAATCGCCGGTCAGAGCTTTGTACTGCGGTCTTGTTAGCGGAACGACCGAGAGTCTTCCCTCGCGCACCAGCGGCGAATCCGCGAAGAGTTTGTCCGCTTTGATTTGCGCCAGCGACCACGGCTTCGCAATCGGTTTCCCGGCCTTGATCCTGACTATAGGCACCTTGGGATCGGACGCGTCCACGGAAATCACCGTAGCCGTTCCAACCGCGCTCTTTCGGTTGGCGGTCTCGTAAATAACCAGACGCGCTCCGGATTGTATCTCCCGCAGATTTTTCACACCGGCGGGACTCGTTACGCCCTCCCACACGGTAACTTCGTCTTTTTGCAGGTCCGCAAAAGAATATTCAGACGGTTCGGTTTTCAACAAATAATCGGTAGGCATAATAGCTCCCCGAGTGCGCGCTGCACCCCTCCTCAATTTTACGCGTTGCGTGCCACCCACGCGCGTGGCCCGGGATCGTCTCGTATCCTTAGACGGGGCAGCGCCGCTTGCAAAGCACAACGTCGCCAACACGTAGCAACGCGAAGGCGTTCTTAATCTTCAATCGCAAGCAACGTCATCGCCTTCGGCTATTTTAAGGTGCCTTTGTTGCCACAACGCCAAGATCGGCGATGTTGTCTCCCTTTTTCAGCGAAGGAACCGCATTGATGTGCAGCACCACACCGGAAACGGGCGCCCGCGGCTCTTGGATGACCTTGTCGAAGTAATCCGTGATTTTTCCCAGCTTCATTCCTTCCTCCACGTAGGTTCCGCGATTCACGTACGGATACCAGATCCCCGGGCCGTCGGAAAGCACATCCACAACTTTCGCAAGCCATACAGGATTCTCGATGAAGTGCGGCTCACCAGGAATCATCTTCAAGTAGCGCATCGTGCTCAGCGTCCCGTTCACCAGCAGCGACACGTCATCCGTTTCGACCGTGCCCGCGTGCCCCGCTTCCACAACAATCGACGGCTTGCCGCGCACGGACGCCGTGTTGTCCAGATATCTCGTCGCGTTGATGTCCGTCGGCCGGTCGCTCCAGATAATGATGTGATCCAGCCCGAACGCTAGCACCATCTGTTTTGACGTTTTGTCCTGCTCTACGTTTCCAACCGCGCCCCAGTAAGCGTACGGCCGCAAATTCTCGTCCAGGTCGCCGCCGTGGTAGTCGATCAAATAATCGCAGTGGTCCACCACGTCTTTGGTAATCATGTACAAGACGCGGTCCGTCTGTGTGCCATCCATTTTGCCGGGGTAATAGCGATTCATGCTTTTGTTGTCGATGGGATTCACGTGCGGCACTTTTTGCTCGAACGAGGGGATGTTCACGAGCGGAACCAGAATCACCGTGCCGGAAACTTGCGCTGCATCAAGTTCGCCGATCAGTTTTTCTACTGCGATGATCGAAACATATTCCGTCCCATGCGCTCCGGTCACCAAGGCCAGCACCGGTCCCGGCTTCGCGCCGTTCACCACCACAACTGGAATGTTGGTCCCGGCGTCAACACCCGCGGGTACTTCGATATAGCCGTTTGCCTTCTGCCCCGGCGACGCGGTGGCTGTGCCGACGGTGAACGAAGCGCGCTGCGCAAGAACGCAAATTGGCAAGAATAAGAAGATAAGCACAAACGTAAGACAGCGAGAACGCATCATTCGCCTCCTTCTTTCACCCGCGGCGCTGGTTGCACTGGCGGCGTCGCCGGCGCGGAATCGCCTTTCACGTAGTGGCCGAACCAGGCCAGGTAGCGCTCCAGGCGGTCCTTGATGTGCGACGGAACAGTGAACCCGTGATATTCGCCCGGGTACACCACGAGTTCCGTGGTGCGGCCCAGCGCTTTCATGGCCTCGTACATCTGCTCGCCTCCCAGAATTGGCACATTCGCATCAAGATCGCCGCCCATAAAAAGCGTCGGCGTCGTAATGTTCTTCACCCGGTAAAAAGGCGAAATCTTGTCCCAGAGCGCCTGGTGTTCCCAGGGGTAGCCGAGTTCGATTTCGTACTCCCGCTGGTAGTGGTCATGCCCGTAGTAGCTGGTGAGCAGCGCGACGCCGGCTCCGGAAATAGCAGCTTTGAATCGAGTCGTCTGCGCAATGATGAAGTCGGTCGAGATCCCGCCGTAGGACCATCCCCCGACACCGAGCTTATCCGGATCGGCGATGCCCTGCTCCACCGCGTAATCCACCATCGCAATATCGTCCTGATCGTCCTTGTTGCCCCAGTCCGCATAAATCGCGGCGCAGAATTTCTGCCCGTAGCCGGAAGAGCCGCGCGGATTCGGCAGCAGCACGGCATAGCCGTTCGCGGAGAAGAGTTGCACGAGGTGGTCGAACGCGGCGGAATACTGGCCGACGGGTCCTCCATGCGGGTGCAAAAGTGTCGGCGCCTTCTTTGCTGCATCGTGTCCGACAGGTTTATAAAGATAGCCGGCGACGGATGTTCCGTCCTTGCTCTTAAAATGTACGTATTCCGGCGACGAAAGCCGGAGTTGAGATATTAGCTCGTCGTTCGTTTTGGTCAGTCTTGTTAACTCACTCCCCTTTTGAAGAAAAATCTCGTCGGGACGGTCGGGTGTGCTGATTTGCGCTGCAATCTGGTCATCCTTCCCTACGCTAAAGCTTCCGACGGTGAGCCGCCCGCCAATCGGCCGCGCAATCTCGCCGCCCGCGACCGCAATCCGGCAGAGATTCTGCGTCCCATCATCCTCGGCCGTGAAATAGATGAAATTCCCATCCGATGAAAAGCGCGGCCGGCGGATACTGCGATCGAACGAAAGAGTAAGAACCTTCGCCGTGCCGCCGGAAGAGGGAATGACCGCGAGATGCTGCGTCGAGTAATAGAAGAGATGCGGGTCGAGTTCGGTCACGTACGCGATCGAGCTTCCATCAGGCGACCATGTGGGCTGGCTATCGGGAGCTGGATTCGTCGTGACTTGCGTGAGATGCGCGCCTTTGTCCGTATTGTCCGCTGCAACGACCCAAATATTGGAATCACGAGTCGCGTCAGGATCGGGCGTGCTGCGATTGCTGGTGAACGCCAACTGCTTCCCGTCCGGAGACCAGGCTGGTTGCGCGTCGTCGAAGTCCCCAGAGGTGATCTGCGTCGACGTTTTTTTCGCCACGTCGAAAATAAAAAGATGCGTCCGCCGCCGATCCAGGTAGCCGATGGTATCTCGCTTGAATTGAAGTCTATCGATCACCCAGGGAGGCTGCGTTTTCGGTTTCGCCGGAGCGGGCTTGTCTTTGTCTCTTGCAGCTTCGAGATCCTCCGGTTTGGGATCCTGAAGAACCAAAACGAGTCGCGTGCTATCAGGCGACCACTCAAAATCACCAACACCCTGAGGGATCTCCGTTAGCTTAACGGCTTCGCCGCCAAGTCTGTTTAGCAGCCAGACCTGACTCTTTCCTCCATTGCGCAAGGAAGTAAACGCCAGATATTTTCCATCCGGGCTCCAGCGCGGATGCCCGGAGGAAACGCCTTCAGCGCTCAAGGGAATGGGATCACCGCCGTGCGTCGAGACCATCCAGATGCGCGTCTCGTTCTTGTCTTCCTTGAGCATCCTGGTGCGCACGGAATAAGCCACCCATAGACCGTCGAGGCTTATCTCGGGTTGGCCTACCTCGAGAATCTTGAAATAGTCGTCGACAGTAATGTTGCGAAGCGCGGACGAAGTACGCGCCTGGGGCGAAGCGCAGTCTGCCGAATGTGCGCAAAGCGCACACGCGAAGACCGTGAGGACAAGAGCAAAGCTACGGACGACTTTCATACCAACAACTCCTTCGAATGGGGATGAGGAATGAACCGCGCGAAGTGTAGCAGAGGAGCTGCCTGCTGGTGAGCAAAAAAAGAGAAAGTGGCAAACGAGGGGACTCCAGAGAGCGCGCTGCTTCTTGCTCGACACCTCCGTGGGATGGTAGTATGATAGTGGTATGAAAGCAAAGACTTCCGTCACACTATCGAAGGACGTTTTAGCGCAGGTCGACCGGCTTGCTGGATCGAAGCACTCGCGGTCGGCATTTATTGAACGCGTGCTGCGGAGATACTTGCGCGAACGCAGCAGGGCCGCTTTGCATGCGCGGGACTTGTCACGCATCAATCGCGCGGCGGACCAACTCAATCGGGAGGCCGCGGAGGTTTTGGAGTACCAGGCATCGGACAATCCCTTGCAAGAAGATGGAACGTAATTTGGGAGCTAACGTGACCCGAGGAGAACTCTATCGCGTTCACAAGCCCGGCGGCGATCCCAAGGAATTCCGCACGTTTGTCGTCGCGAGCCGCCAGGCGCTGCTTGATTCCCGATTCTCTACAGTGGTGTGCGCTCCTGTGTTCAGCAACGGGCAAGGATTATCAACTCAGGTGGCAGTTGGTGCGGACGAAGGGATGAAACATTTGAGCTGGATCATGTGCGACAACCTCGTGAGTCTTCGAAAAGTGGATCTTAGACAGTACATCGGGTCGCTCTCCGCATTGAAACTCGCCGAGTTCAATCAGGCGTTAAGAATGGCTCTGGATCTCTGAGGCGCATAGCTGATAACAGTAGTGCTGAGAGAATTACGGTCGCTTTCTACAGACGGGGAAAGGCGCCATGTACATCCATATGTTTGCGTTTCGATTTAAGGCGGGAGTAACGCAGCTGCAAAAAGAAAAAATCGTTGCGGAAATCAGAAAATTGAAAAACGAGATTCCGCTAGTGCTGGAATCCTGGGTGGGCATGAATGATTCACCGCGGGGTGCGGGTTATGAAATGGGCGGCATCATGAAATTTGCGGACAAGGCGGCTTGCGAGGCGTATGGCGCGCATCCGGCGCATCAGAAATTGTTGAGCTGGCTGCTGCCGGTGGTCGAGCCGATCGAGGTTGATTTTCTGGCGGAGGCTTAGTCTCGCTTCTCGATTCTCAATTCTCGATTCTGGACCGCATGCGGCTGGCCACAGAAGGGTGGCCCAGCGAATTGACGCTCCGGCTGCAGTGCTGCGGCGTGCCGGCCTACTCATAGCGAAGGGCCGTTAATGGGTCGAGTTTGGAGGCGCGGTACGCAGGCCAGAAGCTGGCGAAGGCTGCTACGGTGGACAAAAGGACGACGGCTGCCAAAAGCGTGATTGGGTCGCGCGGTTTTAAGCCGTAAAGCAGCGATTTGGCGGCTTGAGCTGAACCAAACGCAAGGCCGGCGCCGATCAGCAGGCCTGCCATCGTCAGCATACCCGCCTCGCGCAGAATCAACCGCAAGACATCTGCACGTTCTGCGCCAATGGCCATGCGAATGCCGATTTCTTTCGTCCGCTGGACGACCATATATGAAATGACTCCGTACAGTCCGATGGCGGCGAGCAGAGCCGCCAGGAACCCGAAAAAGCCGGAGAGTGTGGCCATCAGTTCATCCTGCAGCAGCGAATCGTGAATGCGCGTTTTGAATACTTTAAAGTCGAGGTCGATGCTGGGATTCACATCGGCGACGGTTTGCTTCGTCGAGGCGATAAGGCTGGCTAACGGAAGCGACGAGCGGATCAGGACGTGGCCGTCTGGGTCCGGATGTTCCTGCTGCGTGGCTGGGAAATACATGAAAGGCAAATATTCCTCGTGCATGTCCTGGAATTTGTTATCGCCAGTGATTCCCACAATTTCGTAAAGCGGGCGAGGCTTTCCCGGCGCCTCGTGAATTCGGAACCTCTTGCCAAGAGGATCGGCGCCTTTGAGGATCTTGCGAACGAAAGCTTGATTGACGATGGCGACTTTGACCGATGTGGCCGTATCGCGCTCATTGAAATCGCGGCCGGCCAACAGCGGCGTGCCGATGGTTTGAAAATATCCTGGGCCGAGGTAATTGAGCCACGCAACTCCTGCGTCCTGGTCGGAGCCTTCGTTAATGACGTCATCATTCCAGGTGCTGCCGCCGAAGGGAACGAGCATCGCGCTGGCCGCGGATTCGACACCCGGCATCCCCTGCAAACGCTTTACGAGATCGAATTTGTATTCGGTGTAGCGCTCTTCAAGGAGCTGCAATTTCTGAAAATCAACGCTGGTGATCAAGATGCCGGTCTGCTGGAAGCCGACGTTGAGAGTCGTCAAGTTGCGCAAACTTCGGACAAAAAGCAGCGCGCCCATCAAAAGCACTACGGAGAGCGCCACCTGCGAAACGACCAGGATGCGGCGCAGGCTGAAACGGTCGCGGCCTCCCGACGAGCCTCGCGAACCTGATTGCAGCAGCGTGGCAGGTTCCGCGCGGGTGGCGCGCACCGCGGGAGCAAGTCCAAACGAGACCGTCGTGATAACCGCGAGAGCTGTTGTGAAAGCCAAAACACGCCAATCCATCCCGAGATCGAGAAAAATCTGGTTTTGCGGCGTGCTGATAAACGTCACAAGCATGCGGCTGATTGCGAACGCCAGGAAAAGGCCGCTGATCGCTCCCGCCGCGCCGAGCAGGAGACTTTCTGAAAGCAGCTCGCGAATCGTCCGCCACCGTGAAGCTCCAAGCGCCCGGCGGATGGTGATCTGGCGCTCGCGTGCTCCGGCGCGAGCGAGCATCAAGTTTGCAAGATTTGCGCAGGCGATAAGAAGAACAAGTCCGGAAATACCGAGAAGCAACCACAGAGGAGTGGCGGAGTCTTGGCGCAGTTCCGAAAATCCCGTGCTGGCGGAAAAAGCGCCAAGCTTGTACTCGAGATATTTCTTTACTGCCTCGGGGTCGTACCTTTCGGGAATTGTTTCTTGAAGAATCGCGGGAGTGACGGCGGCGATCTGAGCGTTGGCGCGCTCGATGGTCCAGCCCGGTTTGAGGCGGCCGATGGAGGCCAGCCACCACCCATGACGCAGCGCGAGGCGATTGTTGCGAGGGTTGAGAATGGGTTCAACGCAAATCGGCAGGGCCACGTCGAACGTATCGCCGATGGAGATGCCGTCGAAGCCCGGGGGCGTGACGCCAAGAATCTCGAAGGAATTGCCATCCAGGGACAGACGTTTGCCAATCACGGAGGGATCACCGCCGAAATTGCGCTGCCAGAAGGCGTAGCTGAGATTTGCGCCGCCGATTGGACAACTGGGCTGGTCATCTTCCGGCCCGAGCAGACGCCCCAATACTGGAGCGATGCCAAGGACGTGAAAGAAATCGCCACTGACGCGGATACCTTTTGCGTAGCGCACTTCGCCGCCCGTTGCGAGGTTGAATCGCTGGCCAGACCAAACGGCGAGCTCAGCGAAACCCTCTTGGCGCTTGCGGATTTGTTCCCACATGGGGAAGGTGAGCTGAGAATACTGGCTCGAGAATTGGCCGGAGCCCCAGTGGCGGTCTGCAATGCGGATGGTGCCGAGCCGTTCGGGATTCTTAACGGGGATGGTGCGCAAACGGATGGAATCGACGAGCTGGAAGATGGCGGTGTTGGCGCCGATGCCGAGGGCAAGAGTGAGAACAGCGATGATGGTGAAGCCGGGGCTGAGGCGAAGCAGGCGAAAGGCGTGGCGAAGGTCGCGCAATAGATTGGTCATGGTTCACCCTTTGGCTAGATAAGACGAGTGAAACCTCCAAAGGTTCCTTGGGGTGAGTAAATTTCCCGTTGGTTGGAGATGGCTGCAAAAAAGAGGGGCAGACTAAGGTCTGCCCCGTGTTGCAATTGGAAGAAAAACCGGGCGAATTGGCGATTGGAATCGTCATGGGAAATTGCGCACAGGGACGGGTTTCGGCAGCGGTTTGCGAGGGAGCATTTCGTCGCGGTTGGCGGTCAGATAGACGAAGGAAGCGACGATGACGGCCATTTGCTTCATGTCGGGCTCCTGGATGCGTTCGTAGACGTCCTGGTTGGAGTGGTGCGTGCGGGTTTCATAGTCCAGGGGATCCTGGATGAATTGGAAGCCGGGGAGGCCGACGGCATCAAAGGAGAGATGGTCGGTTCCGCCGGTGTTGCGGATGGTGAGCATGTTCATGCCGAGATCGTGGAAGGGCTCCATCCAGGCGGAGAAGATGGGCGCGACCATTTCATTGCCCTGGAGATAGACGCCGCGGATTTTACCGGTGCCGTTGTCGACGTTGTAGTAGGCATCGAGCTTGGCTTGCTCGGGAGTGATTTTGATGAGATGCGTGGCGGGATCCTCGGCATTGGGATCGCCGAAATGCTGTTTGATATACGCGCGGGAGCCGAGGAGGCCTTGCTCTTCTCCGGTCCAGAGGCCAATTCGGACAGTGCGGCGCATTTTGACGCCGGTGGCTTTGAGAATGCGAATGGCTTCGAGCATTACGGCGGAGCCAGCGCCGTTGTCGGTGGCGCCAGTCCCGGATTGCCAGGAATCGAAATGCGCGCCGAGCATGACGATCTGATCGGCTTTGGCTTTATCGGAGCCGGGAATCTCGCCGATGATGTTGAAGGAGTTCAGGTCGTCGTCGTAGAACTTGTTCTGTATGTCGGCAAATATCGTGACGGGAACTTTCTTTTCGAGGATGCGGACAATACGGCCGTAGTTTTCGTTGGCCACGGTGACGCGGCAGGGCGCGGGGGGATCTTTTTCCTTGTCGCGGCCACCACCCTGCTGGACGAAAACGGTGCCGTCATCACCGCGTGAAGGTTCAATCCAAGCAGCGACGCCTTCCTCAACAAGGAACTTTTGGACCTTAAGTTGGAATTCGCGCTGCGCGCGGAAACGAGCAATGCGCTCTTCTATGTCCGAGTGGGCTCCCGGAACGGGCTGCGTGGAGAGTTCGGCGAGTTCAGCGTCAGTGTAGCGACGGGCTTGAGGATCAAAGCGCTCGGGACTTTCCGGGACAGGCTCGGTCAAAACAAATTTACCTTTGAGCTGGCCTTTGTATTTGGCGAAGTCTTCTTCTTTAGTGATGGGCGCGAAAACGGCGTCGGCGGTGACGGGGCCGTTGGTACCGGGCGTCCAAGCCTTGGCGTAGGCGATCAGAGGGAATGGGTGCGGAGCGATGACCTGGACGGACGTGCGTTCATTGGACCAGCCGCGGCCGAAAGGGCCCCACTTCTCGAGATGGACGTTAGAGAGTTGCCACTGCTTCATCTGTTCGGCGGTCCACTGGGCGGCTTCTTTGATGTCCGGAGAGTTGGTGAGGCGGGGGCCGTGGACGTCGCTGAGTTCGCTGATGATATCCATGACCTTGGAAGTCTTGGCATCGAAGCCCTCTTCGCGGATCTGATGTATGGCCGCCAGATCGGACGTGCTAACCGCTGGAGCCTGAGCTCGAAGCGGTATAACCGCCGAGAGCAAAACAAGAATTGCCACCATACTCACATGCTTTCGCACAATAGTCCTCCGAGGTTCGTTTTTGCGTGCTGCTAGATTCTGGAAACGGGCACAGGGTACTGTATGCATGTGGTGTGACGGCACAGAGACGAAGTGCGTTTCAGGATTGGGAGGGATCCCCCCCCCGGTTTTCTCGTAAGTGTTCATTCTAAACGGTTTTAAGTCCGGTGTTTTGGAAGTGCGGATTCTAAACGGGTTAGGAGCGTGTTTTTCGTAAGTGCGGATTCTGAAGGAGATAGGGCCGAGGGACGCGGGAAGGCTGGAAGGGTTGGAAGTTGGAGAAAAACCGTGCGAACGGGATGGCTGCGGCGCGATGGGCGAGCAGAACACGGGGAATGGTAGCACGGGATTGGCGAGGGAGTAAAGGTATTTACAGGGAATGGTCGAAAAGGAGGGTTGAATGGCTGTTAGGAGGAGGGAACGGCGACGATGGAGGGGGAAGAAAGAATCAAAACTCCCAGACGCAAACCCGGCGTCTGGGGCACCCGCGGTCTTCCTCCCCGACAGGGTCGGTGTAAACGCCAGGACGACCCTACTCGCGGACGCAGTAGCGAACATCGTTATATAGAGCAAAGCGACGGCTGCAACTGCGCGTGATACAATCGCGACATGGGAGTGATCGTTAAAAATCCCGAAGTCCTTGGCGGAACTCCAGTGTTTCGCGGAACGCGGGTGCCCATCCAGACGCTCTTCGACTACCTCGAGGGCGGAGAGACGCTCGAAGACTTTCTCAAGGGGTTTCCAACGGTCTCGCGTGAAGCCGCTGTCGCCGCCCTCGAAGAAGCAAAGCAGCTCTTGCTCGCACGTTCCTAAATGCGCATTCTGATTGACGAATGTATCGATGAGCGCTTCCGGAAGTCGTTTCCGGGCCACGATTGCCAAACCGCGCGATATGCTGGGCTAGCTGGGTTAGAAAATGGCGAGCTCCTCACCGCCGCGGAAACAGGTAAATTTGACGTTTTCCTTACCGTGGATCAAGGGATTGAATACCAGCAAAATCTAGCCGGCCGAAAGATCGCAATCCTCGTTTTTCGCACGAAGTCGAACCCTCTGAAAAACCTGTTGCCGCTTGTGCCCGCTTGCCTCGCGCGCATCGAATCCATCCAACCTGGCCAATTGATCAAAAACGAAGGATAGCTCAATCCAAGCCGCGGATGTCCCAAGAACTCACTGTTGACTTTTGGGCCACGCCACCCACCTCATGGTCAGTTTCTTGTGCTTCCTCGCGCGAGAGCATAGAGATCGATCAACTTCCGGTAAGGAAGTTCCGTGTTCTCCGACAGTCGTTTGAAATAGTCTAGAAGTTCGGGACTCAATCAGGAGCGGTCATCCGCCCCGACAGGGTCGGGGTAAACGCCAGGATGACCCTGCACGCTAAACTACTCGGCGATTTTTCCTAGTTCGGTGTGGAAGCGATGCTTGCTTTCGTCGATTTCGAGGCGATTCTTGAGAACGAATTTTGCTTCCTCGGCGGCAGCGCGCAATTCGGGATGCTTATGGCCGTCGATGGAAGTCATAACGGCGCTGGCGAGACGCTGCAAGGAGTTCTCCAATTCTGTGATGCGCTTCACGACTTCGGGCGCAGAGATCTGCGCCTTGACGTAGGTGTCGAGGGCGACTTCGCCTTCGATCTTCTCGACGTATTCGGAGATGGTGGTTTCGCCGTCGTTTACGGGATGGACGACTTGCGGAACGACGCCGGCGAGCGGATTGATGTTCGGCATGGGGGGGGGATTATACCTCACAGAAATGCAAGCCGGAATGTAGTTTGCGTGGAAGACAAGAGCGGTCATCCTCAGAAGGATGGCCCTACATGGCGAGAAAATGGGAGGTGTGGTAGGGTGGGCGCTGAGTACTGCAGATGGACTTACCTGTTCGTAGATATGTGAGGCTTGCGGCAGAGAATTATGTTGGGCTTCGGCTCTATTTTGTGACCTTGTGCTGTTACGAGCAGCGAAAGATTTTCGTAGATGCCGGGCAGTGCAAAAAATTCTGGAGCTGTTGCGATCGGAATGTGCCGGGCGCGGATTCGTGGTGAATGCATATTGCGTAATGCCCGATCATTTGCATTTTCCATGCGAGGGAGTAGAGCCGGACGTCGACCTCTTGCGGTTGGTGACGAGTTTCCGGATCAAGAGCAGCAGAAAATTCGCGCTGGAGAACGGCGGCATTTTGTGGCAGCGCGGGTATTACAAGCCCATTTTGCGGGCCGGCGATGCAGCGGAATTGGTGGCGTGGTATGTGTGGTTGAACCCGGTGAGGAAAGGATTGGTATCGAGGGCACAAGAGTATCAGTTTGCGGGATCGTTCACCGGATGGAAGATGCCGGCGAGTTGGAGTGAGGAGGAGTGGACGCCACCGTGGAAAGGGAAAGGACGGGGAACGGCAGAGGAGTGAAGAGGTTGAGAGAAGAGCGGTCATCCTAGGAAGGATGACCCAACACGAGTGAGATGAAGAAATGTGAGTGCGAGTGCGTTTTCTTGTTGCATACCAGGACGAAGCTTGTATTCTGCGAAGGCGAACTCACTTCACGGAGCGCGAGAATGAGAATCGCCAAGGAGGACGAGAGTAAAAATTGAGTTCTTTATCCCTTCCTGCCAGGATTTCTTCCCCTGCAATTTCGACAGCGAAAAAAAGAGTCGGAAAGCTGACGTTCTGGCCGCTTGTGGCGGCGACTTTTTTTATGGTGTCTGGAGGGACGTATGGGACGGAAGAGATCGTGCATGCAGCGGGATACGGGCGTGGAATTTTGGTCTTGTTGTTCTTGCCGGTGCTGTGGTGCTTGCCGACAGCGTTCATGATCGGGGAGCTTTCGAGCGCGCTGCCAGCCGAGGGCGGGTACTACGAATGGGTGCGGCGAGGCCTGGGAAATTTCTGGGGGTTTCAGGAGGCCTGGCTGTCGCTGGCGGCGAGCATTTTCGACATGGCTATTTATCCAACTTTGTTCGTTTTTTATTTGAAACAGCTGTCGCCGTGGTTTGGCACGGACTGGCATGGCGTATTGGCGGGGCTGTTTGTGGTGGTGACGTGCGCGATTTTGAATGTCGCAGGCATTCGCGTGGTGGGAATCACTTCGTTGTGGCTGTTCTTTCTGTTATCGGCGCCGTTTGCGGTGATTGTGGTGATGGCGCCGTTTAAGGTGGGAGCTTTTGCGAGCGGCCATGGGGCGGCGGAGTCGACGGGATTGGGGCTGGTGGGCGGCGTGCTCGTGGCGATGTGGAATTACATGGGGTGGGATAACGCGTCGACGATTGCGCAAGAGGTGGAACGGCCGCAGAAGACGTATCCGAAGGCCATGATCGCGGCGGTGGTTTTGGTTTCGCTGACATACGTGGTGCCGTTCGCAGCTGTATATTTCACGGGGATTCCGTCGTCGGCATTTGGAGCGGACGGATCGTGGGCGACGGTGGCGGGGTTGATGGGCGGAAAGTGGTTGGGATTCGAATGGCTGCGATTCTTGATCGTGCTGGGCGGGATGATGAGCGCGTTCGGGATGTTCAACGCGCTGGTGATGAGTTACTCGAGGCTACCGCTGGCGATGGCACGGGATGGGATGCTGCCAAGAATCTTTGCAAAGACGAGTGCGAAGACGCAGACGCCGTGGGTGGCGATTCTGGTTTGCGCGGGATGCTGGGCGCTATGCCTGGGTTTGAAATTCGAGAAGCTCGTAACGCTGGACATTATGCTGTATGGAGCGAGCTTGATGCTGGAGTTCGTGACGCTGGTAGTCTTGCAGATCCGCGAGCCGGAGCTGAAGCGCGGATTTCGGGTGCCTGGTGGGCTGACCGGGGCGGTCATGGCGGGCGTGTTTCCTTTGTTGCTGATGAGCCTGGCGATGGTGAAAAGCGGGAGTGAAACAGTTCTCGGGATCAACGGAATGGCGTTTGGCGGGATTATTATCGGCGCTGGAATTGTTTTATATTGGGCGACTAAACCTCTGCGGCGATCGGTGATTGCGCCTGTCGCTACGCCGAATGCGGCATTGAGCGACTAAGCTACGACGCGGCGGGCGTGCTGCTGATATACTCCGCAGTTCATTCCCATACTTTTTTCACCAGGAGACCTGAATTGAAAAACCTGCGGCGTTCCCTACCTTTCCTGCTTACGGCTGCTGTGGCTGTGTGTGTGCACGCGACGGGGGCGGCGTCGCCGGATGCGGAGCCGCGATTCGAACAAAAAATGTTTGGCGGAATGCACTGGCGGATGATCGGGCCGTTCCGGGCGGGGCGGTCGCTGGCTGTGACAGGCGTGCGCGGGCAGGCGGACGTCTACTATTTTGGTTCGGTGAATGGAGGAGTTTGGAAGACGAACGACGCAGGGCGGACATGGAATCCGATTTTTGATGCGGAGCCGGTCGGATCGATTGGGGCGATTGCAGTGGCGGCATCGAACGCGAATGTGATTTACGTGGGGTCGGGTGAGGCGGACATGCGCTCGAGCATTTCGTCCGGGAACGGGATGTATAAGTCTACGGACGCGGGAAAAACGTGGGAGCACATTGGGCTGGAAGATACGCGGCAGATCGCGCGGATTGTGGTGGATCCGGACAACCCGGAGAAAGTTTTTGTGGCAGCGCTGGGACACGCGTACGGACCGAACAAGGAGCGTGGCGTCTTTCGTTCGAACGATGGCGGGAAGACGTGGGAGCAGGTTCTGTTTAAGGACGAGAATACCGGGGCGATCGACCTGGCGATGGAGCCGGGAAATCCGAGAGTCATGTACGCAGCTCTGCTGCAATCGCGCAGGCCGCCGTGGAGTATTTATGCGCCGTCGAAAGGGCCGGGGACGGGGCTCTATCGGTCGAAGGATGGCGGGGGACACTGGGAGCAGTTGACCGGACACGGATTGCCATCGGAAGAACTGGGGCGGATGGGGATTGCATTTGCGCGGAGCAACCCTAAGCGGATTTATTTGATCGCGGATGCTAAGGAGGGCGGGCTGTATTGCTCGGACGATGGCGGGGAAAATTGGGAGCGCGTTTCGAAAGATGCGCGGATCTGGGGTCGTGGGTGGTATTTCTGCGAAGTGAGCGTGGATTCAAAAGATGAGGATACGGTGTATGTTCCGAATACTTCGATGTACCGATCGCGGGACGGCGGAAAAACGTTTACGGCAATCAAAGGCGCGCCTGGCGGCGACGATTATCACCAATTGTGGATCGATCCGGACGATCCCCAGCGAATGATTTTGGGATGCGATCAAGGCGTAATCGTGACGCGGAACGGCGGGGAGACGTGGAGCTCCTGGTACAACCAGCCGACGGGGCAGTTTTATCACGTGGCGACGGACAACCGATTTCCCTATTGGGTATACGGTGCGCAGCAGGATAGCGGGGCGGCAGCGACGGCGAGCCGAAGCAATTGGCGGGCGCTTAATTTTATGGACTGGCGGCCGATGGAGGCTGGAGGCGAGAGCGATTACACGGCGCCCGATCCAGTGAATCCGGAAATTATTTACGGCGGAACAGTGGCGCGGCAGGATTTTCAAAACGAGCAGGTGCAGCAGATGCCGCCGACACTGATGTACCCCGGGGAGTACCGCAAGACGTGGACGGTGCCGCTGGTGTTTTCGGAGATTGAGCCGCACGTGTTGTACTTCAGCGCGCAGGTTTTGTTTCGAACGGCGGACGGGGGAAATTCGTGGCAGAGGATCAGTCCGGATTTGACGCGGGCGGATCCAGGCGTACCGGCGAATCTCGATGCGGCGACGGCATCGGATGCTCCAGCCGGGAAGCGGCGAGGAGTGATATATACGATTGCGCCATCGCCGAAGCGCGCGGGCGAGATTTGGGTGGGAACGGATGACGGGTTGGTGCAACTGACGCGGGACGAAGGGAAGACGTGGAAGGACGTGACGCCGCCGCAAGTGACGGCGTGGAGCAAGGTGACGCATATGGTGGCGTCGCATTTCGAAGATGGTGAAGCGTACGCGGCAGTGGATCGGCACCGGCTGGAAGATTTGCAGCCGTATTTATTCCGGACAAAGAATTTTGGGCAGACGTGGCAGCGCATTTCGAATGGGATTCCAGATGGAAGCTTTCTAAATTGCGTGCGGGATGATCCGAAAGTCGCGGGACTGCTGTATGCGTGCACGGAAAAAGGTGTGTACGTTTCCTTTGATGATGGCGACAACTGGGCGCCGTTGCAGTTCAATTTGCCGATGACCTCGGTGCGCGATTTGGTGGTACACGGGGAAGATCTGGTGATCGCGACGTTTGGACGGGCGTTCTGGGTGCTGGATGATGTGACGCCGCTGCGGCAGTGGAACGCGAAAGTGACGGGCGCGGATGCGTGGCTGTTCGAACCTCAGACGGAGTATCGAGTGCGGGCTGGCTCGGATGAGGGGACGCCATTCCCGCTGGATGAACCTCAAGCGGATAACCCGCCGACGGGGGCGGTGCTGGACTACTACCTAAAGGAGAAGCAGACGGAAGCCGTCAAGCTGGAAATTTTCGATGCGGCGGGAAAACTAGTGCGGGGATTTGCGAGCACGGATGTGGCGCAGAGAACTAATCCAGATGCGATTGACATTCCTATGTACTGGATACATGACGGGGAACCGCTTTCGGCGGAGGCAGGGATGCACCGGTTCGTGTGGGACATGCGGTATGCGTTTGAGGGAGGCGGCAGACGACGGTCTCGACGGGGAGGAGGCGGGCCGCTGGTGGTGCCGGGGCGATACAGCGCGAAGCTGACTGCGGGGGGAAAGACGATGTCTGTGCCACTCGTTGTGAAGATGGATCCTCGCGTCAAGACGAGCACTGCGGATTTGGAGCGGCAGTTCCAGTTAGCTGCGAAGCTGGCGGCGGGAATTGGGGAGGTTTCGGCGGCCGTGCAGCAGGCCGACGATCTGCAGAAGCAGATTGCGGCGCGAAGCAAAGAGGCAGCGGGAAACGCGGAAGTGGCCGCGGCACTGGCAGAGTTGGAGAAGAAGGTAAGCGCAGCCGCAGGTTCGGGAGCGGGCGGCGGTTATGGATATTTTGGATTTGCCGTGCCGGGGAAGGAGCCGACGACGCTGAGACAAGTGTCAACGGCCTTTGGGGCGCTGATGGGGATAATCGAGAGCGCGGATACGGCCCCTACGGGGGATGCCTCAGCGGCGAGCGAGAAATGGGAAGCGGCTGGAAAGTCCTCGCTGGCGCGGTGGGAGGCAATTCAGACGATAGAGTTGCAGCACGCGAATGCTCTGCTGGAGAAGGCGCATTTGCAGCCCCTGAAGACAGGGGAGAATGAGAAGCCTAAACGTTGAAGAAATGAGCGGCGGAGGCGAACGCGACATTTGGGCGGGACGCGGGTTATATGAGGGTAAGAGGAAGGAACACCAGCCCAGAAGAGGACCCTCCATGAATAGGAATAGCATTACGAAACAAATTGCCGTTGCCGCCGGATTTCTGGCGCTGACTTTTGCGCCGGGAATCAGCCGCGCACAGGACAGTGCGCAGCCACCGGCGCAGGATCAGAGCCAGGCAACGCCTGCCGCACCAGCAAAGCACGAAGGAAGAATGCATGGTGCGATGAAAGGACTGAACCTAACAGACGATCAAAAAGCGGCGATGAAGAAGATTCACGAGTCCACGAAAGCGGAGATGGATGGCGTGAAGAAAGATGAAACGCTGACGGCGGATCAAAAAGAGGCGAAGATTCATGAGCTGCGTCACAGCGCTCGCATGCAAATGGCGAAGCTCTTGACGCCGGAACAGCGGGAGCAGATGCGAGCCAATGTGCGTGGTTTGCGCGCGTCTCGCCGAGAACAGCGGAAACAACAACCGCCACAAACCCAGCCGCAGGGGTAGTTGGGGCAGGTTCGCTGGAGCGGTCCGGGTGATAAGAAGAAACAGGCAATCGGCAGAGGCAAGGCGGCAAGCGTTTCGCGAAGAGGGGCGGTCCGACGGACCGTCCCTTTTTCGTAGAGCGAAGGATTCGGGCAGCGCGGATTAGCCATTAGATTTGGTATGCTGCTCGACGTGGGACAAATCGATCGAATAAGCCAGCGCGCTTTGGTTCGAAAATATATTCGGATTTGCGCGCCTTTTTTCGTGGTTATTTTCGGAGCCGTTGCGCTAAGTTTTTCCTCGCAAGCAAGTTCGCAGCAAGCGCCAGCTACTCTTGCAGCGCAATCCGCAGCGCCACAAGCCCCGCCGACAACACCCGTGACAACAACACCGCAAGGGCTTCCACAGGCCGTGCCGGCGGCAATTCCACGCGCGGGGCTCAACATCGTGGTACTTGATCCGGCGCACGGCGGAACTGATCCCGGCGCACGGGGAGCAGGCGGAATGCGCGAGAGCGAAATCGTGCTGGATTTTGCGACACAGGTGCGCAAGGCGCTGGAGTTGCAGGGATTTCAAGTTGTGCAGACGCGCCAGGGCGATGAAAATCCTTCCTTTGATGACCGATCCGCGATTGCGAATGCGCAGAGCGGAGGAGTTTTCGTAACGCTGCATGTTGCTTCGACGGGGTTGCCGGGAACGGCGCGTGTTTACGTCAATTCCGATTTGCCAGTGTCCAGCGACGCGAATGGATTGATTCCTTGGGAACGAGCGCAGACGCCCTTTCAAGGATTGAGCAGGAAATTGGGCGATCTGGTGCAGGGGTTGTTGGCGCAGCGGTTCAAGGGATCACCGAGCGCGGCGCAGACGGCTGCGGTAAGGCAGTTGCGAACAACGGCGGCACCGGCAATTGCCGTGGAAATATCGAGCGTCGTTGTGGAAAACCGCGCGGACCTGGATCGAATGGCACCGGGAGTTGCGGATGCCATCGCTACGGCTGTCGCGACGTTCCGGCCTTCATACGTGGTGCCGACACCGGCGGGAGGAACGCCGTGACGGCGAAGTGGCGCACATGGCTACTGGCTGGACTGGCCCTCGCAGTCATCGTGGGCGCGATTTACCTTCCGATTCTTCGGCGACGGTTACAACTCGCAGCAAAGCTGCAGCAGCAAACTGCAGAGCAGGCGCGGAGAGAATTAACGCAGACGATTCCCATAAGTCCGGGCGAGCCGCGGGTGAAGACGAAATTATTTTGGGCTTCGGGAAATGGGGATGGGACGCTGACGAACGCGACGGTCGAACTTCCGCTTTCGAGCGACCCGGTCTTGCGTTCGAAGCAGGTGCTGAACACACTACTGGCGGGACCAGTGGATACGGAACTGCGCACGCTGCCGCCGGACGCGGTGCTGCTGGCGTTTTATTTGTTGCCTAATGGAACGGCCATTGCGGATTTTTCCGAGGCATTGGCGACGGAGACCCCTTCAGGAATTCAGAGCGAACAAATGGCGGTGGATTCGATTGCGCGAACGCTGGAAGCGAATGTGCCGAAGGTGCAACGGTTAAAGATTTTGATTCATGGGCAGGAAGTGGAAACGCTCGCAGGGCATTTGGATCTGACGGGCACGTTCTTGGTCAACACGAGTGGGTTGCAGGTAGCGCCCGCAGGGGCGACGCCGACAACTCCACCGAGCTCGGACAAGCCCGCGGAGACTCCGGCACCCGCGACCAAACCTGGCTCCCCCACAGGCGCAGGAACATTGACACCTGATAACGGCAGCGACAAACTGGCGCAACCCGAGCGGAAAGCGAAAGTAATTTGAGTTCGAAAGCAATTGCAGCAGGAGGAAGAGTGCGAGTTGATGGACGTGGCCCGGACCAGATGCGCCCGTTGAAGATGACACCGGATTTTATTTCGACGGCGGAAGGAAGCGTGCTGATCGAGCTTGGGAGCACGCGGGTGATTTGTACGGCGACGGTGGACGATGGCGTTCCGGGATTCTTGAAAGGGAGCGGAAAAGGCTGGGTAACGAGCGAATATGGGATGCTGCCGAGGGCGACGGAGGAAAGGACTCCGCGCGAGGCGACGAGAGGGAAACAGTCCGGGCGCACGCTGGAGATTCAACGTTTAATTGGACGGTCGCTGCGAGCGGTGACGGATCAGGAAGCGCTTGGAGAGCGCACCGTGTGGATCGATTGCGACGTGATTCAGGCGGACGGCGGGACGAGGACGGCTTCGATAACGGGAGCGTTCGTGGCGCTGGCGCTGGCGTTCGAGCGGCTTGTGGCGGCAGGGATTTTGAAGAGTTCGCCGCTGATCGACACGGTGGCGGCGACGAGCGTGGGAATCGTGGACGACCGCGCCCTGCTCGATTTGGCTTATGAAGAGGATTCGCGCGCGGAAGTGGACATGAACGTGGTGATGACGGGGAGCGGACATTTCGTCGAGATTCAGGCTACGGCGGAGGGGCGGCCGTTTAGCGGTAGCGAAATGCAGGACCTCTTGGCGCTGGCCGCGGCTGGGATACGGCGGCTGACGGAAGAACAGCGCGCGGTGCTGCCGGTTAAATTCAGTGCGCGCGCGCGTTAAGCTCTATCTGGCGTCCTCCAATCCGGGAAAACTTGGAGAGTATCGCGCTCTAGCCGCAGCTGCTGGAGAGGGTGAAGGAGGCACGCCTGGTGAAGGTGTGGAGATCGAGTTGCTGCCGGGATTCGATGAAATGCCATCATTCGAAGAGAACGCGCGGACGTTTGCCGAGAATGCTGCCGGAAAGGCGCTGCACTATTCGCGACTTGGAGAAGGACTTGTGTTTGCGGACGATTCCGGCTTGGTGGTTCCGGCGCTCGGCGGAGCGCCCGGAGTGCACTCAGCGCGATATGCAGGAGCAGACGCGACGGACGCCGAGCGGATTGCGAAATTGCTGAGCGAACTTCGCGGAAAGACAGGAACGGAGCGGGCGGCTTATTTTGTGTGCGCGATCGCTATGGCGGGACGTGGAAAGGTGAGCGCCATCGTGACGGGGCGGGTCGAAGGTGAGATTCTGGATGCGCCCCGCGGGGCCGGCGGATTTGGGTATGATCCGGTGTTTTACCTCGCTGCCCTGAAGAAGAGCTTTGCGGAGCTTTTGCCGGAAGAAAAAAATCAGCAAAGTCATCGGGGAAAGGCGTTTCGGAAGTTGCTCGCCACCTTCAGGATTTCCTAGCAGTGGCGTGACCCGCCAAACTTTTGAAGGGACACGGGGAGATATTGCAGGAACAGGAGGACAGGCAAAGATGTCTGTCCCACCGTGTGTGGTATTCTTGCGCTCCATGACGACAAAAAAAGCAAAAACGAAAAAGAAAAGAGCACCGCCTGGAAGAACTGGAAGGGGGCGGGCTGCACGACTTGAGAAACGTGCAGGAATTACGAGAAAAGCGGCGGCAGGGACTGACCCAAAACGTGTGGCGGCGATTCTGGCTCGGTTGGATGAGGCTTTTCCGGACGCGACATGCGAACTGAAGCACGAGAATGCTTTCCAGCTCCTCATTTCGACGATTCTTTCCGCGCAATGCACGGATGTGCGCGTGAATCAGGTGGCAGAAACGCTCTACAAGAAATACCCGACGCCCGAAGCGTTCGCGCATGCGAATCCAGCTGAATTGGAGCAGGACATCCGGCCAACGGGTTTTTTTCGGAATAAGACGAAATCGATCATGGGAGCGAGCCACGCGATCCTCGAAAGATTTGGCGGGCAAGTTCCGCGGACGATGGAAGAGATGCTTACGCTGCCGGGAGCGGCGCGGAAAACGGCGAATGTTGTGCTAGGCACGACATACGGAATCGCCAGCGGAGTCGTTGTAGACACGCATGTGATTCGCATTTCCAACCGTCTGGACTTGACGCGGAACGAAGACCCAAAAAAAATCGAGCAGGATTTGATGCAGATCATTCCCAAGGACAAATGGATTAAGTTCTCGCACCAAGTCATTTGGCACGGACGGCGCGTATGCCAAGCGCGCAAACCGAAATGCATGGAATGCAACCTCGAGACAATCTGCTATTCGAAAGACAAGACGATCTGATCAAGGAGCCTATGAGATATGCGGTCGATTCGTGCAGCGTTTGGCTGCGCCGTTATTCTAGCTCAGTGACAGGTTGCGCTGCCGGAATCGGTGAAGGTTTTTCCTGCTACGGGAATAAATTGCCAATCGTAACTATTCGGCTTGAGAGTTAGCTTCAAGACACCGAAGGTATCGGCATTGCGCAATTCACTGTTCGGTTCGGGCGCACCGAAGGGGCGCTCGTGTCTGCCTCCCGTGCCGGCAACAAATTCTCGGATGCCTCGGGCGGGATCGGCGGAGCCATCTGGAGATTGCGGAGCGAAGCGCTCATAGTCATGGTCGTGACCGTTGACAACGAGCTCGGCATTTGCTTCGTAGAGGGCCTGCCAGATTGGCCGCAATTCGGGATCGTTGCCATGCGTGGCCCCGGAGCTAAAAAGCGGTATGTGCCAATATGCGAGGGTACAAGCCGCGGGATGCGCGGCGAGGTCCGCACGCAGCCATTTCTCCTGGCGTGATCCGGGCTCGCAACCGCCGACTTCCTTGCATTCGCTATTCAGCACGATGATATGCCAGGTACCAAGTTGGTAGCTGTAATAGCCATTTTTAGGGTCGCCTGCAGTAGCACCGAAATAATCGAAATAGGGTGTTGCCCCAGAAGAATGATATTCGTGATTCCCCGTGGCGGGCTTCGTGTGGGATTTCGCGCGTCCCCAAGCTTTGTCGTAGCAGACAAAATCTTCCTTGCTGCCATTCGGATCAGCGAGGTCGCCGACAGCCATCACGGTGCCGGGGATTTGGTCAAGCAGTCTTCCGGTAGCTTCGGCTCCAGCGAGTTCTCTGCAATCAGCGATGTCGCCCGCGCCGACCAGGATGGCTGATACGTTTGTGGAATCTGCGGCGCGGGACGAAGGAAGGGAAGCGCTCGTGGCAAACACCAAAGAAATCGCTCCCAACGCACAAGCTGCACTTGCGACTCTGGTTCTCATGCCTTTATGTCATTCTTGTTTTTTAACATGGCAAAACTCCCCAGCCACTCACTTTTCGTGCAACGGCGACCAGCGGAGACCGGCAGCCACGGTCGGCCGGTAATACTCGCGCTGGACCATGTACTGGGGACTTCCGTTGTAAAAGCCGAAGACTTCATTGGTGAGGTTGAGTCCATACATCACAAAGCTTAACCCAGAAGGCAGTCGGATGCTGCCTTGCGCGTCGACTTGCAGGTGCGCGTAGAAATAGTTGTCGCCGAAGGGCCCTTTGATTCCTCCCGTGACGCCGTCCGCGAACTGGTACGCGGCAATGTTCGCGCCGTTGTAAGAGAGGCCGACGCGAACGGAGACGCGACCTCGGTCATAGGTCGGACTAATGTTCCAGGTATTGGGTGCATTGCGCAACAGCCGCGGATGATCGGAGCGCCCAAAATCCGGACCCAACGATGCGCGAGACGCCGTGTAGCCATAATTCGCGGAAAATCCAAGGCCGCGAAATACGCCGGGAAGAAATGACAAATGCTGAAGATAGGCAGCTTCAAAACCGTTTATCCAGGCGCTTCCGGCATTAAGTGGTTGGGTCACCCTGCAAGTGACCGTCTGGGTGCAGGTTGCAGTACCAAACGTTCCCGAAGTCAGGATAGATTGGTGGAAAACGATGGGGTCTGTTAGGTTCTTATAGAAATATCCAGCCGTGATAATTCCAAACGGATTTATGAAGTGCTCCACGAGCACATCGACGTTATCCGCAGTCTCCGCCTTGAGATTTGGGTTTCCCAGGCTTACGAGAATGGGGTTAGCCGTGTTGTCAAAACTGAGAGCCTGAGCAATATCTTGCGGGTCGGGACGTGAAAATCCCCTGCTGTAAACCAAACGCAGATTGGTGTCGTTTGTCAGAGCAATTTTCAGGGATGCGCTGGGCAACACTTTCACATAAGAACCGTTGCTCTTGCTGATTCCGAGGAAGTTCCCATCGGCATCAAGTATAGGGGCGGCGGTGTCTAGATTTGTGCCCTCAAACCTAACGCCGGCGACCACGCGGACCTTGCTGAAATCAATCGTGTTCATCAAATATCCCGCGCTGACCTTTTCAATCAGGTCGAACTGGCTCGAAATGTCTTCGGACATCGTGTAATTGGCCGGATTTGCAGCGAGATCAGCGCTAAAGGCCTTGTTGATAGTTTGGAAGTTCGGGTTGGGTCCCAATCTGTAAGCGCCTTGGTAGTAGCCGCTGTTCGAAAAACTATTCGGGAAGTCCGCCAGCGTAAGTGGCATACCAGTTCCGCTGGGGGAATAGTTGTCCGTAAAGGTGTTGGCAAATTTGTGGGCGTTGCGAAACTTCCCGCCGACTTCGATGGAGGCCAAGCGCGAGCCAAGGTGATAATTCTTGGCTACTGCTCCCGTGAATTGCAGATTGAGTTGTGCCGTCAGCCCGTGATTGATCTGCATGCGGCTCAGCGGAAGAGTGCTCTGGTTCGTGTAGGCTTCCGTGAAGCAGGATGGCGTCCACTGAGGGAGATAGAGGAATTTTGTGTTCGCCAAATCAAATTGACATGAGCTGGTGGGCAAGGCCGAACTGAAGGAAGCCGTACGGTCGCCGACTTGGCCAATTTGCCGAGAACGCGACACGGACATATCCCAGGCATACCAGGTGGTGGACAGCACATGCTTGCCGCCAATCAGGACGCTGCCAATCGCATAATCGGGCCGGCGAATCTGGCCATTAAAGCTCGGCGGTCCACCGTTAACGAAAAGATTGTCATTGATGGAATAAACCCAGCGATCGCCGTAATTGTGAAAATCCGAGTAAAGTCCGCGAATATAGATGTCAGATCCGTCTCTGAGTTTGTAGTCAGAACTGCCGGCCAGCCCCCAGCGGCTGCGGTAGTATTTGTATTCACGAATATCCATGGAATCGAAGGTTCGGACCTGCTGCCCGCCCGCGGTCGAGAGGTCCGGTACAGGCTCGATGTCATCAATGCCGCGTCCATTCCAATCATAGGAGCCCCCGATAAGCACGCCCAGTTTCTTGTCGGAGCCAAAGCGTTCTCCGACTGTGCCGGATGTCTCGATGAGGCCCCGACCTCCCAGTATCGGCGTGTAGCCGCCCATTCCACCCACGTTGATTGTGGGACGTTCTCCAGCAGTCTTGGTGACCAAATTCACAGAACCGCCGATTCCATCACCATCCATGTTGGCTTGCAGCGTCTTATTGACTTCAACGGACTCGACGATGTCGGCGGGGATGGCATCGAACTTGATTTCCCTGACGCCAGATTCTGGCGAGGGAACATTGATACCGTCGATCGTCGTATTGGTTAGCCGGGGCTCTGTGCCGCGAACCTGTACGTACTTCCCCTCCCCTTCGTCGCGTTCGATTGTCACGCTTGGCAAACGACCGAGAGCGTCGGCCATGTTGGCGTTCGGCAAGCTTCGGATTACTTCCGCAGGGAGCACCTGAAGAATGTTATCCGCGGAGCGTTCACGATTGATGGCTTCAGCTTCGGCGGCGGGACGCTCCGCCGTCACAAGGACCTGCAGATTCTGCGAAGAAAGAGAGAGCTTGGCATCCAGATTAGCGGTTTGGCCGGCTACCACCGTCGCGGAGTTTGAAAAGTTGGCGAAGCCCACGTAGCTGATGGAGATTGTGTAATCTCCGGGGCTGAGATCGTTGATCAAGAACTGACCCAAGGCATTGGAGACTACATTCACGCCGGCCGGTTGAACGCTGATTTTTGCGCCCTGAAGGACCGCGCCGGAACTGTCCGTGACCCGGCCAGCGATGGAACCTGTATTCGCTTGCGGCAACACGGTTGAGACACAAAGCAAAATGATGAGAGCACTTAGAAATGCACGAATGGCGACGTTTCTGCAGAGTTGGAGGTTCATGTTATCTCTCTTGAAGTCCAAGACCTTGAGACATTGGTCAGAATTTGGGCGAAAGACCTGAGGTCGCCTGGGCGGCGGCCATCGGAGTCGCGGCAGCTATTTGGCGCGAGCAGTGCGAATGGGGGATGAATCGAGGTTGAATGAAATGTGAAATTGGGGTGGGAGCGAATTTGAAAAAGGAGCCCGGAGACACTTTATTTACCAGTGGAAGGATAGCTCTACGTTAACCCACATCATCAGACATCCTGAAGGTTACGCTTTCACGTATGATTCAAGGATGCGGATTTTGCTGGTCGAAGACGACCCGGGAGTACGCCGGTTCGTGGTCAAAGGTCTGCGCGAACAAGCGTACGCTGTGGACACGGCCGCCACGGGCGAAGAGGCGTTGTATCAGGCGGAGATCAATGAGTATGACCTGGTCATACTTGATATCATGATTCCTAGCCCCGACGGATTCGAAGTCTGCCGAAGGCTCCGCAAATCTGAGAAGCAAATGCCTATTCTAATGCTGACCGCTCGAGACGCCGTCGAGGACCGTGTGAGCGGACTCGACCGTGGAGCGGACGATTACCTGACGAAACCGTTCGAGTTTCGCGAATTGCTTGCCCGGCTGAGAGCACTGCTGCGACGTTCAACAGAATTGCATCCGCCAAGGCTGAGCGTTGGAGAGCTGGTGCTGGATACGGCCGCACAGAATGCAACGCGTGGCGGGGAGGCGATTTCGCTGACACACAAGGAATATGCGCTGCTGGAGTACCTCGTGCGAAACGCGGGGCGAGTGGTAAGCCGAGCGGAGATTGCCGAGCATGTTTGGGATGAGAGTTTCGATCCTTTCTCAAATTTGATTGAGGTTTACATCAACAGGCTTCGCAGAAAGATCGATCCGGATGGACGCTCTGGACTATTACAGACACGGCGGGGCGCTGGTTACATCTTGAGGTCTGGCGATGAATCCGACGCGGGAGGGCGCGCACAGCCGGCGAGCGGGCAAGGCAAAGCGAATGTTCCGGACCGCAAGAAACATGCTTGATTCCGTTCGTGCGCGGCTGACGGTATGGTATTCGGGGGTCCTCGCCGTGGTGTTGGTGCTGGTGACTGCAACCACGTATCTGATCGTCCGGAAGGCATCCATGCAGCGGACAGATTCGGATTTAGAGGTTTTGGCGGATTCGTTCCTAGTGACCGTTCATGCTGAGCTTGAGGACGCTTCAGAGACCGGGGCCGCGGCAATTCTATCGGCAGTACGCCAGTCCATGATTGAACATCACTCGAACAGCGATGCATTCGTGGTGTTGGGTCCGGGGGATGAAATAGTTACGACTTCAGACGGCCTCATCCCTGCGGGCACGAACCCGGACACTTCCGTGGCGCGCGCGATGGACACTAGTGCAATTCAGAATTTTGGAAAAAGAAGCGGGCACAAGGAAGCGAAACTAGAAACAATTCGCGTGGAGCGCACGCGATTACGCGCCTACTCGCGTCCTTTCAGTGCTAGGGGTCAAGATTACGTCCTCATCATTCTCCATTCGTTGCAGTCGCAAAATGAGATGCTCGAGACCATACGGCTGACGTTTGCGTGGATGATTCTTCTAGGTCTTCTGCTGGCAGGAACGGGCGGCTACTTCCTGGCAAGAAAGAGTCTTGAGCCGGTGGTGGCGATGGGGGCACACGCACGGCGGATCGGAGCAACAAATCTGCATGAGCGGCTTCCCGTGCTCAATGCAAACGATGAACTAGGTCAACTAGCCATGATCTTTAATGATCTACTGGATCGGCTCGACCAATCCTTCGAGCGCCAGCGCCGGTTTATCGCGGATGCTTCTCACGAGCTTCGGACTCCGCTGGCGATTCTGCGTGGAGAGGCCGAGGTTGCCATGTCGCAGCCTGGCCGAACCGCGGAAGACTACCTCGAATCGCTGGGGATTCTGCAAGAGGAAACAGCGCGGCTCACTAAAATCGTGGAGGACCTATTCACGCTGACGCGGGCCGACTCGGGTCAGTACTCCCTATCGCCACAGGATGTATACCTCGAGGAAGTGGTGGCGGACTGCGCGCATTCCGCAAGAACACTAGCGCGCGAAAAAAATATTGAATTGCGTGTGGAAGCGTCCTCGGAGTGCCTGGTGCGCGGGGACCAGATTCTTCTGCGGCGGATGATTTTGAATCTTTTGGACAACGCCATCAAGTACACGGCCGAGGGCGGACGAGTGGAGATTGCCTGTCGGGCGACCAAGATGGGTTGCGAAGTAGACGTCACCGACACAGGTCAGGGAATACCGTCGGAGCTGCAGGCTCGCATATTCGAGCGATTCTTTCGGGCCGATCCTGCACGTTCGCGCTCGGGGCGCGAAGGCGGCGCCGGGCTGGGGCTGTCGATAGCACTCTGGATAGCCCAGGCGCATCACGGACGGCTCGAACTAGTCCGCTCCGATGCAGGAGGGAGTCATTTTGCTGCTTACCTGCCGGGACACACGGCTGCATCTACAGGGGCAGATTAATCGTCTGTTTATCTCCGGGCCGCTAAATTCGGAATAGAGTCCGTAGAGCTTAAAGGCAGCGAAAAGAACTCCCATGAAAACACGCTTTCTATCGAACCGACCTGTGCCATTTGCGCTTATTGCACTCTTCATTTGCTCCTTTCCGGCTGCTGGTCAGCAGCCCGCTAATCCGGTCCCGAAGCTGACCTCGTCGACTTCCGCCGGGTTGAACACTCAGTCCGAACAGCAAGCTGGCAATCCTCAAGCGAAGGCTCCATTGCAGCTGACACTCCAGAATGCGTTGAACCGCGCTCGAATGAATAGCACGCAGTTTCAGGCTGCACAGACGGATGCTGCCCTTGCGCGTCAAGATCGGTTCCAAGCTGGAGCCGCTTTGCTGCCTAGCGTGACGTATAACAACCAGGTGCTTTACAGCCAAGCTGCCCCGGCAGCGGTTGCCGAGAAGACCCTTGTTCCCGTGCTGTACATTGCAAATAACGCGGTTCACGAATATGTCAGCCAGGCCAATGTGCACGAGACAATCGACCTAGCAGGGATTGCCGGCTTTCGTCGCGCGTCGGCCTTGGCGGCACTGGCGCGGGCTCGCGCGGAGATTGCCTCGCGCGGTCTGGTGGTCACTGTCGTTCAGAGCTACTACACCGTGGCCGCCGCGCAACACAAAATGGAGACGGCGCGCAAAGCCGCCGAGGAAGGCGACAGTTTTCTAAAGCTGACTCAGGATCTCGAAAAGGGCGGAGAAGTTGCGCATGCCGACGTCATAAAAGCCGACTTGCAATCCCAGGATCGCCGCAGACAGTTCCAGGAAGCTCAACTGGCTTTCCTGAACGCCAAGCTGGGACTCGCCGTTCTGATTTTTGCTGACTTCAACGATAATTTCGAGCTTGCTGACGATTTGCATGCGAACATCGCGCTGCCGACGCTGGATGAAGTTAAGCAGCGCGCCGCTCAGGAAAATCCGGATGTACGCGCCGCACTAGAAGCAACCCGCGCAGCTGGAGACGAGGTTACTGCCGTTCGCGCCGGTTATCTGCCGTCACTCGGGCTCGACTACTGGTACGGCATAGACGCCGAGAACTTCGGAGTGAACTTTCCGACGAAGCTCAATGGCCAAACATTTTCAAATCTGGGCTCTTCTATCAGCGCGACGCTCAACGTCCCTATTTGGAATTGGGGCGCGACGCAAAGCCGGGTGAAGCAAGCCGAACTGCGCCGCGCACAAGCGAAGCGCGAGCTGTCATTCGCGCAGCGCAGGCTGCTGGCGGAAATCCAATCGCTCTACGCGGAAGCTGAGACGTCCCTGAACGAGCTTGCAGGCCTAAGCCGCTCGGCTGAACTTGCTGCGGAAGGCCTCCGGCTGACTACGCTGCGCTACAAGAATGGCGAGGCCACCGTGCTCGAAGTCGTCGATGCGCAGACCACTGCGGCGCAAGCAAGCGGCATGTATCAGGACGGGGCGGTGCGTTACCGCGTGGCCCTAGCCAATCTGCAAACTCTGACGGGAGTGCTGGCAACTCCATGAAACTGACGAAAAAGTGTCCTCCGCGGCAGTCTATTCTCGCGAGGTCGGCTGCTTATGCCGTCTTCGGTGCGCTGCTCTTGTGCGGCTGCGGTCAAGCCGAGAAAATGCAGGAACCGGTGGTCTCCGTGCAGGTTATGCCTGCCCAACGCGGTCCCATCTCTCAAGTGATCACTTCGGAGGCGGTAGTATATCCGCTCGAACAAGCCACGGTGGCGCCGAAGATCACTTCCACCGTAAAGAAATTCTACGTGCAGCGCGGCACGCGAGTAAAAAAGGGACAGTTGTTGGTGGTTCTTGAGAATGCGGACTTGGCCGCGGCGACGGAGGCCAGCAAAGGCGACTTCGAGCAGGCCGACGCAGCGTATAACACGACAATCGGGGCGAGCTTGCCGCAACAGATCCAGAAGGCGCAGCTCGACGCGCAGACTGCCCAATCCTCGTTCGACGCTCAACTAAAGATCTTTGATAGCCGCAAAGAACTTTTTCAGCAGGGCGCGATTCCGAGGCGCGAGCTGGATGCGGCAGAAGTCGCTCTAACGCAAGCCCGTAGCCAGAATGAACAGGCACAAAAACAACTTGCGGATTTCCAGCGCCTCGGGAAACAGCAGGCGCTGAAGTCCGCGGAAGGCTCCCGTCTGTCGGCCGAAGGTAAATATCGCGGTGCCGCGGCGCAGCTTAGCTATTCAGAAATCCGCAGCCCCATTGACGGCGTCGTGACCGATCGGCCTCTCTATGAAGGGGATCCCGCGACCGCCAATCAGCCAATTCTTACGGTGATGAACCTTTCCAGGCTTATAGCGAAAGCACACATTGTGCAAGCCGAAGCCGCGGCGCTAAAAGTTGGAAACCCAGCCGAGCTGAAAGTTCCCGGCGCGGACGAACCCATCCAGGCCCGCGTCACGCTGGTCAGCCCCGCACTTGATCCGGGGAGTACGACCATCGAGGTGTGGGCCGAAGCAACTAAACCCGACCCGGCGTTAAAACCAGGCATGACTATCCAAGTTTCCTTGACGGCGAAAACAGTAAAAGATGCAACCCTCGTACCAACTTCCGCCTTATTCAAGAGTACGGTTGGTGCCGACTACGTGCTCCTTGCTGGGTCGGACCATCTCGCGCACCAGAAAATCGTCCAAGTCGGTATTCGCAATGGCGGCTTTGCGCAGATCGTCAGTGGCATCAACGCCGGGGATCCGGTCATTACTTCCGGCGGGTATGCATTGCCGGACAAGACGCAGGTAAAGATCGAAGCGCCTGCTCCGGCCAATACTGAGGCAGGCGATCAGCCCGGCAAAGCACGAGACTCCGCGAAACCTGATGACAAGGACAAGGAATAGCCGCGTATGGAGCCCCGGTCCGGATCGCAGAAAGCTACAAAATCTGAGAAGCAAGAGTTGCCCTGGTTTCAGCGTTTATCAAGCCCCATCCTATTCTTGATCGTGAGCCTCGCGCTGGTTGGCGCTTACTTCGCCTTTTCGATTCCAGTTTCAGTTTTTCCCAGCACGGATTTTCCGCGAATCGTAATCGGTGTGGACAATGGGGTCATGCCGATCGATCAAATGTTGGTGACGATTACGCGACCCATCGAGGAAGCCGTCAACAGCGTTCCCGGCCTGCAGAAAGTTCAGTCCATCACCAGCCGCGGCTCCGCCGAAGTCGATCTCTTCTTCGATTGGAAGGTTGACATGATTCTCACGCTCCAGCGAGTCGATGCCGTCGCCGCGCGCTTGCAGGCCGAACTTCCGCCCGCTGCAAAGATGGAAACCCATCGCCTCACCTTTGCCGTGTTTCCCATCCTTGGTTACAGCATGACTTCGGACACCGTTCCGCAGAACAAACTCTGGGAAATCGCGACGTATGACTTGAAACCGCGCATCAACCGCTTGGACGGCGTGGCATCGGTCATCATTCAAGGCGGCCAAGTTCCGGAATTTCAAGTATCGCCAGACCCCGCGCGTCTGCTGACGGCTGGGGTCACGGTTACGGACATCCTGGAAACTATTCGTCGCACAAATTTGATTGATTCTCCCGGCCTTATTGAACACGACCATCAACTCACGCTCGGTCTCGTCAGCGGCCAGGTTCGCACTCCGGAGCAAATTGGCCAGATTGTCGTCAAGAATTCGGTGGCAGGCGTACCGATTCGGCTGGGCGACATCGCCGCGATTGCACCATCGGTTGCGCCTGTCTACACGATCGTGACGGCGAATGGTAAGCCGGCTGTGCTTCTGAACGTGAACCGGCAGCCAGACAGCAACACGCTTCAGGTCGCACACGAAGTCCACGCGCAAATCCGGGAGCTTTCACAAACGCTTCCTCCGGGAGTTCACCTAGAGCCCTTTTATGACCAGTCGACAATCGTCCACGATTCCATCGCGAGCGTCCGCGACGCCGTTCTCGTAGGACTGGTGCTCGCCTCGATTGTCCTTGTTCTTTTTCTGCGAGATTGGGGATCATCGCTCGTCGCAGGACTTGTGATACCAGCGACGCTTCTGATTACGTTTATCGTCCTTAAAGTTACCGGCCAGAGCTTCAATTTGATGACCCTGGGCGGCCTTGCCGCCGCTGTAGGCCTAGTCATTGACGACGCAATCGTTGTTCTTGAAAATATAGTTTTGCACCGCGATGCGGGCCAGAGCCGCTTCGAGGCAATCCAGAGCGCGCTGCGCGAATTGACAGTGCCTCTCATAGGTTCGACGATCACACCCATCGTCGTTTTCTTGCCCCTCATTTCCACTACCGGCGTCACAGGCAGCTTCTTCCGCGCCCTGGCGGTCACCATGACCGTTTCGCTCTTCACGTCGCTCCTGCTAGCCCTGACCTGGACGCCGACTCTCAGCCTATACCTTGTGCGCCGAAAAGAAACTGTTCAGGCCACTGCTAAGTCCTCCGAGGAGGGGAAAGACGTTGCTTCGCTGCTCGTCGCTGAGGAAGCACATCTCTCCGGCTTCTTCGGGCGCATTGTCTCGTTTTACGCGCGAGTGATGAGGGGGGTGTTGAAACGCCCTTGGATCCTGGCCGTTAGCTCTGTCGTGATTATCGTGCTCGCGATCGGGTGCTACACGGCACTTGAAAGCGACTTGCTACCGGGTATGGACGAAGGCGGGTTCATCCTGGACTACGACACGCCGCCTGGAAGCTCGCTAGCGGAAACCGATCGCATCCTTTTCCACATCGAGAAAATTCTTGGTAGCGTCCCAGAAGTCGAAAATACTTCGCGCCGCACGGGATTACAGCTTGGACTGGCCGCCGTAACAGAGGCAAATAGAGGTGATTTTACGGTGAAGCTGAAGCGTCATCGCAGCAGGGATATCGAGGAGATCATCTCGGATGTACGGGGGAAGATCGAACAGACCGAGCCCACCGTCAAGGCTGAGTTCATTCAAGTGTTGCAGGACATGATCGGGGACCTGACCAGCCAGCCCGAGCCCATCGTCATCAAGCTGTTCTCACCGGATGCGAAGCTTCTTGAGGAAACAGCGCCGCGCGTCGCGGATGCCATCGGCAAAATTCAAATTGGCAGCGCTCACCCGGTAGTGGACGTCCTCGACGGCATCGAAAACACCACGAGCGGCCCAGCGGTGACTTATCAAGTCAACGCCGCGGTTGCTGCACGTGGGGGGTTCACTCCCGAGGAGATTGCCTTGGATGCAGCCGCGATTCTGGAAGGCGAACCTGCTGCAACGCCCGTAATCCTGAATGATCGTTCCTATCCCATTCGCGTCCGATTTCCGGAGCAGAACCGTTCTTCGCTCGACCGCATGACTAACACCCTGCTCGTCAGCCCCACGGGCCGCACCGCGACTCTCGGTTCTCTGGCTACTGTCAGCATGGAGCCCGGCCAGACGGAAATTCGCCGCGAAAATCTGCAGCGCCTCGTAGAAGTCACTGCTCGTTTGGAAGGCGTGGGCCTCAGTAGCGGCATTGCTGCCGTACAGAAAGCCGTCAACGATCTCCAGCTTTCCTCGTCCATTCGCGTGGAATACGGTGGCCTTTACCAAGAGCAACAAAAATCTTTCCACGATCTCTTAATCGTTCTGCTCCTGGCGCTCCTGCTTTTGTTTGCAGTGCTACTTTTCGAATTCAGGACATTTTCCGCGCCCGCCGCCATTCTTGCCTCTGCATTGCTCTCGTTGTTTGGTGGCCTCCTCGCGCTGCTCATAACACGGACGACATTCAATGTCGCTTCTTTCATGGGCATGATTATGGTGATCGGAATCGTGGCCAAGAACGGAATTCTGCTCCTGGATGCCGAAGATCGTTTTCGAGACTTAGGCTTCTCTGCGGAAGAAGCTATGATTCAGTCCGGGCGGCGACGTCTTCGCCCAATTATGATGACGGCTCTCGCAACCATTGCGGGGATGTTGCCTTTGGCGTTTGCCATCGGCGCAGGTTCTCAGATGCTTCAGCCGCTGGCGATCGCCGTTATCGGCGGAATCCTCAGCTCTATGATTTTGTCTTTGGTGTTTACGCCGGCGATCCACTACTTCCTGCGCCCCCGGACAAGTTCTGAAATTGTGCGGGCGGAAGTAGTCTAGAGGGCGCAGGCCCGAATTCACATGACGCTGCAGTCGGAGTTCCCTTTCCTTGACTGTCCTAGTAAAGTTGATGGTGAGGATCATTTATTTTCATGCACAAGACAGCGCTGAAGGACAACACAAGCATGCTTGGCCGAAATCCAGCTGTGCCACTCAGTAAGAATGAGCACCTGTTGCGCTGGGTGGATAAAATGGCGGAACTCGCGAAACCGGCTCGAATCCATTGGGTCGATGGCTCGCAGGAAGAAAACGAGCTACTGCTTCGGGAGATGGTTGCGTCGGGGACACTCACAAAGCTGAATGAAAAGCTGTGGCCCGGTTGCTATTACGCCAGATCGGACGCAAACGACGTCGCGCGAGTGGAGGATCGAACGTTCATTTGTTCGCTCTCGAAAGACAGTGCGGGTCCAACAAATAATTGGGAAAACCCTTACGAGATGCGGAAAAAGTTGAAGAGTGTTTTTAACGGCGCGATGCGCGGGCGGACGATGTACGTGTTGCCTTATAGCATGGGCCCCGTCGGTTCGCCTATGTCTCAGATTGGGGTACAACTGACGGACTCTCCTTACGTACTCGTTAATATGCGCATTATGGCGCGCATCGGAGTGCAGGTGTTTGAGCAGATCGACACGGGGATACCCCGCGTTGTGCCGTGCGTCCATTCCGTTGGCGCACCGCTGGCGGAAGGCCAGAAAGATGTGCCGTGGCCGTGCAATAGGGAGAAGTATATTGTTCATTTTCCGGAGACGCGCGAGATATGGTCGTACGGCTCCGGCTACGGCGGAAACGCGCTGCTCGGCAAAAAATGCTTCGGATTGCGAATCGCCTCCAATATTGCGCGCGATGAGGGTTGGATGGCAGAGCACATGCTGATTCTTGGCGTGGAAAATCCGACAGGCGAAAAAACGTATGTGGCAGCGGCGTTTCCAAGCGCGTGCGGGAAAACGAATTTCGCGATGCTCATTCCGCCCAAGGGATTTGACGGATGGAAAGTCTGGACCGTGGGAGACGACATTGCCTGGATTCGACCGGACGAACGCGGCCTGCTCCGAGCTATAAACCCGGAAGCGGGATTTTTTGGAGTGGCGCCGGGAACTTCGGTTAAGACAAATCGCAATGCCATGGCCACGCTCGCTACGAATTCCATTTTTACGAATGTCGCGCTTACTCCGGACGGCGGCATTTGGTGGGAAGGCATGACGGATAAGCCGCCGGCGGAATGCCTCGATTGGAAGGGGCAGAAGTGGACTCCCGAGATTGCGAAAGAAACGGGCGCGAAGGCGGCACATCCAAACGCACGCTTTACGGCCCCGGCCTCACAATGCCCGACGATCGATCCAGCGTGGGAAGATCCTAGCGGCGTTCCCATCAGCGCGATTATTTTTGGCGGGCGCCGGGCGACCACGATGCCTCTCGTATTCCAGGCATTCAACTGGAGTTCCGGCGTGTACATCGGAGCGACGATGGGATCGGAAACGACGGCGGCAGCGGCAGGTGCGGTTGGAAAGGTGCGCCGAGATCCGATGGCCATGCTTCCTTTCTGTGGCTATCACATGGGCGACTACTTCCGCCATTGGATCAAAATGCAGAGGTCGCTGACGCTCACGCCGCGAATTTTCCACGTGAACTGGTTCCGCAAGGACGGAGATGGAAAATTCATGTGGCCCGGTTTTTCGGAGAATATGCGCGTTCTAAAATGGATTGTGGACCGGACGAAGGGCAGAGCGCTTGCTCGTGAGACACCTATCGGTTGGATGCCACGGCACGAAGACATGGAGTGGAAGGGCATGGATCTATCCAAGGAGAGATTTGACGAGCTGCAGAAGTTTGACCGGGAAGCATGGCGCAAGGAAGTGATCGAGCACGAGGAGCTCTTCATCACGCTTCATGACCACTTGCCGAAAGAAATGGTTTACGAAAGAGAGCTGCTAATTTGCCGGCTCTAGGATTTGGAATTATTGGTCCCGACTATTCCAGAGCTTGCTGAAGGATCGGCCCGGCCGCGCTGATGTTCTTTAGGAAATCGGCAGGAACGTTGTGTCTTTGCCGAAGATATTCCGGGCTGTTGAAAGAGACCCACACTTTGCCGCCAGCGTCCTCCCAGATCAAGGCTTTTAATGCCAGATCAATGGCAATCGTAGGAGCGGCGAGCGTGACGGGCGTCCTCCCTTGGGACTGCCAGAAAGGATGAGCTGAGTAGGGGGGCATTTTCAAACCGACCTTTTCAGCTTCGCTGCTGTGATCGATAATGCAGAATATCGTCAGGCCTCGCTCCAGCAACAAGGATTTAACACGCATAAGAGTTTCAGGAACCGAGAAGGGGCTGCTTAGGTGCTGCATTCCGTTGTCCAGAGTGAGGGCCATGAGCGTCCTCTTGAAACCAGAGAAAATATCGATTGGCAAATTCCCGTGCTCAGTCCGAGAAGTATACTGGTGCGCATGGAAGTGTCAAACCCGCAGATTGCCCAGGCGTTCGTCGCAAATGCTTGGGCAAAGGGTCTTGAGTGATCGCGAGATTGAGTACCAGACTTCGATTACCTTGATGCAGCCAATGCGCGCTTTCGGACAACTTCGACGAACTTCTGCAAAGCGAGCTGGACCGCAGTCTTTGTCGCCGGTGGATCGGACAGGCCGTTCAACAGAGCGAAATCGGGACATGATTTGTAAGAAGGCATGGCAATCAAAACTAGGAATAGAGTTCACGGATAAAGTAGAATCAAATCGTATTAATTGTCGGGGCGTAGCGCAGCCTGGTAGCGCGCCTGCCTTGGGCGCAGGAGGCCTCCGGTTCAAATCCGGACGCCCCGACCACTTACTTCTTTGTTTTCAATTTACTCTGCCTGACGTAGTCTGCGTCGGAGCCTGAACTTGGGTCCATTTGGGTCCAAATACAAGCCGCTCGACGCTTTCCACTGCACGACGCTGTTCTTCCGGGATCGCGTGCAAATAAATCTCGCGCGTGATGTCCGGCGTGGAATGGCCTAGAAGCGATTGCATCGTTCCTATCGGCGTGCCCACGGAGTCGAGCATCGTTGCGTGGCTATGCCTCAGAAGATGCCACGTGACGCCAAGAAGCCCTAATTTCCTCGCGGCAGGCTTCAGGTGCTTGCGCAAAAGATTCCAGCGATCTAACGGCAATCCCTGGCGTGTGGCGAATACCAGCGCCTTTGGGTCAACAGCGGTGGGACAGATGCCGGCGAGAATTACTGCCGTCTCAGCCCCAATCGGGATGGTTCGCGCACTGCGTTTCGTTTTCGGTTGATCGAAGTGCCCGTCATACACCGTCTCGACTACGCGGAGCAAACGAGCCTTCAAATCAATACTCCCCCAGCGAAGCGCAAGCAACTCCCCTACTCGCAATCCTGTCAGCACCAGCAGCAACGTGACCGAGCGTGCGGGCTCATTCAGTACGGCAGCTATATCTCGCACCTGGATCGGAGTGAGGACAACTCGCTCCGTTCCGTGCTGCCTTCGCGGGAGTTTCGTCTTCTGAGCGACGTTCTCGGTTATGTAGCCCCATTCCTCTGCTGCTCCGAGAATCTTGCTCATACCACACTTGAAGTGGTGAACGGTTTCCCACGATAGCCCGTTGCTGAGTTTTCGGCTGAGAAAGCTTTGCAACTCTTCTCGCGTGAGTTCACGAAGCTGTCTCTGGCCGAAAGCTGGATTGAGATGCACGTCGAGCATGTACCGATAGTGCTTCTGGGTCGCGTATTTGAGTGTTGGCAAAACTACAGGCGTCCAATCGCCTTTGACAAAATCGCCAAATGTACGGACCGACTGCGGTCGTGCCTTACCATTGTTGATCGACCCTAACCTCTGAGACAGAACCTGCATAGCCAGGCGGCGCGTTGGAAATTCTGCGACGGTCCCGATCACCTCGGATCGCCTCAGTCTGCCGAGCGTGCCGTCTGCTTGAATTACATCCTCCCACCAGCGTGCCACCCAAAGCTTTCTCCGGGTGCCGCGCTGGAAAAGCGATCCTTGCTGGAAACCTCTTCGAGCCATCGTTTCTCCCTTCCTTGGGATCTCGATGGCCCGCCCAGCTTGTTCTTCGTCGCTTTTTAGTGTAGTCCGCATGTCAAGCGGCCTGGCGGCCCGTTCGCTGACGCACGACCCAAGCAAGCACTTCGTCCTCTCGGAAGCGCCAATACTTGCCGAGCCGATATCCTGGCAAGGGATCAATCGAACGCTTTCGCGTGTGTCCGTAAACCCAAGAAACTGGCACCTTCAAGAGTTTGGCAGTCTCCTGAACCGTTAGAAGTTCGGTGTGTTTCTCGTCTCCGTTGTTCATCATTGTGGCCCCCTGCTGCGAAATCTTGCGCGGACAAAATACTCTGCGCGGTCACCGCGCAGTTGGGCTGGAGCGACCCCACGAATTACTTTGGGCACGGAAACGTGCACAAATGTGGGGTCGCTCCAGCCCAATCCGGTGTTTTGTCCGCGCCCAAATTGATCGTCGTCACATCCGCAATTTCCTCTGCTTTCGGCTCTTCCGAAAATCCTAAGGTGAACCGAAAGGTGAACGACAGGGTGATTTGTGTCTTTCATGCACCGTTCACCCTCGGTAGAAGAATCCAGGCGGATGTTTAGAAAGGATGCACGAGAATGGGATGCTTCTGGCGCTACGATTTCGGGTGCATGTTGCGAGGTCGCAAAATACACTTCATTTCTGCTGCCGGAAGTAGGGCCACGGAACTCGGCCACAGAAGAAAAGCTGAGAAACGCCAGAGAGAAAATGTGTCCGAACCTCATGCCGAAAGATGAGCCGCGAGGCGCACGCATTTCTGAATGGGAAAAGTCGGGAGAAGATTCAAGCTTCATTTCCATTGGCTGAGGGTGACGCGCAATTTCAAAGCGAAAGAAAGCCCGACTCCTGACATCGGGCATCCCAGCCATATCTGCCGAACCACGCATCGACAAAGCTCCCCTACTATATAGAGGCGACAAATCGGCCAAACCTCACCGGACAAATTAAAAAAAACCGGCGAGAGTGTCCCCTATCTATAAAGAGTCAGAAAAAGGGGAAAATGTGAGGAGGAAAATTAACTTTTCTTTGTCTCGAAAAGTGGGATTTGGCCTTCTTCATGCTTCGATTCGAATGAGAGGTCCCCGCTTTTCGATTTCTCCCTACGGTTTTTGGAAACTGGCGTTGGTGTCCTTGAGGAAAAGTCACTCTCTATCTCTACTAATGGGCAAGAAGTCGGCAAAATCCTACAAAGAAAAAATGCCCGCCCGACTTGAACAATATTTCTCGGGGATCGGTGGACTGTTCGGTTGAGTTTGTACTTGCTGGCAGCAGTGCTCATCCAACGCGGGCGAGTGCAAAGAGCATTACAAGATAAGAAAGGGCGGGAGCGACCCCGTGTTGCTTTTCGGGCCGCAGGCCGGGCGAAAAGATGGGGTCGCTCCCGCCCTTTTGACGTACTTGCCCGCGTACCGGTTTTGCAGTCCTGACTTCGTATCGGTTTGTGCGGTCAAGAGTTACAGAATCGAGGGCGGAAAACCGACCAGAAAACCGTAAGGAAAACCGAGTTCAGCACGGTTTTCCGCTATTTCATTCTTCTTACAAAACCTTCGAGGCCCTAGTTTGCGAGGACTTGGAGCGGAAGAGTACGCCGTTCTCTAACAAATGGCTGGCATGTTTCAATGCTCCTGGCCAACATTTCTATTCACGGCTCCCTCAGCCATGCCGAGCAAGGCACAGCCCTCCAACACATCGGAGCCCCTGGTGTACGTCCATCGCGCCGCACTGTGAAGGTCCCGAACGCGGGCAAAGCCCGATGCGATGTCCTTGTCCAAGTCACACTGTTCAGGACCCGCTCTAGCTATCTTCACAGCAGCATCGAGATGGCTTGCGCTTACTGCAGCCTCTACCGCAGCTAATCGACTTCCCTCCTTTGTACAACTCATAAGGCCGTTCGCGTTCTCAACTTGAATCGATTCAAGAGATCTCACCGAGCTTGTAGCATCTCCCGCTCCACCTTGAGCGATGGCTAGCTCAGAAAAAGCGAGGCACTGGCTTATGTTTTGCGAATCAGCCAGATGCGAAGCCGCCGCCATTGCCGCTTGAAAGTCGCCCACTCGGGCATACATGACCACAATCTGAAAATAGGCGTTGTCTCGCTTCGTCGAGTCTTGAATTGAGGGGATAACTTCAGTGGCCGAAGCAAGAGTCATTGAGCTAGCGTCTATGGCCCCAGAAGCTCTTTGCGCCACGGCTATCGAAGTAAGAGCGATTATCCGGTGTGACATATCACTAATCTGAGATGTGACCTTCAATGCTGTGGCCCAATCATGAGATCCCGCCGCCGATTCCGCTATTGCCCGAAGGGCAAGATTCTTGTATTCGGCATCAGGGATGCTGGATGCAAGCTCGACGGCATGCTCCCGACTCTTCTCCGCTCCCGACTGGTCGCCTAGCAGCTCGCGCGTCTGCGCCAACTTGGTGAACGTCATTGCCTTCGTATACGGATCTTCAATATTGTCTGCGGTCTTGGTCGCAAGAATGAATTGCTTTCGGTGGGCCAAAGACTGTGCAACCTCGCTGAGGGCCGACGCTTTCCATTTGCCGTCTTCAACGAGTGCCACGGTGTTGAGCGCATCGGTCAAGCGGTTTGTATCAGACTGCTTGGTGGCAATTGCAATGAGAATCCGCGACCGATGAATCACGTCGCCCGGCACATCGATTGAGCTAAGAGTCTTGAATGCATCCTGGATGTTGTTGTTTTGGATTTGTCTGAGCGCAACGGCCTGAAGCACGTCCGCTCTTAAGTAGCCAGACAGTTCGCCGGAAGTTCTTAGCGCGTCGCCGATTTCTCCCGCGTTTGCTTGTGCCTGAGCGATGTCCGAAAGGGCCTCTTTCTTAGCCGACGAACCGGCATCGATCGCCGAGGCCGCCTGAATGGCTCCATCAATATCGCCTCGGGCGGACAATTCCTTGCTGATATCTACAAACCGTCGAGCACGAAATCCGTCGCCGCCAGCGCTTTGGATGGTTTGTAGCGCCGAAGAGACATCCCCAGTGCGCGCTTGCGCGAACGCAACTCTTTCCAGCAAATCTAGGTTGTGCTCTTGATTTGCCTTCTCGAACGCTTCTTGCAAGAGAATGTGCGGCGCGCTCTGTGCTCTTTTCTGAACTTCCTCTTCGCTAGGGCTCTTTCCACACTGCGTGGCGATCAGGGATAGACCAACCAAGCCGAGCGCAACTACGACACGCCTAAAACCTGGGCGACAGGGTCTCCACTCGAAAAGGCTTACGCGCATTGAGACTGAGGGTAGCACGATCCCGTTCTCTTACAGTGTAAGACACCACCTCAGACTTAATGTTCCCAAACCATTCCACTCCCCCATTCAAATTTCAAACTCGAATAACTTGCTTGTCCGCATGTACCCTATATGGTACACTGTTTCTGTGGGTAAGAACCCCAAATCCCCGACGGGCATAGGTGCCCAGCCTGAACCGCTCGAACGACAGGGGAAACGCGTTCCAGCGATTTTCTATCGCACGGAGGCGGGCGGCGAGCCGGTGCGGGACTGGCTGAAAGGGCTCCCCTCATCCCAGGATCGGAAACGCATCGGTGAGGACATCAAAGCCGTGGAATTCGGCTGGCCCATTGGGATGCCCGTTTGTAGGCCACTGGGCGATGGCATCTACGAGGTGCGGACGACCTTAACCCAGAACCGCATCGCCAGGACGCTTTTCTACGTCGACAAGAAGGGCCGGATGGTCCTGTTGCATGGATTCATCAAGAAGACGCAGAAGACCCCGGATGAGGATTTGGAGCTTGCACGGAGCAACAAGAGCAAGCATCAAAGGGGACTAAAATGAAAGTAAGAAAAAACCATAAGGTAAGAGACCACAGTGGTTCGACCTTCGATAGCTTTCTCGAAGAGGAAGGAATCCGGGAGGAAGTCGAAGCAGTCGCCATCAAGCGGGTACTTGCTTGGCAGCTTTCACAGGCCATGCAAGAACAGCAAAAAACGAAACAAGCTATGGCAAAACAGCTTCACACGAGCCGGTCACAACTGGATCGCCTGCTTGACCCTCGCAATGTCTCGGTGACACTCGATACGATCGCTCGGGTGGCACGGGTGCTCGGCAAACGGGTCATCATCCGCGTAGCAGACGTGAAGGCTAAGCGAGCATAGGCCGCGCCTGCCTGCCGTCTGCCTGATTGTTAAGAAAAACTTGGGACCAACTTGGGTCCAAGTACTGCCAAATTAGGTCCAAAACCGTGTACCATGACGTAGAACAAAGCTAGACGGACCAACAAGATAGATTTTTTGCATCTGCCTTGGGCGCAGGAGGTCCCGAGTTCAAATCTCGGCGCCCCGACCACTGACTTTCTCGTGCAACTGATTTTCTTCCTTCGTCGTTTCTTGACTCTCATTCAAGTCCGGGCCAATTGCCCTCGCGTACTTATCCACCTCTGACATCGTCGCGTTGCGGAGAAGCCCGAGCTGAGCCTGTGCAACTTTGAACGGCATTCCTTGGAAGCGCGACAGCCTACCGCGCGTGAAACAAGGCATGCACCCATCGATTGGATGCCGATCAGTTCGTTTGCACGCGGTGCGGAGTGACTTCTTTCTGAGCTCGTCCGCAGCGAAAGGAAAATAAAGTCGTTTGCCTTCTTCCAGTATTGCTTGTATTCAAAACTTGCTTGGTGGCGAGATGAGGTGAGTGGGGTTCACGGCTAGGGGCGAAAAGCGTCCTTGTTCCTCTGCCGAGCTGCCTCGAGGTCATCTGATTGTTTTTTCTCACGCTCGGCCGCTTTCTTGGGGCCGTTTTGCTTTTCGAGTCTAAGGGCTTCCACGATCGCAAGCTCCGCTTCGACATTGGCCCGCTTGGAGTACATGATGAGTCCAAAACGGCCGGTAAAAAAAGATCGGACGAGGTTGAAGGAGTATTCTGTATCCTCCCATGAAGCTACGAGTTTTCCCTTCGCATCGTAGTTGTCTTTCGACGCGGGATCAAGGTCTGGCGCAACGCTTGTGGAAGGTCCGTATTTGATTGAAATGGACTTGATCATGTCAGCAGCATTGAGACCTTCCGTAGACGCTTGGTCGTAAGTCACAGACATTTTGTAAAGTGTGCCATTGTAAAAGGAGAAGAGAATCTGTTCCACGCTGTCCGATCGGAAAGATGTCCCGGGAAGGTTCGGGGGCCACCAAGTCACTTCTTGAATTAGTGAGGGAACACCGTGAGCGACATTGACATCTGCCAACTTCTGATCCGTCTGTTTCAGCACCGTGGGAAGGCTCGCCCCGAGGGAAAAACTCCGATACTTGGAAAAATCTTGCGCCTGGAGCGCGGCGGTCATAGAAAGCAGGGCGCCGAGGATAAGTAGCGAGCAAGCGAGTTTCTTCATTTCTTATCTCCTTCAAATCACTAGCAACTGGAACTCACGGCAGCGAACTCTTCTGTGGCAACCTGTTTCCCTTGGGTCGTGATTTGCGTGCGCAAGACAAAATCCGTTGCGGAAACCGAACTCATTCCTTCTTGGAGATGCCTTGAATGAGCGGCAATGTTTAAGAAGGGAACGCCGAGGAATCGTTTCGAAGCAATTCTTGTGGTCTGCAGGGAATTAGAGTTTTGTCCTTCGCGCTTCGCCAGAGCGCGCTTGATTGCACGGCGAAGAGCGGCCGGCCTATCGCGGCCAATGACCGTTACTCTATTGGGCCCAGCCACAGAGAAGAAATTCCAGTTCGCTTTCTCGATTTTTCGGTCCAAGCCACGGCGATCAAGATAGTTGACCACATTCCGGGCCGGCAAGATTTCTTCCGTCTCAATCCAATTTCCCCCAGGCAAGAGGGTGCCTTGCTTAATAAGGATGGCCCCCGATGTGGTTTTGGCTGACATTATGGGCTTTCCCGAACCTAAGGAAACAAGAAGTGGAAAGCTTGTTTCTAACAAAAGTCTTGTGGCCGTTAGGCGGGGGAACCGGCTATATTATGAAAAGTAGAATTCACTACGTCGTAGGTATCGACCTTCGGAGTACCCTCGAGAAGTGCCGCTAGTCTTTTCAGTACTTCGTGATACGTTGCGCGGCTGTAGATTTCTGCGTTGGAAGCTGAGTCCCACAGGCTTATTGCTGTTACCGCATCCTGCCCACGGGCAAAGAACGTGAGTACGTCCTGAAACCCATTCTGGTTGCGAAGCATGGGAATGACTTCTCGTTCCATCAGAAGGCCGAATCTGGAAATGCTATTCGGCTTTAGAAGCGCAGTCACTTTGCGTGCAAACATGAGTCTCTCCTGGGCTTCCTGCCGACCTGTACGAAAGGGACGACTTCCAACGGCTGAGCAGAACGAGGAGGGGAGGGATACCGCCCGTGCCAGCCGTGGATAACGGCCAATATCGGTCCTTCTCGCCCTGTACGCCAATATCGTAGCTCCTCCCAAAATGAATTGCTGTACTCTATAAGACAGTCCTTTGGGGAAATTGTCTTAATGGGCCCGCGAGACTGTATTTGTCAAGGCCCGTGGCCCTGCGATCATAATCTCCGCACGCCGGGACTTTTTATCTCGAACCGCAACTCTGTACACAAGTGGCCAGTATGAATCCCATGAGAGCAGCGCGAGACTGACGTCCACTGGGCCGCGTTGCTTCGCCTGGTGTCGCGGGCAAGGATGAGTGACAGCGTTCGAGATTTCCTTTTTTCGGACGCTAATGATGAAAAATGAGAGCTCGGTTTGCGGGAGTGCGCAAAGACGCCTTACATCAGAATCGAATGAGAAACAGGGGGGCACGACAGTGCCCCGAATTCTCTGTGTCCTGGTCGATGACCTAGTCAGGTCAAGCCGCGTAACACTTCTACCTCTAGGGATTTTTCTTGACTGGCGGCTTTTTTTCTCCGCCCTTGATGCTGATCAGAGCCAAGAAATCTTTGGCATTGAACGGGTAACGACGAACGGACTGTTGTCCGGTGGTGCTCAAGGTGACATCCACGCGGCGATTGTTGGCCAGAACGAGGACCCGGAGATTGCGCAGCATTTTTTGGCGATCGGCGGGAGTCAAGTCGGGATTGTCCGCCAGTTGTCCCTTGATTTGGTCAGCGGTGAGTTGGTCCTCTTCACCAAGCGCCTTCAGCTCAAAGTGGTTCGCAGGGACGCCGTGTTCCACCAGGAAAGACTTAGTGCGTTCGACGCGGCGCTCGGTAAGATGCTGGTTATATTCCGGTGTGCCGCGCGGGTCGGCATGGCCACTGAGGATCAAGTGAGCGTCGGGCATATACTTCAGATAATTCAGATAGTCCTGGGCGAGGACTTTTAGGATGTCTGCCTGGCTATCGAGCAGGCCACCCTCGGGATGCTCGGCAGTGGGCCGAGCGGTTTGGAAATAAATGCTGTGGAGAGCCAGCTTGGCTTCCAATTGCTTGATCTCAGGGGCAGGAGCGGGAGGAGGAGGTGGCGGCGGAGCTTCCACGTCCACCATGGTGGTGGAAGAGGCAGAGAGCGCCGGATTGCGATCATCGTTCACATTGCAGGTGACGGTGATACGCCCTGGTTGCGCTCCTTGTGTACTCAATGTGGTGGTGGCACCAGTACCGGAGACCTCGCCCGCAGTGGCAGTGTAACTGTATATGAGTCGACGGCCATCGGGACTGCTGGCGTTCGAAGTGATGGTTGAGGACCCACCCGGTTGCACGCTCGCAGGATCTGCCGAGCATGAAATCACCGGTGGACGAGGCTGTTTCACGGTGAACCTGGCACTGCAGGAAGTAGAACCATTTTTTCTGCCATCACTCAAATTGGCGGTGACTTCATAGGAGCGCGGCTCCAGGCCCGTGGTGTCAATCTGCGCAGAGGAATCGCTGCCAGAAACCTTCACTCCGGTTCCGTTCCAGTTGTACGTGACGGTGCGCCTGGGATTGAAATTGGAGCCCGTGGCTGTCGCGGTCACAGTTTCGCCCGCGAAAACTTCGGTTGGCTGCACTGAGCAAGCTGCCGTGGGTGGCAGCGGAGGCGCTCCGCCACCGAACATAAACACGAGTCCAGTCTGTGCTCTGAGGCCCCGGATTTCCGTGCGCGGCGCCACAGTCGCAGCACCATACTGGTAATTTGAATATACAAAGTCGGCCCGGATCAGCCGCAGGGCAACGTGCCTGGACAGATTGATATCCAGACCACCGCCGAACATGAAACCCAATTTGTCGACATCATGGAAGGCATCAGGCATAAGGCGATGATCGCCCACTAAGACCTCAAGAAATGGCGAAAAACGATTATGGCGAAAAGTGATCTTTGGACCGAATGAGAGGTTGGAGAAAGCGGCGTCATCAATTCTTTTCACGAGCCCCGTTTCACGGCTTCCCCAATGAGTGCTGGTATCGAGCGTGAGTCCGAACCAATTGTTGAAATTATAGGTAAGGCTGGCGCCGGCGCCACGCGGATTCGCTTCCATTCGACTGCTCACCGGCTGCAATGCCGTTGGAATAAGCTGGCCGTGCACGTCCCCGCCGGGTTGAAAGAAGGAGTATCCGCCGTAGAGCTCCCACTTGGGAACAGGCTGGTCCTGAGCCGCGGCGAGGGGGGCAAAGGTGCACAAGACAGCAATCAGTGCCGGCAGCATTGCTAAAACCCAACCACGAAGGCTCTTAGATTGAGATGACATGCGAATATTCCTCCGAACTTCAATAACCTGAGATCGTGCTTTTCCACCCTTTCGGTTAGTGAACGAGCTTAAAGCTAGTCTCACTACCGAATGCTTCATGGACATGGAGGTACGTTCACCGGATTGCTGTCCAGTGTGACAGCGCCAGTCCGCGCCAGCGCTCTACCATTTAGCGTCGCGCCGGTGCCAAGAGTAATGGATGACTGAGCCATAATAGTTCCTGCGAATATTGAATTGGTTCCAAGGGTCGCTGCACTCCCGGTCTCCCAGAAAACGTTATGAGCCGAGGCGCTACCGATCAGCTTGACTTGGCTCGCAGGAGTGCCCACGCCCCCGGCTGCGGTCGTCAGCGCGGACCCTACCTGGAAGATCCAGGAAGCATTCGGATTGCCTCCACCATCAAGAGTGAGAATCCCGGTTATTCCCAGCGTGGTCGTGGCCTTATAAACACCCGAGGGGAGAGTTTGGCCGCCGATATCCGCGGTGAGGGCGGCGCCGCCTGCTGTCCCGGCAGCCAAGTTATACGCCGTAGTCAAGTCGCCCTGGGCAGTCATGGCAATCGTATCGCCGGCGTGTGTTGCTCCCGTCAGTACCCCGGGGGGGAAACCAGTGATCGAGAGAGCCGGCCATATCCCTACATCTCCCGTAACGATTGTTGGGCCGACATTGCTGACGACGGGGGTGGCACCCAGAATTCCGAAACCGCAGGCCGCTCCCAACGCTATGATCGGCGGAGGCGTCCCACATGTAGAGGGGGTCGTGAACGTCCACACGAAATTGGCCGCCAGCGAATTGCCAATCGTATCCTGCACCCCGGTGGTAATCGTGGCAGTAAAAAGCGTGCTTGGTGCAAGAGGGCCCGAGGGTGTAAAGGTGGCGACATTGGTGGCCGCAGCGTAGCTAACTCCCCCAGACACGCTAGCCCCGCCAGAGGTCAGAGTAAATGTGGAGGTTGTGATCGTCCTAGAGTCCATCGCCTTGCTGAATGTTGCGGTAATAAGTGGCGCATTGTTGGGGCAAACGAGAGCAGCGCCGTTCGGCGGTGTTACGGAGGCCACCGTGGGCGGAGACAGGGGGGAGGTCGTCCCCGCTTTACCTGCGTCCGGGTCGCCACACCCTGCGACCATGGCTACCAACAGGAACGCCGGAATCCAAAACTTTCTGAAATTCGAATTACGCATCAGCTTCTCCTCTTCACCCAGTTACAAGACCCTCTACACTTCTCGAAGGCGACTCGAGACGAACAGAACTACTCGTTTTATTAGCTGCATTAGGTAGGGACCGATCCGCCACCACCTTTCACATGTTCTTCTGTCTGGGTCTTGCCGTCTGTACTGAATTGCACACCGAGGACAACCACGCAGATAGGCGGTTAACTGTTCGCTTTTGCACAGTCTTGAGAGAGATCTCATTGGTATCCTGCGATTGGCCGTGGAGTGAACACGCAGCGCTGACGATCACATTTGAATATGAAACCAAATATCGACAAGAAAAATAGCAAGAACGGCTTGTTCGACCCTCAGGTTTTTCTCGATACAGCAGGAATTTCGCGAAAAATTACTGAATATCGGAGGGGCGAGTCGGTTTTCGCGCAAGGGGACGCCGCTGATAGCGTCATGTACGTTCAGCAGGGCGGCGTGAAATTCTCCGTTGTGAATGGGTCCGGAAAAGAAGCGGTGGTCGCGATGTTTGGTCCGAGTGATTTTTTTGGCGAGGGCTGCATGGCTGGCCAAACGGTGCGGATGGGCACAGCGACAGCAATTACACCGACCACAATTCTGGTTATGGAGAAGGCCGAACTGCTTCGAGTGCTCCATTCACAGCATGAGTTATCCGACCATTTCATCCGATACATGCTCGCGCATAACATCCGAGTCGAAGAGGATCTGGTCGATCAGCTGTTCAACTCGAGTGAAAAACGTCTTGCGCGGACGCTTTTGCTTCTGGCCCGGTACGGAAAACAGGATCAACCTATCCGCATATTGCCGAAAGTGTCCCAGGAGACCTTGGCCAGCATGATCGGAACAACGCGGTCGCGCGTGAATTTCTTCATGAACAAATTCAGGAAACTGGGTTTTATCGAATATAACGGCAAGATTAAGGTCAATAAGTCTTTGTTGACAGTGGTCTTGCACGAGTAAATCGATAAGTCGCACTCCGGCAACCAGAACGCGATTCAGGATTCGGCAGCAACATCCGAGGCTTATTTCGCACGCATGGAAATCGCTACTTGGGCGGTCAAGCGGTGATTCTGTCGCAAGCGGTGAATTCACAGGAAATCGAATGTCCCTGCCGAGAATAATGCCTCTCGAAGAAGCCTCAGAACCCATAGAAGTTCAGTCCCTCCTGCTGGAAGAGAAGCCAATTGCGCTGACCCCTGTAGCCCCGCGCTTAGTTCTCCCCAATCGAATCGCCGTGGTTGGGAATTATCTCCCGAGGCGTTGCGGGATTGCGACGTTCACAACGGATTTATGTGACGCCATCCACGCAGCGTACGGCACGACAGAGTTGCTGGCGCTTCCTGTGAACGATACGGAAGACGGTTATGCATATCCAGCGAGAGTGCGGTTCGAGTTGTCCGAGGATAACCTGGCTTCGTACCGGCAGGCCGCGGACTTTCTCAACTTCAGTAATATCGATCTGGTATGCCTGCAGCACGAGTACGGAATCTTTGGAGGCCGAGCCGGCGCGCATATCCTGGAGCTACTGCGGCGCTTGCGAATGCCCTTCGCAACGACATTGCACACGGTACTGCGCGAACCAAGTCCCGACCAACGCGCGGTAATGGAGGAAATCGCGAACCTTTCGGATCGCTTGATTGTCATGAGTAGGCAGTCAGCGGAAATCCTGCAAGAGGTTTTTCAGGTTCCGGCCGGCAAGATTGACCTGATTCCGCATGGCATCCCCGATTTGCCCTTCACCGATCCGAGTTTTTACAAGGACGGGTTTGGAACGGAAGGAAAGGAGGTTTTGCTTACCTTCGGACTGCTCTCGCCGAATAAAGGGATAGAAAACGTCATTAAAGCCATGCCGGCAATTCTGGGGCGTCACAATAACGTTGTCTACATGGTTTCTGGTGTGACTCATCCGCATATTCTGCGGCGCGAAGGCGACAAATACCGGGAGTACTTGCAAAGCCTGGCGCGCGATCTTGGCGTGGAAGCCAGCGTCATCTTCCGCAATCGTTTCGTGACCCCGCAAGAGATGGTGGAGTTGATTGGTGCGGCCGACATTTACATCACGCCTTATAAACATAGAGCGCAGGTCGTTTCGGGCACGCTCGCGTACGCCTTGAGCGCTGGCAAGGCAATCATTTCGACCCCCTACCTGCATGCAATCGAGCTGTTAGACAATGAGCGCGGGGTGCTTGTTCCTTTTGATGATCACCGGGCGATAGCCGCAAAAACGGTAGAACTACTTGATAATGGCACCGCTAGACATGCCATGCGGAAACGCGCTTATCTGTACGCGAGAGACATGATTTGGAGTCGCGTGGCGCAAAAGTATATGAAGAGTTTTGAACGCATTTACAACGAGCGGTTGCGTAGCCCGCGCGCCACTTTTTCGGCGCAAAACACGGAAAAAAGCCTCGACCGGCTTCCCGTACTAAAGTTGGATCACTTATATCGAATGACCGATCACAGGGGAATCGTGGAGCATGCAGTTTTCGTGGTTCCGAACTATCCCGAAGGTTATTCAACCGATGACAACGCCCGCGCATTGATCGTAACAACTCTGTTGGAAGAGCTTGGAGTCCACGCGCCAGTAAACTCGGTTGATCTGGCGTCTCGGTACCTAGCTTTCTTGTGGCATGCTTTTGATCCCACCACCAAGCGCTTCCGAAACTCCCTGAGTTATGAATGTTCATGGCATGAGGCGGAAGGTTCGGAAGACAGTCACGGGCGAGCTCTATGGGGCTTGGGAACCGTCCTCGGAAGATCCAAGAATGCGGGATTGCGAGGAGCGGCAGGGCGAATGTTTGAACTGGCTGTTCCAGCAGCTGTTGAATTTAAGAGTCCCCGCGCCTGCGCATTTGCTTTGCTGGGACTACAAGAATATCTCGACTCCTTCTCCGGGGACCGCGCAGCCCTGAGTGCCTCTGATGCCTTGGCCAACCGACTGTTAAGCTCATACCGGTCTCACCGAACCGATGACTGGAAGTGGTTTGAGAATGGGCTGGCCTATTCAAATGCGCGATTGCCGCAAGCTTTGATTCGAGCGGGGATGCGCGCGGCAAACGAAGAGATGGTATCGGCAGGGCTTGAGGCGTTGGACTGGCTGGCCACGCTCCAGCGTTGTGACACAAAAGGCCATTTCGTGCCTATCGGTTCAGAGGGTTTTTACACGAAGGGAAACGAGAAGGCCCGATTCGACCAGCAACCTGTGGAAGCGAGCGCTGTCGTTTCGGCAACTCTGCAAGCCTATCGGGCCACGGGGAAGGGACGCTGGCGCAAGGAAGCGTGGTCCGCGTTCAATTGGTTCTTGGGGGACAACGATCTTCAGATCGCTCTATATGATCCGATGACCGGCGGATGCCGAGACGGCCTGCATCCTGACCGTGCCAATGAAAATCAAGGAGCTGAATCTACGCTGTCTTTCCTGTTGGCGCTATTGGAAATGCGCCAGGTGGAAGAATACGATGGCACGGGAAAAAAGCTCTGAGGTGCCAGGCTGTCGCTCCATAACCTAAGCAGAGGGTCGCAAAATCGTTTCCATAAACGCAGTGAGATTCCCCATGAAGGCCACGATGATTCAATACGAAACTCTATTTCACCGGCACGCCGGCAATCCGATCTTGACGGGAAAGGATTGGCCCTATTCCATCAATAGCGTTTTCAACGCCGGCGCAACACTCCTGCCGGATGGTTCCACGCTGCTGCTTTGCAGGGTGGAAGATCGCCGCGGGCTCTCACACCTTTGCGCTGCCCGTTCGATGAACGGGGTAGATGGCTGGCAGATCGATCGCGAACCGACCTTCTCGCCCAAGCCGGATGAGTATCCCGAGGAAATCTGGGGCATTGAGGATCCGCGCATCACTTACGTCCCCGAACTCAAGAAATATGTAGTGGCTTACACTTCCTATTCCCGCGGCGGGCCTGGAGTTTCTTTGGCACTCACCGAGGATTTTCGACGCTTCGAGCGTTTTGGCGTAGTCATGGTGCCAGACGACAAGGACGCGGCGCTTCTGCCACGAAGGATTGGCGGATTCTGGGCGCTCATCCATCGGCCCATGACGCCACTTGGAGCCCACGTCTGGATTTCGTTCTCTCCCGATCTGCGCCATTGGGGAAATCACAAACTCATGCTGGAAGCTCGCCGTGGCGCGTGGTGGGATGCCAACAAGATCGGGATGTCGCCGCCGCCGATAGAAACTTCAAAAGGCTGGCTGATGATCTATCACGGCGTGCGAAGGACGCCTTCCAGCTCGATCTATCGACTGGGTTTGGCTCTCTTCAGTATTGAAGAGCCGGATAAATGTCTGATCCGGGGGGATTCCTGGATGTTCGCGCCGGAGGCAGATTACGAACGCCACGGAGACGTCCAGGACGTCGTATTCCCCTGCGGCTATACCGTGGCAGCGGACGGCGACACAATCAATCTTTACTACGGCGCTGCTGATTCAAGCATTGCCTTGGCTCATGGAAGCATTCGCGCACTCTTGGCCTGGCTGGATGCCAATGGCCATTCAGAACACGGAAGCGACCGTCGCCACAAATGACCCGCTAGTTGCAAGGCCACAGAATCGTCGTCACATGCAACCACAAGTCGCATTCATTTATGCGAAGCGGATCGCTCGCGCTTGATGATCCGAAAATGCAAGCGGCCAAGCTACAAGGGGTGGTTCAGATAACGCGCCCCTTGCAGATAGCCTCTGTACTAAATTCAGGTACGTACTCCGCCGAACAACTTTTCTGAAGGTTGACCGCTTCGCTGGGATGAGATAAATCCCGGCAAACCGGTCATTTTCAATTACTGATTCGAAGCGCGCTCTGATTCGTTGCGTGGAGCACTCTTCTGGAGGGCGTTTACGAGGCGACGGCCCGTGTCAGGCACACCGGTATGCTCGCCGCGCACGATCTCACTTGCCTTCATGGGGCGGCCATACACGTCCGCGCTGGCGTCATCGTCTGGGCGAATCGTGGAGCCTTCGAGAGAAATGCCTGCAAATACGCCACGTGACCTCGAATAGCTGAGAATTTCGGCTCGCATCCAAGCGTCGGTATTTGCGGAAGCATCACGTCCCTTGGGCCCTCCAGCAACGGAAGCGTCGGCGCCCAGCTTAACCTTGCTACTGAGAATAGAATTCATACCGCGGTCATTCATGACCAGAAGGATCAAGTCGGTCGCTTCTCCGCCAATTTGGAAGCCCACGCTGCCACCTTCCAGCGCGTACATCGCTGGGGCTCCCCAACGTCCGCGGAAGTGTTCGCCCGTTCTGCAAACCATTGCTCCGCGTCCATAGTCCGCGCCGATTCCGAAAGCCAGTTTTTTGACGGAGGGAATCACAATGACGCACTCGGCCTTCTCCAAGAGCTCATGGGGAATGTTTTCCGGGACGTTGAGCACTTCCTGCATGACAACGCCACAATCTTCGAGCCGTTTTTGTTCCTTGTTGAGCTTCCTGGCATAGACGGCGCCTGCTAACAGCGAAAGACATGCTGCCGTAACTAACAATTTCTTCATCGCTGACCTCCCGGTCAAAACTTAGCTAGCTGACTTTTGCTTCCACTACTTCTATGGCTGAAGGACCTTCAACACGATTCGAGTTTAGAGAGGGATATGCGTCACCCGACTCTCAGGCGGGATGCTTTCGTTATGGCAAGTTAAGACTTTTTGCGCGCACCAACGACTAGCAGGGCAATCCCTCCGACAAGCGCGAGACCGCCAAGGATCGGTGGAATGGGAAGTGTGTCTTGAGTCTCCGTCGTCACGTGCATGGGCCCCACGTCCATTACGTGTTCACGATGGGTGTAATTGAACCCATGATAGGCAAGGGCCAGACTGCCTAAAACAACTAAGAGAATTCCAATCCAAGTGATCGGTTTCATGTTCTTCGCTTTCGCAACAAAACATCTGCCTCGCTCCCCAAATGAATTTAGTTACGAGGATGGTCAAAGCCACGATAAGGAGGATGATTACGAATCCCTGAATGTCTCCAATGCAGCTATGCCTGGAAGCAAAGACACACACTACACCGCAAAAATTATCCGCAGGATTACGGTTCAAATATCAAATGATACAGACGTCTATAGAGCTTGTGCCTTAGCTGGAGATGGCTTCGCTTCTTTCGACTCCACCCATAATAGGTGCTATGCAATCAGATGTCTGTTCACTTGCGCACACAGTTGACTTTCTCCGCATGACGAGGCACGCCTATCGCCCTGTATCAACTTCCCGCGCGCGCACAACAAAGCGTTTCGGCGCGGGACCCACATAGTGGAACGGAAAACAGGTGAGCAAAGTCAGGTAGTGCCCCGTCGACGATTGCAGAACGCGAATGTCCGTTGGGGCAACGACCTCAATCGACTCAACAACATATGCAAAGCTGCGCTCCGTAGTTTGGAATCTGATTTCATCGCCCAGCAGAACATCGCGGAGAGGACGAAAAAAAGTGTCCCGGTGACCAGCCAAGGCGACGTTGCCCCACTCGCCTGGCATCGGCGAGTTTGAAAGGTGGCCGACGGCCCGGCGTAAGTCAGCAGTGGAGTCGCCCTGAACAACTATGGCATTGAGTCCCAATCGAGGTACTTGAAGTTCGCCCAGCATATCGCCGTCGACCAGGATGCGCGGACTTGGGGGAGGGCTAGTACGTTCGAATTTCTTCATCTCAACAGCCTGATAGATATGTGAATCGGCGAAGACGATTCCGGCATAGCCAAGTGCAAAAATGCCGAATGCAAACAACAAATGGCAAGCACCACGGAGTATCTTCATTCGCCAGGACGAGGACGCCTTCGTTGTTGATTGAGAAACCGGACTCATCTTGCCCCAGACCCCAGCTGCGCGGTCGGCTGACTCTCCCCGGCAGGCGTGTAACCCGGCCGGGTCCGCACCCGTAACCGGCCACGGTCCGCCTCAGTGACCTTTACTTCTACCTTTCTGAAAACACCGGGACGGTTCAGATTCTGCGGCGCATATCCAAGCATGTACTGCTCGCGAAGATCGCGAGCTATTTCCTTCGATGCGCTTGCGGCGGATTCGCCCTCGCGCGGGAAATAGGCGATTCCTCCCGTATCTTTGCAGAGACGCCGGAGAAGACTCGGATTTTCTTCCTCGAGATTTGAACCCAGTAGGGCGATCGCGTAAATTAAGGCCTGTGATTGGCGAGCGGCTGCCAGCACCTGAGAATACTTGAGATGGCTGGCATTGTCTCCACCGTCGCTGATGATAATGAGCGCCTTTTTGTCTAAGTGCCCGTACTGCAGATGAAGGAGGCCTTCGCTAACGGCATCGTAGAGCGCGGTGCGTCCCCGCGCGGAGACGGCCGAAAGTGCTTCCTCTAGATCCTTGGGATCGTTCGAAAATGCTTTGCCTCCCATAAGTTCGACAGAAACATCATCGTTGAAATCCACGACAAACATTTCGTCGCGGGAATTGCTCGAGTGTACGAAGTAATTCACCGCGGCAACGACATCGGCGAGTTTGGCCCCCATACTTCTGCTATGGTCAACGATGAGCCCGACCGTAACGGGAGTATCTCTCTCGTCGAAAACCGTGACCTTTTGCAGCTGTCCGTTTTCAAACACGCGAAAGTTTTCCGGCTTAAGGCCAGGAACAAATGCCCCACGCGAGTCAGTCACATTGACGGGAAGCAGGACGAGGCTGGTGTTAACTGCAATTTTCGCCTGGCCCTCCCTGCTATCGGAGCGCTGCGTCGAGAGAGAGGGAGAAAAGCCGAAAATGCCCAGCAAAATCAAAAACGGAAAAAGGAACAAGTGTCCCTTGCCCGGAATCTGGCTGCGCCGGCTTGGAATGAAGATCACGAAGAGGCCTTCTCGCGCCGCGGACGTGACCTGGATGAGATCACGTCCGCGGCGCGGCGGGTTACATTCGCTTAAGAAGCGAGCTTGAGGACAAACTTCAGGCCGATGGCAAGACTGATGGCCAAGCCACCAAGCAGTGCAATCAGCGGCATGTAGCTGGCAGTATGCGGCAGTTCTTCGGCTTGCGCCGGAGCTGCAGCTGCAACGGGCGCTGGGGTTTCGACTGCGGCGGCCGGCGGTGTGGTCTGAATGACCGTGACTACTTCCACTTCTTTTTCGTCGGGCGTAATGGCAACGATCGGGACTGTCTTGATTGCGTCGTCATCTAGCTTCTCGACTTCGACGGCAGGAACGGCGATTTTCTCCGCCTGCGCCAGCTGAATTGCGCGAACCTTTGGATAGACGAATTCTTGCCCGAAATTGTCGCCGGGATAGAACCAAGCACGGAGAGCTTCTGGAGCATCGGCCGGGCGTTCATTGAATTTCATGACGGTATCTCCGGTCGGCTGCAGGCGATAGTCATTGATGGCTAGGATGGTGGTGATGAGCTGGCTTCCGTCTGCATTAAAGATCTGAACGATATGACGGTCAGAAGGAGAATCTAAAAGTCGGAATGTGTAAGTTCCGGCAGGGAGAACCTTGCCGGGAACTTCCACAGCTTGACTGAAGGTGACCACGGTCTTTTTGTTCCATGTATCCGCCCGAGCGCCGAAAGCCAACGTGGCGCCGAGCAGTGCAAATGTTAACACCGCGAAAATTGTCTTTACGAACTTCATTTCCATTTCCTCCCAAGAGTTTAAGAATCGGATTGAGTCTGGAGACCACATTTTAGTACGGGGCGTATTCAGAGTCTGTGCACTTAAGCACACTCTCGTTGTTTATTTGCAGGCTCGTCGAAGAGACGGAGACCATTGGATAAAACAAAAGTGTTTTGGGCGCGAAGCAAGAAGCTTGGTTGGCCAACCAGTCGCGTGGCCGTGTACAGCCACTTTTTTCGATGAGAGACTTGTTCGAGACTCAAGGTTTTGCATTCGCGGCGATTAGACGGCGGGAGTAGGCGATCACCTTGCGCGACGCAGGCCTAGACCTGTCTGCCAGCTGTTCGCTTGCCCACCAAAGAAGGACCGCCGCAAAAACTAGCAGAGCCAGGAAAAGAAAACCGACGCTAAAAAGCGCCAAGGAAACCAGAAGTTCGCGTACGTAATAAGAATGCTGATCAAACAATACGATCATGGCGGCCAGCCCACAGGTGCGCCTGCTGATTTTCTGTATGGACAATTCATCCCCTTGGCTTGGTAGCCTTATCTAGGCGTTTGCTGGGAAATTGTGGGTACAACACTCGCATTTGGAGTTACGAACTTCAATTGATCCAACGACGCTAGCACCCTTTGCCATTGAGCGCTGTCCTTCTTGGGCTCCAAAGGGAGTGAGAGGTCCGAATAAAACTTAAGGATGTTCTCTCGCAGGTCGGCCGAAGTCAGATCGAACTTGCGCGCCGCCAACTGGCCCACCAGCTTTGCATAGGTCTCATCGGTCAAAGAGTACTCGGCTGGGCGCGTTTCCTTGCCAGTGTCAAAATCGCTATTTGAAAGTTCGAGCGAACCTGCACCAACTTGGTGCAAATAAATGCGGTATTGGTCCACGGTCGTATTGATGCTTTTGAAATACATGTCCTCCGTCTGTGTCGTGGGGTTGTTGAACGCCAACGCCCTGAAGGGGCCAATCTTCGGCATATAGCGCAAGAGTACCGACCACACCCGAGTGCCGAAATCGGGCTTTGTGTAATCTTTTCCCCACTCTTTTTCATATTCCGAGCGCGATAACCGGTAGAGGAATTTCTTTTTCGCAAAATTTGGCGTCTCTTTCATTATGTCTTTTTTGTGGGTGCGGAGTGCGATCTGGGTCATTTGCGGGATCATGCGGCTGACTGCAAAGCGATACGAGCCGACGGCAAGATCCTCATGCGTCAGCACTTCTTTTAACTCCACTCCATAGACGATTGGGAAAGTCCGTTCGAGCAATGGTTTGGATACCTGAAATCCGATGAAGTCATGATACTGCTGCGAGGCATACCGATTCTTCGCAATTTGCACCATGTCGAAGCCGAACTCCGTCTTCAAGTGCGCGGTGTGATCCTCCGCATATCTCACGGAATTGCCGTACTTGGCTCGCAGCTTGGGATATTGAATGGCGACAGCCTGGTTCACGGCCGGGTGGCCGGAGATATCCGACGCGTAGTGTGCGAGTGCCCCCAATGCGAAGGCGTACTCGTCCGCATCTTGACTCTGCAGCAACAGCTCTCGGACAAAGTCACCGCTACGGACGTAGTGCACCAAGTTGCTGAATTCCACGCTCCCAAAGGGGTAGTAGCCAAGGTCCTGGATAACGGCGCCGCCGTAAGCATATGCATGCGCTTCGGTAATTTGAGCTTCGGTCAGTTCCGGAAAGCGCTTGAGGAGGAGCGGCCGAATTTCACTGGTCCAAAGCAAGTCAACAATTTCTTCATGCGTCAGAACGGAGTAGGCGCACGCAACACTGCCGAGCATGACCGCGCTGAGGAGAAATGCCGCTACGCGAAAGCAGCATCTACACCAGCGGCCAATGGCAGCCCTCGGGGTACATCGTTTGTTAATTAGGTTTTCGGAGTTCATGCACGAGTTTTTTCGCTTCTCTCACTCTGTCTTTGTAAAACGCAGGGCTGATAAGAACCTTTTTCGCTCCTACTCGCACATGTTCTTTGATGCCTTTCTTCGACAAGAACAAAGAAAGCGCTAAGTACGTCTTGATCTCTTTCTTCAGAAACTCAACTGCGTGCTGCCTGGACTCATCCATCGCTAACCCCCATGGAACTTGGCAAACCTTAAATACGCCCTAGAAGAACGAGAATCACAACGATAACGAGGATGAGGCTCACACCTCCGGTCGGCATATAGCCCCATTGTTTGCTGTGTGACCATCTCGGAAGAGCGCCAAAAAGCACCAAGATCAATAAGATAATTAAGATCGTTCCAAGCACTGTTTTCCTCTTTTCAGTTAACTCCTATCAACGAAATCTACGTTCCCTGCCCCAGCGGCATTTCATTTTCTCTACAGAATTCCTCGCCGGGGCTTGAGCTGCATTTGCATCGTCGCGCTCCGTGAGCGTCTAGTTCAGGTAGAAGCTGATGGCGATTCGATCGCCGGGATAGCTGCGGTTGTACAGATAATAGCCGCCATCGTAATAGTCCACGTATACGTCATCGTCGTCGTACCAATTGTTTGACCAATATTCTGGCCACGGGTCATTTAGGCCAAACCAATAGCCGCCGTACCGGAAGCGGCGATGCCCGCCAAAATACATCACGGGCAGGCTGTAGATACGGAAGCCATGATCTTGGCCGTAGTAGCTGCGGAAACGATCATCCGGCACACGGTAGCCACGGTAGCCGCCGCGTTGCTGCCAGGTTCGGTGCTCAGATTGCCAGTTATGTGCACGATCCCCCTGCCAAGCAACCTGCTGTTGGTGTATCTGTGCAGGGCTCCGTCGTTGAGCGGACCCGTCGGCCTGTTGTTGGCGCTGCTGTTGTTGCTGCTGCCCTCTCGCCTGCTGTTGCTGGCGTTGTTGGCGCTGCTGATCTTGCTGCCCTCTGGCTTGTTGCTGTTGACGCTGTTCCTGCTGCTGCTGCCCTCTCGCCTGCTGTTGCTGGCGTTGTTGGCGCTGCTGATCTTGCTGCCCTCTGGCTTGCTGCTGTTGACGCTGTTCCTGCTGTTGCTGCCCTCTCGCCTGCTGTTGCTGGCGTTGTTGGCGCTGCTGATCTTGCTGCCCTCTGGCTTGTTGCTGTTGACGCTGTTGTTGCTGCTCTTGTCCTTTGGCCTGCTGTTGCTGATGTCGCTCGGGCCTAGCCTTTTCGTCTTGTTTATCCTGATGCGCGTTAGCTGAGGCGGTGAATCCCAGCAGGACAAAAAATACCGATGTGCGTAGAACTCGAATTGCATTCATGATGTTGCCTCGATTACATAATATTGATGCGCTCGTCACTCGTCCCACATGGTGCGCCTATTGTTTCCGATTCTTGGTTCCTATCCGTGGATTGCAACTCTCGCATCTGCCAAAGATCCGAATGTGCCTACATCCCGACGTGGATGCGCGATAGCGAGTGGAACAATCCAAATACATTGAGAAGCCACAAGACGACGACAATCACTACGACTGCGTTCAAGATTGACTTGATACTACTTGCCATGGGGATGAAGCGATTCACCAACCACAGTAGAATGCCCACCACGATGAGGGCTACGAAGATTTGAATGAGAGGCATACGTTTTTACCTTTCTGTCTGTGCTGAGAGACACTCCCCCACACTCCCAAGGATTGCGGGCGGCAGTGCTTGGTGCGACGAAAGAGTTGAACCGCTTCCATTCAACTATGGACTGACCCATCGACCCGGACATGCCCTGCGAGCAACGTGTTGTTCGATGTCCTCAGCAATCGTACGGGTCGTGGAGATTAGGCTGAAGAAGATGGATGGGCCCTCACTGCAATCCACTTAACGCAAACCCATCCTAGACCTCGACAGCGCACATGTCTGTTCACTTATGTACAAGTTCCCGGCTTGCTCTTGGAAAGGAGAAGAACGAAGTGTCCAGATTTCCTCGCGAACAGCACGACCACTCCGGCTAGTTCATCGGTTCCATGCTTGTCCAGCATATTCGCGTCGAAAAAGTTTTGTAGTTCCGCTGTTCAACAGCAGCGAGCAACGCCTCGGCTGTACCCAGATAGCGGCTGCCCGTTACGGCGATGAGGACAGGCCATCGCGCCGCACTTCCCAAAGTATTGCATGAAGCGTTCAATGAGCTGATCAGCTCAGCGCCACTCGCGTCAATTTGTTGTGAACAAGCTCAGGAAACTCAGTTCAATCAAGTACGATGGCGGTCTTCACATCAACACCCCTCGCCAAGCCGTCATTGTACTCGCATGATGCGTGCTACCTGGTTTTTGACGCCGCGTCTGAAATCTATTGTCGCTTATTAGATGTTGAGCGAGGTATCTGCGAGGTTAAAGTTTAGTTGAACGAAACTGGCCATTGGAGAACAGGGGCTCGCACCGGCCGATTCCTAGGAATGACAAAACTACTCCGAAGGTCTGGCGCCTTGTCAAACTTGATCGCAATTGCAGCCAGGCACTTTGCCCGTTCAATTAATTGAGATTCGGCGGCAGATGGGCTGCGTCGATCGCTACAGTACATTTCCAAGGTTCCAAGCAGTTCGTCATCCTCGGTAACTATGCCTTCGGAACAGAAAGTAAACAAACCAAAAAGTGCTGCGTTCGTGGCAATTGCGCCCAACTCGCCGGCACGGTCTTCTGACAGGGAAATCAGCGAAACAACGTTGCCAATCTGACAATCGAGGGCGATGCAGATTCCATTCAGCACTCCCGGAACCGGCGCACGACTGGAGATCTGTTGAAGTAGTTGCTCTTCGGTGTTCAACAAAGACTGAATCTTGTTATCAGGATTACCTTGCGCTTTGCGTTTTTGTGGCCTGCCGCGTGAGTCAAAACCGTATTCATCCATGGTCTCCAGCCTTCCCAGTTCGTCTACAGATCAATTTGAACTTGGCCACTATCCGGCCAGCTTGCAGGAGCGCTTTCTTCATGCCCGCCCCCTCTGCCAATCCATTCGGACTTTCTTTGTTCCTTGCCGCACTCGCCCATCAATTTCCGTCGCGGTCATGGTCGGGATGGCTGTGCCGCCAATTCCAATACGCTCGTTGTTCTTTCTCTCTCAATTCCGCAAAGGGCCGATACTCTCTGTGCCTTTCGCCGAGATATATACGGAAGGAACGGTCTTCGTTGTCATTCCAATTGTGATAGTCCTTGTGGTCGCGGTCATAGACCCTCTTGTGATCCTTATCGTCTCGATGATTTTCTTCTTGGCTTCTTTCGTCTTGCGGCTTGGCCGTAGCGTTCAGTGCGGCCGGCACAGCAAGGGCTGCAGTAAGAAAAAGCGAACTGAGAAAATATTGGAGTCCACCCTGCATGTCATCTTCCTTCTGGATCGAGACTTCCTGCTCGGATATTTCGGCGAGCTAAGAGTATCTACTTGCATTCGCGTAGAAGATGTTCTATACCGCACACTTCCTTCGAGTATTCAGCTTTAGTATCGACTTCGAGCAATTCCGCCGTTCGATGCTGCAAGGCGCGGTTCACACCCTTCCGCGCCCCGAACGGCTCTCGGCCGCTTGTCCTTCATCGCATATAGAGCCTTGTCTGCTGCATACAATAAGGTTCCGATGGATTCCGCGTCCTTAGGATGACTGGCTATTCCTATACTCACCGAAAGTCCTGGCTTTTCGGCTTCTTTCTCAAGCAATTCGCAAATTCGCTGGGCCACCAAGGTGGCAGCGGCCATGCCTGTCTCCGGCAGGACTAGCGCAAACTCGTCGCCTCCGTGTCGTGCCGCTACATCTATGGACCGGCAGCAATCTCTCAAGATCTGGGCAAGCCTACATAGCGCCCGGTCGCCCGCCACGTGGCCAAATTGATCGTTAATCCCTTTCAATCCATCGAGATCCAGCAATACCAGGGAAAATTCCCGAGTGGTCCGGTTGGATCGGCCGATCTCGGCCTGTAGCACCTCGAAAAGGCGGCGATGATTGCCCAGGCCGGTAAGCGAATCGCTCGAAGCTTGCTGGCGCAGTTGCTCCTCTAGCGTCCGCTGTTCTGTGACATCGACGGCGATCACTTCATGGCCAGCCAAGTTTCCATGCTCGTCGTAAACCCCTCGGCCGCTCAACCTGGCTCTGAGGGTCGATCCGTCCTTTCGTCGCCACTCTGTTTCAACTGACTCGTTTTGATTGGCCTCCGGGAAACGCCTCACCCACGGTGTGTCCTTCCCGAGGTTAGAAAGCATACCCACCGGGTGATTAGCCGCCAGGAGTTCTTCCTTGCTCTCGTAACCAAGCATGGTTACCAGGGCTTGATTTGCGTCGATGGTTTCTCCTTCCGCGTTGCACCGATATACTCCGTAGACCGGATTATCCACCAGCGCGCGATACAGTGATTGCGTGTGCCGCAATGCCCTTCGGGCCGTATCCAACTCTTCTCGGAGCTTCCTTTCGTTTAGGGCTTGACCGACCGCCATGGGCAACTGAGCAATGCGGTCTCTCTCAACGTAGTCAAATGCACCGTCAGCAGCTAGTTGCGCAACGGAGTCACTTGCCATGGCGCTGGCCACGAACAACAGGGGGATATTCTGCAAGTCTTGATGGAGGATTTGCAGTGCCTGCGAGCCCTTCAAACTCGGGTGCGGGTACTCAGCAACCACCACATCGTACGATTGGGAGCGAAGCTGTTCGACGCATTGAACCAAGTTCAAAACGAAATCGGCGCTCACGATGAACTGTGCCTTTTTCAGCTCGTCAAGGCAGTTCTCTATTATCTCTGCATCGCGGTGGACGAAAAGGACGCGGATCGGGCGGCGCCGGTGAGAAGTTGTGCTTTCCGATCGAGTGATCGCCATATTAGACTGTCTTTCGCTGTGAGCCAGATTTGCCATAGAACCCTGCGTGGATTACGGGAGCCGTCCACGAGCATCCGGATGCTCGCCTAGTAGCTAGACTCCTTCGTGCTCAAACTAGCCCGTCATGGGTCGTTAGTCTGTCTCATATTGAACACCTTTCACTCGGCCCGCGCCAAAAAGTCAATGTTAGTAACCGAAGAAAGCTAGCCTTGGACATGCCTCCTCAATTGCACCTCTTAGATGCCACTGTTCAAAATGGTACATTGATTGGTTTTTCCCCGGTGCAAACTGGATGCTCAATTTGCGTCCCGACACCCCTTCAGGAGAATCGCAATGGTGAATTGTCCGTTTTGCCAAAGTAAACGAATTTATCCATCAAGACGCAGAGGGATCATCGAAAGAAGCTTTCTGACTATGGTGTGCGTCCGACCCTTTCGCTGCGAAAACTGCGACTTTCGCTTCTACCGTTGGTCCCTCTCCGCTAATCCCAACACCTCCCGCCAAGTAACTTCCAACTAATCCAACTCGCCTCTATAGCACTCGGTGCTCTCGTCGTATTTGTCACCACCCGATTCCTGAAAATTCCGACAGTCGCCTGCCCAAGACTTTTCGATGCGAGGTATCGAATTTTCTGCTTGACAATGAGATGCAATTCCATAATATGGCACGCGTGCCACAATCTAAGACAACCGTTTCGCCCTACAAAGTGCAAGTTCTTGACCGCGCTTTGGCGGCGCTTGCGATCTTGGCAAAGAGCTCGAGCGATTGCAGCCTGGCGGAATTGTGCCCCGCGCTGAAGCTGCACAAGAGCACGGTACACCGGCTGATGATGGTGCTGGAGCAGCACCGGCTGGTGGTGAAGAATCCGGAAACGGGGCGGTACCGCTTAGGGTTGAGGCTTTACGAGCTGGGATCCAGGGCGATCGATGGCCTGGACCTGCGCGGCCGTGCGCGGCCATATTTGAACCGGCTCCAAGACGAATTTGGGGAGACAGTGTTCTTCTGCATTCTGGACGAGGGGCAAGTTTTTTACGTGGAGAAGGTCGAGTCACAGCGCAGCGTACGCACGGCGTGTACGGTAGGCAGTCGAGCGCCAGCTTATTGCACCGCGGTTGGGAAGGCAATGCTTGCGGAGCTTCCGGAAGCGGAGGTGAGCAAAATCGTGCAACGCTGGGGGCTCACGTCGATCACCCCAAATACCATCACCACGGCTGGCGCGCTGAAGGCCGAGCTAAAGGCTGTCCGGGCGCGAGGCTTTGCGATCGATGATGAAGAAAAAGAAGAAGGCCTGCGGTGCATCGGAGCTGCCGTGCGTTCACATTCCGGAAAGCTGGCTGCAGCCGTGAGCATATCTGGCCCGGCATTCCGCATGACCAAAGAGAGGGTTCCTGAGATTGGCCGGGCGCTGATGGAGGCCGCCAGTAGTCTTTCCGCCGAGTTGGGGTACCAAGCCATCGCGGTGGAGCCGACGCGGCGCGCGGCCAGTTAACGGAGGTGGGAGGTCCCGGCGAGTGTCGGGCCTTTTTTTTGCCCTGGTTCAGAAATGGGATGCTGTCTCATAATACGGTACGACTATACTGGATCGTAGCCCGGCCATTCTGCTGGAAGACGTCCTCGGAGGTGACACAATGAATCAAACCACTATCGCTGGGGTCGCGAGTGGTCTTCGGATCAAAGTATCGATGATAGCTGTAAAACTGCTTTTGTTTGGCTTTGCTGCGAACTCCACCCTGGCACAAGGTACTACTGCATCGCTACTCGGGAGCGTGACCGACAAGCTCGACAAGACGGTCCCAGGTGCCCAAGTGGTTGCCCGCAACACGCAGACGAATTTAACTCGCGAAACGACCACCAACGAGCTGGGCGACTATCGCATGGACTTCTTGCCGACGGGGACGTATGAGTTGCAGGTGTCGGCGCCTGGATTCAAGAAGGCGACTCACAAAGACATCGTCCTGCAGCTCAACGCGGAGGCGCGGGTGGACGTGAAATTGGAGATCGGGGACGTCACAGAAACTGTAAACGTGACGTCGGAAGTTCCGCTGGTGAATACCAGCAATCCGGAGATCGGGCGCACGGTGGAGAACACGGAGATCATCAATTTGCCGCTGGTGAACAGAAACGTGTACTCACTTCTGGACATCACGCCGGGCGTACAGCGCAATGACAACAGCATCGTGCTGGGTTACCCGGAACAGCGCACGCTGATCAATGGCGGAACAGACGGCGGCGCGGGATCCGTGAATTATTTTCTGGACGGCGGACCAAACATGGCCGGGCTCCGCAACACCGGCAATGCAACGCCAAATCCGGACGCAGTACAAGAGTTTCGCGTGCAAACGAACAGTTACAACGCCGAATATGGCCGCTTTGCAGGGGGCGTCATCAGTGTGCTGACGAAATCCGGCACGAACGAGTTTCATGGCTCCTTATTTGAATTCTGGCGCAACAACGCCCTGAATGCCCACGATTGGAACAACCCTGCCGACTCCCCGCTGCACCGCAATCAGTTTGGCGGAACGGTTGGTGGACCAATTCAGAAAGACAAGACGTTTTTCTTCGGTTCTTACGGAGGACTGCGGCAGATCCAGAGCACGTTCATGAACAACGCGATCGTCCCCACACCGGCGGAGAGGAGCGGCAATTTCTCGCAATCGGTGGGAGCAAAGTTCGCAGTTCCCGCGGGGACTGCAGCCGTTTATCCAAACCAGACGCCCGGAACACCGTTTCACTGCGACCTGACGACCGGGTTGCCAACGGGAGGCACGCAAACGAACAACGTGATTTGCCCAAGTTATTTCGATCCAACGGCGGCAAACATCCTGAGCCAAGTCATTCCGTTGCCAAACAAGTCGAATACAGTCGGCGGAGTCCAAATCCAGAACGGGTGGCAAGGTGTGATTCCGAATCCATTCGATACAGACGAATACTTGGCCAAGGTGGATCGCAACCAGGGGGATCACCGCCTGAGTGCCGGCTACTACACAACGGCGGGAGACAATATCGTCCGCGCGGGAAGCGGGAATCTTGACTGGGCCACTCAGAAATTCCAGTGGCGCCAGCACAACGCGAACGTTAACGACACGTGGGTGATCAGCCCGAACAAAATCAATCAGGTATGGCTGAGCTTCACTCGCTATTTTGGAGGACGGCTGAATCTGTCAAACCCTGCGCTAGGAATCGCGTCGAATGCTTCGCTTGCCGATTTTGGATCGTTGATCACGGTGCAAGGGACGCCCTCACTTGCCAACATCAGCCTGACGGGATATTTCAGCTTGACGAACGCGATCGGAGGACCGACGGCTGGGAGCAATTTCTATACGCTACGAGACACGTTCAGCTATACACGGGGAAAACACGCATTAAAGTTTGGCGGAGAGGGTACGCTGCAAAAGGACGTGCAAGACACGCTGCTCAATAACTACGGAACATACAGCTTTAACGGGAGCGCGACGGCAAACAGCAGTGTTACGCCAAAGATTCCCGGTAACGCCCTGGCGGACTTTCTGCTGGGCATCCCGAATAACATCACGCAAGATGCGCCGATCCGCGCGCTGACGAACAGCTGGCTGCCGGCGATGTTTGTCCAGGATGACTTCCGAGTACTTCCTCGCCTGACGCTCAACCTGGGGCTGCGCTGGGACATCCAGACACCACCCACTGATCCGCAGAATCGCGAAGGCACATACGAAGCGGGAGTGCAATCCATCGTGAATCCGAACGCTCCCGTGGGCCAGCTATTCCCGGGAGATCCCGGCGTGACGCGCGGAGTCGTGCCGGTACGCTGGCACCACTTGTCGCCTAGAATCGGCCTTGCGTGGGATCCGTTTGGTGACGGAAAAACGTCGGTGCGGGCAGGGTTCGGGGTCTTCTATGGCACTCTCTCCGGAAATAACTGGAACCAACCTTCGAACTTCCAACCGTTTGCTACCCGATTAACCTTCACAAACACCGGTTCTGGGAAATTTGCGACCGGAGGCAGCTTGACGAACCCCTACCGAGGACTCACTGGAGGAGATCCATTCCCCTATCAGGGAGCTTACACAACCGGCGGCGGAATCCTGGGCATCGCCACGAATTTCCAGTGGCCTTACACTTACCAGATGAATCTTTCCGTGCAACGGCAGCTGACGAGCGACTTGAGCGTGTCGGTGGCTTACGTGGGCAGCCTGGCGCACGATTTGCCGTTCGCGCAAGACGTGAACTATCCTCAGATAACTACGACTCCTGTGCCTTCGACCGGGAACGTGCTGCAGCGGAGACCCAATCCCTTGTTTGGGGCAGTCTTGCTGGTGCAGTCCAACCAAGGTGCGTCGTACCACGCGATGCAAGCGACCGTGACGAAGCGGATGACACATCACCTGCTCATCAACGCGTTTTACACCTTCAGCAAGAACCTGAACAGCGTGCAATTGGACAACAATCAGACGCAGGGCGGGGCGCAAAACATGTCGAACCTGAGCGAGGAACGCGGCCGCGCTGACATCGATCAACGCCAAGTCGTTTCGGTTTCGGCGGTGTGGCAGCCTGTGTACTCATACGGCGGCAATGCCATCGTAAAAGGAGTGCTGAATGGCTGGTCGATTTCTCCCATCGTGAGATGGCACAGCGGACTTCCGTTTACGGTTTCCAATGGAGTAGATGCAAATCTGGATGGGACAAATAACGACCGCGCGAGTCTGATTGGCGATCCAGGCCTGTCGAACAAGAGCTCGCTGGAATGGTTTAACGTCAACGCGTTCGCTCGCAACCCGGTAGTCACGGGCGCGTCCGTTGACGGGAATGCCCCACGCAATCTGCTGGACCAGCCCGGCTTTAAAACGGTGGATTTGGCCGTTTTCCGTGAATTTAGATTCCGCGAAAGATTCGGAATGGAGATTCGAGCGGAAGCCACCAACACATTAAACATGGTGAATCTTAACGCGCCAAACAGCACGGTGGGCAACAGCACGTTCGGACAAATCTCGGGCGCGGGATCCATGCGGCAACTTCAGCTTGGTCTTCGTTTGAGATTTTGAGATTTTTCTGTTCTGCCAGACTTTTGCCGGCTAGCGCCGGCCGCGAGGAGTACTTTTTCTTCGCTGCGGCGCGGCGGCTGGATGAGCGCCATTGCGGTTGAACTCACGCGCGGCGCGGGAAATTAAAAAGTACACTGGAGGTGTCGCTAGTGAGCACGCAGGCTGAAGTTGCCGTGGACAAAATGGTGTTTCGAAGGACAAACAACCGAACGGGGAGACACGTCGCGGTTACGCCAGAAAACAGCGCCATGCGGCATTTGGCGTATGGGAGAATTCGACTGGATGCATCGGTTCCAAACGCATCTTTCGGGAATGGTAATCGCGAAACTGGTCTGATCGTTTTGTCCGGCATGGCAGCCGTAAGCACGGAAGGAAAAGAAGTGGAACTCGGAAAATACGACGCGATCTATATTCCCAGGGACTCCAAGATCGAAATATCCACAAAAGGCGAGGTTGATATCGCCGAGTTTTCCTCCGATGTCGAGCGGACTTATCCGATTCAAGTGGTGCGCTACGCGGAAACTTCCAAAGACCCGGGGCTGACCTTCAACGCCGGTGGACCGGGATCTTCCCGCGAGTTAAACATGGTCATTGCAAAAAACGTCGAAGCGGGACGGCTGGTAGCGGGATTCACGCATTCCGATCCGGGCAATTGGACGAGCTGGCCACCGCACGAGCATGCAAAGATGCTGGAAGAGATTTACGTATACTTCGACATGCCGGAACCCGCGTACGGCATTCAATTGGTCTACAACAACACGGAATATCCGGAATTGATCACGGCCGTTCGCGACGGCGACGCAGTCTTGATGCCGAGTGGATACCACCCAAACGTTTCCGTTCCAGGCCACCGGATTGCTTTCCTCTGGGCGATGGCTGCTCATCGCGAAGTGGTGGACAGGCAGTTTGGTATCGTGAATATTCAGCCGGGATTTCAACAAGGCGGATCGGGCTTGGATGTTGGCCGCAAGTAACCGACCGAACCAAGAAAAAAGGGTCATATTCTCGAGGAGAATCCGCCCAGTGCCTGCAGCAGTTCGGACTGCGTGAGCCGATGAATCTCGAAGCATTTCAAATTAGCGGCAAGAATGCATTGGTGACTGGTTCGCACCGGGGGCTTGGCGCTGCAATCGCCGTGGCCCTGGCAAGAGCGGGCGCGAATGTCGGATGCCATGGACGCGATCCGAATCCAGGTTCCTCCTGTGATGAGATTCGGACAGCGGGCCGCAAGACATTCTACATTTCGGCGGACTTGGCGGACTCGACCGCGTGTTCCGAGTTAGTCGAGAAAACCATCTTGGAATTTGGATCCATCGACATTCTCGTGAACAACGCGGGAACGATTCGAAGGGCACCCGCCGAGGAATATCCCGCGGAATTCTGGGATGAGCTGATCGCCGTAAACCTTACGGCCGTGTTTCATCTTTCGCAGCTTGCTGCCCGAAACATGCTGCGAAGAGGCAAAGGCGGCAAGATCTTGAACATCGCTTCCCTGCTCTCCTTTCAAGGGGGAATCCTGGTCCCCGCGTACGCCGCGGCGAAGGGTGGAGTCGCCCAGCTAACGAAGGCGCTGGCGAATGAATGGGCAGCAAAAGGGATCAATGTAAACGCGATCGCCCCTGGGTATATGGCCACGGACAACACTACAGCATTAAGAAGCGATCCGATCCGCAGCAAGCAAATCTTGGATAGGATTCCCGCGGCCCGGTGGGGTCAGCCGGATGATATCGTGGGCGCTGCGATATTCCTGTGCTCTGCCGCCAGCGACTATGTACACGGACATGTTCTTGCCGTGGATGGGGGTTGGTTGGCGCGTTGACGCATCTCTTTTTCCGGCGACGACAAATGGTAGTAGACCGGCGAGTCTAGAGCAATCCAGACGAATTGGAGAAAGCAAATGGAAACACTAGCCAAGCGCATTCCGGACCTCGTGGTGGTAGCCCACGAGGATGGCAAGGAGTCTGAGCCCGAGCGCGGCCTGAAACGGCGCGTGCTCGCCTATAATGAAAAACTGTTTCTAGCGGAGCACGAAATGGTGAAGGGTTGGGCCGGTGCGATGCACAGCCATCCGCACGATCAAATTGTTTACGTCATGCATGGGCATATCCGGGTTACGTGCCAGGGGAAAACCTTCGATGTTCGCACGGGTGGTACATTCGTGGTTCGTGGCGGCGTGGAACATGGCGCATCAGCAATCGAAGAATCGCTGGTGATCGATGTTTTCACGCCGTGCCGCGAGGACTACGTTACTTGAGCTCATTTCTAGCAAACTTTATCTTCATTCCTAAGCGAGATCAGAACTCTATGCGCAAAGTTCGTTTTCGGATCCTGTGGCTGCTCCCGATTCTCTGTGCTGCATCAGCATCGGGAGCCCAGCAGATTAAGAGCATCAAACTGGCCATCTCAAATCCCAGTTCGACGGCTCGAAACTCGGCTGACATCGTCGTTCCTATCGCCGACATACGGAGAGTCGCGCCTGATTTCAAGCCCGGTGCCGAAATCGTGACGGCGAGTGACGCAACCACCTTGGAGCAAGATGCGTCCGTCCTGCAGACAGAAGAACTCCCCTCCCAAGTGGATGACCTGAATGGCGACGGGAAAGCAGACGTGCTGGCCTTTCAAATTGACCTCGCGCCGCTACAGACTCGGGTCGTTTCGATTTCCTATGGCGACGAGAACCGCATTTGGCGATTGCGCAGCGACTACAAAGAAAGAACCGCGGCGCTTTTCAGCCGCAAGATCGAAGGCCTCGGCTGGGAATCGGAACGCGTGGCGTTTCGTATCTATTTCGATCACAGAAATGCCATCGACATTTACGGAAAGCGTCGTCCCACGTTGCAGCTTTCTATGTATGCATCACCGGATTACATCTACCACGACGAATCGCCGGAAGGCCGCGATATCTTCAGAGTGGGCGATGCGATCGGAATTGGAGCAGTAGCGGCTTTAGTTGACGGAAAGTTGATCAAGGTGGCCGATGTGAAAGATCGCAAGTGGCGGATTCTGGCCAGTGGGCCGGTACGCTCCGTTACCGAACTTGAGTACGCCGGCTGGAACCCCGCAGGGAAGCTCATTCACCTTCAATCACGAATCACGATGTGGGCGGGAGAGCGCGGGTTTGAACACGCCATTTCAGCGGACTGCGGCGACAACTTTACGTTCGTCACCGGCTTGCCTTACAAGCCAGGGATCTCTCCGGTGAATTCGGAAAAGGATTCACGGGTCACATGGATCGCCACTTGGGGCCAGCAGGTTGTCGCTCCCGGCTCAACGGCGACGGAAGAAATCCCGGGACAAAATCTTGGCCTCGCGGTTCTTACCTCCGCTCCCGGAGCGCGATTCGAAAATGATGCTCAAAATCACCTCATTCGGTTCAATTTAAGAAGCGGGTCCGCAGCTTGGTACGCCTTGGCGGCATGGGATCAGGAGGGTTCCAATCGTAAGATCGTCCCGCGAACTGAAAATGGCGCGGACGCGCGTCAGTCATTCGTCCTTCCTCCCGATGGTATTACGAACCGCGAGAAATTTCTTCAAGCCGTCAAGGAAGAGTCCGGCCGTCTGGAAATGCCTGCTCAATTTCATATCTTGTCGAGCTCAGCGAGCGCTGAGCAGGCCCCCGCAGACACTCTCGTTCCGCACAACGCGAAGTCAGTAGAACAAGCCTTGGCCCTGTTGCGCCAAGCGATTGATCGCACAGCGGCCATTTGGGAACGCGTTCTTCGCGCTACACCGGAACCCATTACCCCAAAAGCGGGGCAGGGGTTTTTTACGGAGGCGGACAATAGCTCCGGGGAATGGCAAAAGCAGAACGGCTACTTCTGGACCGGCAGCTTCTGGGTCGGAGAGCTTTGGCAGCTCTATGCTGCGACTCACGACGAGAAATATCGGGTGTGGGCGGAGCTTTGGGGTTCGAAGCTCATCGGCCAGGAATCCCTGGAAAACCATGACGCAGGTTTTTTGAATTATTACTCATCGGCCCTTGGATACGACTTGACGCACGATGAGGCGCTAAAAGCCAGTGCCATGCGCGGAGCCGAGCGCCTGCAACAGTTGTTCAATCCGAAGACGCAACTGATCGCATCCTGGAATGTCGATGGAGACGACACGATCGTAGACACCATGATGAACCTGCAACTTCTCTGGTGGGCAAGCGACAGAAGCGGAGACGAAAAGTGGCGGGACATCGGCAAGAAGCATGCGCTGCGTACCGCCGAATGGTTTGTGCGCGCTGATGGATCTGTGTTTCAATCCGTGCACTACAATCCGGGAACCGACCTGCAGGACTTCCAATTGCATGGCGGCTCGCCGAAGGACACGGAACTCAAGCTCGAAAATACTGCCGCTCCGGGTGATTGGGTTTTCAAGCATACCCATCAAGGCTACGGGCCAGACACAACCTGGTCGCGCGGGCTTGGCTGGGCGCTCTATGGTTTCTCCGTCGCATCCGCCGAGACGCACGATCCGCTGTTCCTTACGACGGCGCAACGAACCGCTGATTTTGCAATCGCAAATCTGCCCAGTGATTCTGTGCCTTGGTACGACTTCGACGATGCGGGCGTTCACTTTCGCAACAGAGACTCGTCTGCGGCAGCCATCCTTGCCGGTGGACTTTTCCGTCTCTCCGTCATCACCACAGACTCCACTCGCGCCAAGACCTATCGGGACGTCGGCGATCGTATCGTGCAATCGCTCATCGATCGCTACCTGACTCCTGTCGGAAGCGACGATCACACACCGCCGGGAGTTTTGCGCCACGGAAGCGGCGTTCGGCCCAATGACGCAATGCTGATCTACGGACAATATTACTTGCTGGAGGACCTGCTTTGGCTCGAACAGCACAAACAATCACACTGATCAGAACGAGCTTGTCCGCGACCAACGGCCATGATTAGAGCTTGCCCGTTGCCAAAAGCAAGATTTCTTAGACTTGCACTGATCGGATTTGTTTTCGCCGGGGTTCTTGGCTTAAGTTGCGTTTCGTTTGCACAAACTTCCGTCGCGACACTGCAAGTCCAAACATCAGTACTCGATCGTCGAATTAAAGATTTTCTCCATAAGGAGATAACAGCCCACGTCGCCGATATCAAGACTCTCGACCCTCCGCCTGAACGCGTGGTGGGCGCGCTGACAATCGGTGAGTTTTCCTGGGGTACGTTTATGCGGACGCTTGGCTCGTATTCGGAATTTGCGGGAACGACGACAATCGCCGGCCGGGATGTCTCACGCATGATCGGAAGCATGGCAAAGATCGAGTTGGACCACGGTGGGAAAACATGGGCCCAGCTGTATGCTGCGATGGCGCTCGAGAGCTTCGGAAAAGATTTGAATCACAATGCCCTGTGGCAGGGATTAACTTCCGAAGAACGGAAGACATACCTCGCGTTACTTGATCCGGGACGATTCTACGATGCAAAGAATCACGTACTCCTCCATCTCCCCGAAAATTATTTTGGCGTTGCGGCGCGCATTGCGGCGATTGACTACGAATTGGGCCTACACAGGGACCGCGCTTCCTTGGACGATTTGTTGAATCAAGCTGCGAAACAGTTCACCGCGGGAGCCCTTTTTGCAGATGACGCCCTGCCAACCGGCCGTTTCGACCGCTATTCCAACGAGTACGTCCGAGCGCTCTACGATGCCGCCGAACTCGCGGGGCGGCTCGATCTCATCAAGGCCCTCTCGCCTTCGCTTAAGGATCAGATGAAACTGTGGTGGGATTTGCTGTCGCCCGATGGCTACGGGTATTCCTGGGGACGGAGCCTCGGCGCGATCAGTTACATGGACACCATGGAGATCTCGGCATTTCTTGGGAAGCACCCGGAGTTTCGGCCGGCCCCTCTCTCCGACCTTGCTTCCGCTTACTTTGCCGCATGGACCTGGCTGCGAAGCGACTACAACGATCAAACCCACCTGTTGTCCATCTTCGCCTTTGGTCGAGGAGACTACGGATACATCACAAAAGAGCGCGAGTGGCAGCAGACTACGACATTCTTTGGAAAGCTGATCAGCGCTCACCAAATGTTCATGAGCGTACTTGAAAAAGAGGGAGTGAAAACCTTTGCATCCCGTCCCAACCTCTCCAACGTCGCGCGCTTCGAGTACTTCCGAAATGGAACCGGTCGCAAATTTGGAGTTTGGATTGTTCGGCAGGGAAGTATTCAGTTTGCGATGCCATTCGTTACGGGACCAAAAGCTGCCACATCCGATTATGAGCCGGCACCGTATGGATTCCCCGGTTTCGCGGTGCCCGTCGAGCAAATTTATCCGTGTCTGGTTGCTTTTCTCGAATTGGAAGACGGCCGGATCATCGCCCCAGTGGACGGCGCGGATGACATTAGCCCGGCAGAGGACGGGAAGACTGTCACCGCTGTCTGGAAGCATTGGGCACTGGTGGGAACCAAGGCTGGAGAGACTGTTGATCCAGACCTCGTTTCAGAGGTTACCTGGTCCCTCCGAGGAGATACTTTGCATAGGGTCGAAACGCTGTCTTCATCAAAGGGTCTGAGGGTCCGTCGTCTCTGGCTTGCGATTCCAAGCCGCGAGAATCATCTAGAAACTTTGGAGTCAAATGGCGCTCGAACCTATCGACTCGACTCAACCGAAACAACGCTGGATGTGGTACTCCAACGTTCGGACTGGCCAATCCAGGTCTCCGTTTACGCAACAGGTAACGGCCCTTTAGGCAGGGGCGACCGAGGCCCGATTCCCCTGCACCTAATTCTTGAGTCGAAGAATATTGCCCTCGGAGCGGCGGTACCCAGAAGTTGGGAGATCACGTTGGCGGCAAATTCAAAGAAGAATTCTGGCGAACTATAAATCGAGATTCCAATCTCTTGGATACTTGATCGGACCGTTTCGACAGATCAAGAAATCGATCGATTGCTGAGAGCCTTCATCTAACTGCATTTTGGTGAGTCCACGAGGCTATTGGTTGGACGAGCAGCGACCAGCTGGAGGAGGCAGTATCTGTCATCTGCTGAACACAAACCGTCAGCCGGGCGGGTGTGCAGTCCAACTAAGCGGAAAAGTCTACCCCCGCGACTTCTTCGGAACTGAATTTGGCATGAATCGGTAACCGACGCCGCGAACCGTTAGCAGATAGCGCGGTTTCGCCGGCTCGGGTTCGATATATCGCCGCAATCGCACGATGAAGTTATCGATGGCTCGCGTGTCGGTGTCTTCGTGCAGATTCCAGACTTCCTGCAATATCTGCTTGCGAGAGACGGGATGCCCGATGTTTCTGACTAGGCAGAGCAGCAGGTCTGATTCCATCATGGTCAGTGGAATAACCTGCTTGCCGGCACGCAATTGCAGATTTTGAAAGTCCACGACCTTGTCATCGAAGCGAAAAATGTCCGGGGTAGGCTCGCTTGCACCTGGCTGAGGATTTTGCACGGATTCAGCCTTGCTCGAGCCGAGCCAGTGCTTCCGTCGCAAAAGACTTTCGATCCGAGCAATCAATATGGCCAGATTAAAGGGTTTGGATAGGTAGTCATCCGCCCCGGATTCAAATCCCTTGAGCACATCCTCTGGCCGGCTGCGGGCCGTTAGCATCAGTAGCGGCGTGTAATTCTGCGCTTTGCGCAGCTCCCGCGCGACCATAAATCCGTCCTTGCCGGGCAGCATCACATCCAGGACCAGAGCGTCAAAGCTTTCGTCCTCCTTTAGCAGCCGCTTCAAGGCATCTTCGCCATTGTCACTTATTTGCACGGTATGGCCTTCCGCTTCAAGATTGAAGCGAAGCCCTTCCGCGAGGTGCGCTTCATCTTCAACGATGAGGATCCGGCTCATGCCTGGTAGACCCTGGGCAGCCGGATACTGAATGTGCTTCCCCGCCCTTCCCCCTCACTCTCGGCAAAAGCATCCCCTCCGTGACGGCGGGCAATCGAGCGCACTATGAACAGGCCGAGACCAGTGCCCTTCACCTTGTCGGTCTTGAAATTTGAGGCGCGGTAGAATCGTTTGAAGATTCGTTTCTCTTCTTTTCGCGGAATGCCGATGCCTCGGTCCTTTACACGCAGCAAAACAGTGTCTAGACCGGGGGTAAGCAAGTCCACAACAATATTCTTCCTGTCCCCAGAGTACTTAATGGCGTTATCGAGCAGATTGAGCACAGCGGTACGGAGTTCCTCGGGGTTTCCGAGAATCGTAATCTCGTCCGGAGGCGTCGTTCCGATGCTCAATGCGTCTGTAGATAAATTCTGCCGTAAACGCGCAAGGCCCACTACTTCGCGCACCATCCTGGAAAAATGCACCTCCTGCCAGTTTCTTCGCGCACTTCCATGCCGGACTTCCCCCGCCTTCAACACTTGTTCGACTGTGCCAAGAAGCCGGTCGGTGTCTTCCAGCATGATGCGATAGAACTCTCCGCGTTTTGCTTCATCCAAATTCCGGCTTGCCAGTGTTTCCAAATACAGCCGCAGGGAAGCAATCGGCGTCTTTAGTTCGTGGGTGACGGCATTGAGAAAGCTGTCTTGTTGCTCATTTCGCCGGATCTCTCGGACGAGAAAGATCGTGTTGACCACCAGGCCCGCAATAAGCAACCCAAAGAAGATGATGCCGATAACAAGGGGAACAACTTGACGCCAATGATAGATGATCCAGCTTACGTTAAGGAAAATTGCCAGGGCGACTAGACACACTCCGAACGCGGTGAAGAACGCGATCGCTTTGGTGCGCCGGGTGATGCGCATGAACTTGTAGTTTACGCCAAGGCCGATTCAGTAGCACTGGAGATGGAACATGGAGGACGGTTTGTGCCGCCCGGATCCTGGGTGCCATTCCCTAGGGACTTGATTCAGTCGCCGCTAGAAATTGCCGCTGGAGCCGCCACTCGTGAAGCCTCGGCGGCAATGGCGCTCGGCCGGGTTCCTTCTTGCACGCGCTGTCCCAGCTTGTGACGCTTGATGTCTCGCGCAAGCCCGAGGGCTCTTAGAACGCAGATGCCGTACCAGTTCAGGTCGATTTCATACCACGCAAGGCCATGGCGCGCTGATTGCGGAACAGCGTGGTGATTGTTGTGCCACCCTTCTCCAAAGGTCAGCAGGGCAACCCAAAAACTGTTCTTAGACGTATCGTCCGTCAGGAAACGGCGCGAGCCCCACATGTGCGTCGCGGAGTTTACGAGCCAAGTCGAGTGCAGGCCGACCACTGTTCGCAAGAAGATCCCCCACAAAAGGAACGGCCAGCCGCCTATCGTGAAGAGCCCTGCTCCCAGGAGCGTGAGCGGTACCCAATGCCACGCGGTGATCCAAACATGAAACTTGTCCTTACGCAGATCGGGAACGAAAGCCCAAAGCTCCTTGGCATTGTTGTGCATGGTCTTCCCTGTCAGAATCCAACCCATGTGCGCCCACAGGCCGCCGTCGCGCGGTGAGTGCGGATCGCCCTCCTTGTCTGTGTTCTGATGATGGACGCGGTGAGTGGCGACCCAAGCGATTGGTCCGCCTTCAAGGGCCAGCGTCCCGCAGACTGTCAGGAAATACTCCATCCACTTCGGTGTCTTGTATCCGCGGTGAGTCAGCAAACGGTGGTACCCCATTCCAATGCCGGGACTTCCGGCGACCCACAAAAGAAAAACCGCCAAAGCGAGGCCTTTCCAAGTAAAGAAAAACAATGCCACGATGGCGCCGATATGAAATGCAATCATGAAGGCCGAAGTGGTCCAATTGACGGGTTCCGAAAATGTTTTGTCGCGCTCAATGAGGTTCATGACTCCAAACTTAGCACCTGGGTCAGAGGACTTCTGTAATAGTTCTGTAATCCCTCCCATGGGGTTTCCAATAATTTTGCCGCAAAAAATCCTTAGAAAGTCCCCATTTCCCGCGACAAACCTGTACTTACGGCCAGTGCGAATCGCCCTAAATTGCTGCTCCTCTCAGCTTGTTTCACAGCTCCGGTAGCACTCGTAAGAGGGTGACCGCCCCGGGCGTGTATCCTCATCGAGTTGCGATTGGCATGGCCCGCGAATCGGGCCGGTACCAACCGAGTTACGCAGGGCGGGCAAACTTCGCTTGCCTCAATAATGTATGTTAAGAAGTTTCTAGCTATCGCGTCTTACCCTATAGACGAGCCGAGGAGGGATGCTTGGCAGCCGCGATAGAAAACATCATGGTGACGCAGGCACACGCGGAGCTTGAGGATGTTTTTCGTGCACACCAATCGACTGTCCTTAAGGCCGCTTACAGAGTAACCGGCAGCCTCGCGGACGCCGAGGACGTCGCACAGTCTGTCTTCCTCCGGCTGGCCCGCGGGAACATCGACCACAGCCGCATCGCCAATCTTCAGAGTTACTTGCACAAGTCCGCGGTCAATGCTGCACTCGATCTGATTCGCGCGAGAGGCCATTGTGAGGTCGTGCCCGTCGAGGCCGCCGACGCGCTGCCAGCCAATCCCTGCCTCACGCCAGAACGTTCGCACTCTTCGACTGAAATCAAAAATTGGCTTCGCAAAGAGCTTGCCCAGCTGAGTCCCCGCACCGCTGAGATGTTCACGTTGCGCTATATCGAGGGCCTGGATAACCCCGAAATTGCGAGGATGATGAACACCTCCCAGGCTGTAGTTGCTGTCACTCTGCATCGGACTCGCGCACGGCTGAAGAAGAGCCTTCGTGGCATTTTGAAAGGTGCATCATGAAATTTTTTCGATCGAAGCAAGACGCTAACCTTGATCAAGCCATCTCCCACCTTCGCGGAGAAGAACTTGATTCAAAAACGCTAACTGCGTCAGCCGAACGCGTGTGGCAGAAGTTGCAAGCAGCGGAAGGCGCGGAAGCCGCAGCGAGCTCCCTGCAGCCTATCCGCGGCTGCGCCGATATTCGTTCTCTTGTTCCAGCTTTTCATCGCCATGAACTGCCTCCGGCTCGCGCGCTGATCGTGGAAGATCACCTGCGGGAGTGTGTCTCGTGCCGTTCCTTCGCTCACGGTCGTCGGGTTGATGGCAGTACAAGTCTCCACTGGCGTTTGGAATCCTCATCTCGCGGTTTCCAGTGGAGTTTTGCCAAACTGGCCTTCGCTTCAGCAACAGTGATTCTCTTGGCTGCAGTTGCCTGGACTGGCCGCACTTGGTACGTCGCCGGCCCTCCTGGGAGCCGCGCACGAGTCGACTCCATCGAAGGTCAGGCGTATCTCGTCGGCATGTCTGGCGAGCATTCCCTCAAGCCCGGAGACGAAGTTGGCCAAGGCGATTTCATTCGTACCGCCGCTAATTCCCACGCCAAGGTGCGTCTCTTCGATGGCTCCGAAGTGGAAATGAATCAGCGTGCCCAATTGGCAGTCAGCGCGAATCGCCGCAACACAACAATCCATCTCGATCAAGGCAATATCATCGTGCAGGCCGCAAAGCGACATACCGGCCACTTGTACGTGAGCGCTCCGGATTGCACCGTCTCCGTCACCGGGACGGTCTTCTCTGTGAACTCCGGTACCAAAGGCTCCCGTGTGGCAGTGATCGAAGGGGAAGTTCGCGTTAAGCACTCCGGACGGGAATCCATTCTGCACTCGGGCGATGAGGTGGCGACAACACAGAGCGTCGGCCTCGTCCCCGTCCGCGAGGAAATTGCCTGGAGCAGCGATTTGGATCATCAGCTTGCTCTGCTTGCGGAATTTTCAAAGCTTCGCGCCAAATTGAATGAAATCCAGACGCCTGGTCCGCGCTATGCCAGCAAAATTCTTCCCTTTATGCCCGCGGATACCGTCTTGTATATCGGCATCCCCAATCTTGGAGACGCCCTTCAACAGGCAAATCAAATCTTTCAGCAGCAGCTGTCGCAAAGCAAGGTTCTGCAAGATTGGTGGAACAAGAGCGGCAACTCGAACCAGCATCCCACTCCGGAGGAGTTGATCGAGCAAATCCGCACTATGAGCCAATATTTAGGCGACGAAGTGGTGATTACATTCAGGGGAAGCTCGATCGCGATGGAAAATGGCCCGGTTCTTTTGGCCGAGATTCGTCAGCCTGGCTTGAAGGATTTCTTGCAGAATAATCTGGCTGATACGTTAGCTAATCATCGAGGCGCTTCCGATTTGCATGTTGTGGACCCGCAGTCGCTCTCAGCTCTTGCTGGAGGTCAGCGTGGGATGATCATGCTCGTCCGGCCAGACATGCTCATCGTCGGCGGTGACGCTGCATCTGTTCAACACATGAGCGCGCAAATCGACGCCGGAGCTTCATCCTTCTCTGGGACGGATTTTGGCAAGCGCATCGCCAACGTCTACAGTCACGGTACCGAAACTCTGGTTGCCGCGAATCTTGGGCAGCTCCTAAACTCCACTCACACCCAGCATGCAGATTCAACGGCTCTTCGGAACAGCGGCTTCAACGACATAAAATACCTGATCGCGTCTCGCGGCGAGCCTTCCAGTCAAGGCGACAACCGGATTACGTTCGAATTTAACGGCCCGCGTCACGGTATCGCCTCCTGGCTGGCCCCTCCGGCGCCCATGGGCTCCCTCGACTATGTTTCCTCAAATGCTGGTGCCGCGGTCTCTTTCGTTGCGAAGCAGCCTGCGCTTATGCTCGACGACCTGTTCAGCACCATCGGCGCAAACGATCCTAACTTCAGCCAAAATCTGGCCAAAACAAATTCCGAGCTTGGTCTGGATCTTCGCAACGACTTGGCGAGCGCGCTCGGCGGAGAGATGACCCTTGCTCTCGATGGGCCTGTTCTTCCCACGCCTTCCTGGAAGGCAATCATTGAGGTCAATGATTCGGGAAGCCTCCAGTTGGCCATCGAAAAGCTGGTACAGGGCCTCAATCGGGAAGCGGAAAGAGCCAACCGTCCCGGCATGACACTTAACCAAACTCAAGTTGGCGGCCGAACGTTCTACACCATCCAATTGCAAAGTGTGGGGCTTTCCACCGAGTACGACTACACCTTCGCGGACGGGTATATGATTGTGGCCCCCTCTCGAGCGCTCCTCCTCGCGGCGTTGCAAACCCATGCAGACGGTAGTTCGCTTGCTCACTCCGTCTCGTTTCATTCGCTCCTTCCCACTGACAATCACGCGAATTTCTCCGCGATGCTCTATCAAAATCTCAGCCCGATCCTGAAACCACTCGCTTCTCAACTCAACTCCGGCCAGTTGGCGGTCCTTCAGCAATTGGCTGCGGATGCCAAGCCCAGCGTATTCTGCGCCTACGGAGAAAGTGACCGCATCGAGGTGGCCAGTAGTGGCAAGCTGTTTGACTTGAATCCGAGTGTTCTGACATTGTTCCATTTGCTGGGTGTTTCGGAGCATGGAACTTCGCGCATTCCAAATCCGTACTGATTTGTAGATGATCAACCCAACCATCGAGCTCGACGGGCTCGAAGTACAACTCGGCAGCCGAACGATTCTCCATGGTCTTACAGGCGTTCTGAAGAGTCGCGCCATTGGTTTGCTTGGGCCTAACGGCGCCGGCAAATCGACGCTTATCAATACCCTCTTGGGTTTTCACATTCCCTCCAAGGGGAGCGCCCGTATGCTCGGCCTTGACTCTCACACTTCTGGCAAGGCGCTTCGCTCTCTTGTTGGCTACATGCCGGAGAACGACGCTTTCATTTCAAAAATGTCCGGGGTCCGCTTCGTTCGCTATATGGCGGAGATCTCTGGCCTCCCTCCGGATCAGGCAATGGAGCGCGCGCACGAAGCCTTCGTTTATGTCGGCTTAGGCGAAGCGCGTTATCGCCCCGTGGGCACCTATTCTCTCGGCATGAAACAACTGGCGAAGCTGGCCCAGGCCATTGCACATGGCCCCAAGGTTCTCATTCTGGATGAACCCACCAACGGCATGGACCCGCCCGCGCGCAAACGCTTGATCGAACTCATCCGCGAGATCCGCGAAGCTAGCGATATCTGCCTGCTTCTCTCCTCGCATCTTCTGCGCGACGTGGAAGAAACCTGCGATGAGGTCCTTATCCTCCGTAACGGCAAAATCGCCTCCATCTGCAATCTCGTTGAGGAACGCCGCGCCAATCGCAAGTTCCTCGAACTCGAAACATTCGGCGCTGAGGCAACCTTTACCTCCTCGCTCGAGAGCCTAGGCTGCGAGTGCGCGGTTTTCAGCAACGGCCGCATCAAGGTGGTCATGCCTGATACCGTGGAAATCAGGGAGGTGTTTAAGGTCGCGGCCGATCGCGGCGTGCAAATTCGCCGCATGAATCACCGCCGCGATTCTCTCGAAGACATCTTCCTTAACGCCATGGAGCAGACGGGAGCGGCTGATGGCCGTCTATAAGCGCAGATACAATTCCTACGCTGGCTCTCTTACTCCGGAGTGGTCGCGCTTTTTTGTCCTGACTCGCTATGCATTCGCAGACCTCTTCAAATCCCGCTCCTTCGTGCTCCTGCTGATTCTTTCTATCATTCCCTGCCTCTTTTTTGCCGGCTACATTTTCATCGCCAACAACAAGACCGTCCAATTGCTGATGCAGTTGCGCTCTGCGGATTTGTTCTCGGTGGATACCCAATATTTCACCATCATCCTGATGGTTCAGACGCAGGCTGCCTTTCTCTTGAACTGCTGGGTCGGCCCGGTCCTGATCTCTGGAGACCTTACCAACGGCGCCCTTCCTCTTTTTCTGAGCCGGCCGTTCAGCAGGTCTGACTACGTGCTCGGAAAACTTGCCGTCCTCGGGCTGCTCCTTTCCGCGGTCACTTGGGTTCCCTGCTTGCTCTTGTTCAGCCTGCAGTCCGGACTCGCTAGAAATGGCTGGATATGGTCCCACTTGTGGATGATTGTCCCCATCGTGTTGTGCTCCGCGATTTGGATTCTGATGCTTTCCCTCATTTCTCTGGCTGTATCCGCGTGGGTAAAATTGCGAATCGTTGCCACCGGGGTAATCTTCATCACATTTTTCATTCCCGCTGGCTTCGGCGAAATGTTCAACGCCATCATGGGAACGTATTGGGGCCACCTCCTTAATTTTTCGTATATGTTCCGGCTCATCCTGGCTAGAGGATTTCGTGAACAATCCGGATTCCTAGGTTCGGTGGACTGGATCGAAGTTCCTCTTCCGGCGGCCTGGGGAATGTTGATTCTCGTTTGCCTGCTTTCTCTTGTCATTCTCAATGCGCGCTTGCGCGCACGAGAAACGGTGCGCGGATGACCACCGACGCTCGGCAAATCGTTTTCGACAACGTCTCCAAGTTTTACGGAGAAGTTCTCGGTGTGAACAAAGTAAGCTTCTCCCTTGAACCGGGCATTACCAGTCTCGTCGGCCCCAACGGCTCCGGCAAAACCACTTTGATGAACTTGCTGACCGGCCTGATCAAGCCTTCACAAGGTACGATTTACGTCCTCGGCCTCACCACGCACCAGCCGGTCGAGTTCTTCCGTCAAGTTGGCTATTGCACACAGTTCGACTCCTTCCCTCCCGGCACGAACGGCTACGACTTCATCTATTGGCCCCTGCGTCTTCACGGTTTTGGCGACGATCAGGCCGCCAAACTCACCAACGAAGCCCTTGAGCGCGCCGGCATGGCGCAAGTCGCCCGGCGCAAAGTCGCGGGCTATAGCAAGGGCATGCGCCAGCGCATCCGCTTGGCCCAGGCCATTGCACATCATCCATCCGTTCTGGTTCTCGACGAACCTCTCAACGGCCTTGATCCCATGGCTCGTTCCGAATCGATCGCTCTATTCCAGGCCATTGCCAAACAGGGAATGCACGTCATCATCTCCAGCCACATCTTGGAAGAAGTCGATCGCATTTCTGACCGTGTCGTCCTTATGAGCAGCGGCTATGTTGTTGCCGAGGGCCAGATTCGTGAGGTCCGTCGCGAAGTCCGCGATCATCCCATGCAAATACTCGTTCGCTGCTCGAATGCAGCAAAGCTGGCGTCCGCGGCATTCGAACTCGATCACGTCGTCGAAGCAAAAATTCTCAGTGATGGACAGAGCGTCCTCGTTCGTACTCGCGATGCCGAGCAGTTCTATCTGCTGCTGAACCAAGTCGTTTCCGGGGGTTTAGTCGAAGTCGATGCCGTCGCCCCCGCCGACGACGACGTCAATTCCATCTATCAATATCTCATCGGATCGGATGGGGGCCCAGCATGAACGCCCAAGATTTGGTTACGCAAGCTCAAAAGTGGTCGAAAGAACAGCCTTGGCGGCTCTACGCCAGCCAGATTTCTGTCCTTGTGCGCAACGAAGTTCGCCGCAACCTTTTCACTCGCCGCAGGATTTGGGTCTACCTGCTCGCCTTGATACCGGTCATCATCGTCGCCATCCACTATATCTTGGACAGGAACAGGGGTGCCGACCAGATTGAGACGGACACCATGGTCCTCGCCGGAATTGTTCAGCTCTACTATTTTCGGCTGGGCATTTTCTTCGCCTGCATGGGCATCTTTACTTGGCTTTTCCGCGGCGAAATGGTCGAACGCACGCTCCACTATCAGTTTCTCGTTCCCGTCAGAAAAGAAATTTTGGTAGTCGGAAAGTTTCTTGCTGGTGCGATTATTTCCATCGCACTCTTCGAAACAGCGGTCTTTGCTTGCTTCTTCCTCACGTATAGCCGCCTCGGTTCAGCGGGCAGATCCTACGTCTTTGACGGGCCGGGACTCGGTCAGCTAGGATCCTATCTCCTCGTCACGGCTCTCGCTTGCCTCGGCTATGGCGCGGTCTTTCTCGCTCTCAGCCTGCTCTTCAGGAATCCGATCATCCCTGGAGTTATGTTGATGGGATGGGAGGCCGTCGCTCCGATCTTTCCTTCCTGGGCCCAGAGGCTGAGCGTCACTTTCTATTTGAAGCATCTCTGTCCCGTCAGCCTTCCCGCCGATGGCCCTCTCGCAATTTTCACCATCGTGGCCGAACCCGTCTCTCCATTCCTTGCCGTCTTCGGCTTGCTGTGCCTTACTGTCGCTATCCTTGTTCTCTCCTGCTTCCTCATCCATCGGCTCGAAATAACCTACACCGCCGAGTAGCCTCGCCAGAGCACGCAGACCATCCTTTCAGGCCTTGCCCCCTGCGTTACTCGGCTCACCGGGTTGCGCTTCTTGCTCCAACTTTAGGTGCGCCGCAACAAGTCTGATCTCCTCATAACTTATTGCCGCCGGGAGAGCAACCTTCAACGGCTTGAGCCGTTCGAATCCAAACCGGGTGCATGCCTCTTCGATCTGCGCTTGCTTCTCCGCGTCAACCCAGCTCGGCTGGAACTCCAATTCTCCTTTTTCCATCAGCCTCACAACCAGCTCCACCACACTTCCCACTTGCCTCCCGCGCACCTTGGCAATCTCCTCAAACGTGCGCCCCTCCGCCAGCAATCTCATCGTCTCTTCCGCGGGCTTCGCTTTTTCCTCCTCCTGCCTTGCCGCGCGCGCCCCGCGCACAAACTCCTCAAGCGCACCCAGTATCTCTTTGCCATACAATTCCGTCTTGCGTTCCCCGAACCCTGAAATTCTCCGCAGCTCGCTCAACGAACGCGGCCGCACTCTGCAAAGTTCGTTAAGCGACGTGTCATGCATCACTATGAAAGCCGCCATGCCACGTTCCCTCGCGGCCGTCCGGCGCCACTCCCGAAGATACTCGCGTAGCTCAGAGTCGATCCCGGCGGCAAGGCCGCTTACGCTCGAGTCCCCTGCCGAAATTCGGCCCGGCTCTCTCCCAGCTTCCTTTGCCGGAAAGGCACTGCCGCCAGTCGCTCCCGTTGCCGCCGCTGCCGCCTTGCGCTTCTTTGTTTTCTTCGCTGGCGCAGCCGCCGCCAGCCACTCCGGCTCCCCAACGCACACATCGCAAGCCCCGCAAGACTTCCATTTGCGCTCTTCCCCGAAGTGCGAACAAATCTGATGATGCCGGCATACCTTCGCTTCCACGAACCTGCGAATATCGCGGTACCGCTGCCACGCCTGCGCCTTCTCCTCCTCATCGCTCAGCTGCTGCACGAAATACGTCAGCAATCCCACATCGCGCTTCTGCCACAGCAGGAGGCACTCCGCCGCTTCTCCGTCTCGTCCCGCCCGCCCCGCCTCCTGGTAATACTGCTCGATCGATTTCGGCAACGAGAGGTGAATCACCGCGCGCACCGCCGCTTTGTTGATTCCCAAACCAAACGCAATCGTCCCTACTAGCACGCGCACTTCGTCGGACATCCACCGCTCTTGATTCTGCCTCCGCGTCTCGCTATCCATCTTGCCGTGATAGCCAACTGCGGAAATTCCCTGCTCCTCCAAAAAATCCACCGTCTCTTCCACCCGCGCGATCGTCGGCGCGTACACAATCACGTTGCTCTCCGCATATTTCCGCAACGCCCGAATCAAAAGCTCTTCCTGCGTTCGCCCTGCGCATTCCTTCACGATGTACTGCAAATTTGGCCGGTGGAAGCTCGCAATATATTTATCCGGATCGCGCAACTTCAGTTGCGAGAGGATGTCGTGCCGCACACGCCGTGTCGCGCTCGCCGTAAACCCCGCAATCGGCAGCTCCGGGAATTGCTCCCGCAATCGGCTCAACTGCCGGTACTCCGGCCTGAACTCGTGTCCCCACTCCGAAATGCAGTGCGCTTCGTCAATCACAAAGAACGAAACAGGCACGCGGCTCAGCCACCCAAATGTGTCCTCCCGCGCGATCCGTTCCGGCGACAAATACAAAAGCCGGTACGCCCCCTCAATCGCCTTATGCAACACCCACGACTGCACATCCGCCGCAAGAAAACTATTCAGGAACGCGGACGGAATCCCCATCTGCGTCAGCTGCGCCACTTGGTCTTGCATCAGCGCAATCAGCGGCGATACCACCACCACCGTCTTCTCCGCCAAAATCGCCGCCGGCAACTGATAGCAAAGCGATTTTCCGCCTCCCGTCGGCATTACCACGCACGTGTCGCGCCCTCCAAGCAAGCTCTTAACAATGTTTTCTTGCAAAGGCCGGAATGCATCGTAGCCCCAGTATTGCCGCAGCGCCGCCCGCAACTCTTCCCCGCTACTCATGCACAGAGTATAAGTGCCATCGCAGATGCGGTCTATCCACACTCCTCACCCTTCTCCTTCCGCTTTCACCGACGATTCACTTGACATCAGCGCACCAAGAAGGTAACTCCGCTACTTCCCTGGAGGCCTTTCCTTGACCTGGACTCAAATCTACGACCCCCTCCACCATTGGTGGCTCTCCACTCTCGTTGCTTCCCTGCCTGTCGTTGTCCTTCTCGGTTTGCTCGCGGGCTTTAAAGTCCGCCCCCACCTCTGCGCCATCGCCGGCGCCGCTACCGCAGTTCTTTGCGCCATCTTCGTCTTCCACATGCCCTCGCCGCTCGCCATTGCCAGCTTTCTCTACGGCTCCGCCTACGGCCTCCTTAAAATCGTCTGGATCGTCATCGCCGCCGTCTTTCTCTACGACATCTCTGTCGAAACCGGACAATTCGAAATCATGAAGCAGTCCGTCGCCGCCATCACTCCCGACCGCCGCCTCCAACTTCTCCTCGTCGCCTTCTGTTTCGGCGCTTTCATCGAGGGCTGCGCGGGTTTCGGGGCTCCTGTCGCCATCGCAGGCGCGTTCATGATCGGCCTCGGCTTCAAACCCTTTCAGGCCGCTGCGCTCAACCTCATCGCCAACACCGCTCCCGTCGCTTTCGGCGCCATCGGCATTCCCATCCACGCCCTCGTTTCCGTCACGGCTCTCCCCGAAAGCGACGTCAGCGCCATGATCGGCCGCATTCTTCCCATCACCGCGGTCATCCTTCCCTTCTGGCTCGTTCGCGCCATGGTCAGTTGGTCGGAGACTCTCGAAGTGCTTCCCGCCATCCTCGTCGTGGGCGTTTCTTTCGCCGCGACGCAATTCTTCTGGTCCAACTATATGGACAGCAATCTCGTGGACATCGCCGCCGGCATCGTCTCCCTCGTCGCCACGCTCCTTTTTCTCCGCGTCTGGCAGCCCAAGCGCATCTGGCGCTTCCCCGAAGAGCGCGAAGCCGACGCCATCCACGCCGCGACCCAAACTGCCGTCACGGACACCATGGGCGACGAATGGCAGATCCGCCAAAAATCGCTTGCCGGTGTGCGCTACTCCGCCTCCCAGATCGCGCGATCCTGGCTCCCCTTCGCCATTCTTTCTGTTCTTGTTTTGTTCTGGGGGATTCCCTCGATTAAAAACGCCATGGGCAAAGCCACGACTCCCGCCTTTCAATCCGGAGGCTGGGAAGTTCCCTATCTCCACAAAGCCGTCTACCGCGCCGAGCCAGTCGTCGCGCAGCCCACCGCCGAAGCCGCCAAGTTTGATTTCAACTGGCTCACCGCCACCGGCTCCGCCTGCTTCCTCGCCGCCTTAATCTCCGGCCTGCTTCTCGGCCTCAAGCCGCCCAGACTTTTCCAAATCTTCGGCCGCACTCTCCACCGCCTCCGCTTCGCCATCATTGCCATGACCTGCATGCTCGGCCTCGGCTACGTCACGCGCTACTCCGGCATGGACGCCGTCCTCGGCCTGGCCTTCACGCGCACCGGCTGGTTCTTCCCCTTCTTCGGCGCCTTCATCGGCTGGCTCGGGGTCGCTCTCACCGGCAGCGACACTTCCTCGAACGTCCTCTTCGGCGGCCTGCAAAAAATCACCGCGCAGCAGCTTGGTCTCAGCCCCGTCCTCATGGCCGCCACCAACTCCGCCGGCGGGGTTATGGGCAAAATGATCGACGCGCAATCCATCTGCATCGCCACCGCCGCCACCAATCAGGTCGGTCAGGAAGGCTCCATCTTCCGCTTCGTTTTCTGGCACTCCGTCTCGCTCGCCGCCATCGTCGGCGTCATCGTCATGCTCTACGCCTACGTCTTCCCCCAATTCATCCCCAACGGCCTCACTTTCATCCATTAGCGTGCCGTTCTTCGCCGGATTCTTGGAAATCAAGGCCTAGTTGTAGTATGTAGTTCAAGTAGCTTCGCGGAAAATCATGGGCACACCGAAAGAATGGAGTGAAGTTCTGTTCGCAGCAATCCTTTGGGGTGGCGGCATGCTGCTGTTCAGACGCATGGAAGGAAAGATTACGAAGCCCGTGATCCTATTCTATGCCCTTGGGTCCCTCCTGTTCGGCCTTGTCGCGACATTTGACCTTAAACGCGTTTTCAGCTTCCCACTGATATTCCTAACTCTAGGAATAATTGTCGCTGCATTACTGGTCGGGAGACTTTACAGACTCAGACTGAAGCGCCAGTCATAATTTCAAATTATCGCAAAACAGTGCATCCTACTAACGTGCGACGCCAAGCGATTATTAGACGCCCGAAGAGTGACGGCAGGTGTATTCATTGCCGAGAAGCTCTCACTAAAACAACCAAAGACCATGTGTTTCCCAATTCCTGGTATCCAGACACGACCCCGGATGAGATCCAGCGATGGACCGCCCCAAGTTGTGAACGCTGCAATGGTCAGTTCGGGCGCCTGGAGAAGGAACTGCTAGTATTTTTGGCATGCTGCATCAATCCCCAAAAAGCTGCTGCGCGAGGGTTATATGAACGCGTGCGACGAACCATGGGCATCGGAGTAGAGGGTCTATCCGATGAAGAAAAAGGACACCGAGAGGCACGACGGCGCAAGCTCTTGATTGAGGCGCAACCATATTCGTCCGAGGTACTACCGCACATAATTCCTGGACTGGGCCCGCATCCCGAGGCGCCCGTTAGTTCGCAGCGAGTAATCACCATGGAGGAAAAAAGCATTCAGGCTGTCGTCAAAAAGATCGTTCGTGGATGCGAATATTGGCTCGCTGGTGGAAGGATTGTTGACCCTCCTTACGAAATAGAAGTTGTCTTCCCGAGTGAAACTACCGAGCTCGTTGATAAAATTATGGCTGCGTTTGCTTTTGGCCCCGTCCACTTGGGGCCGGGATTAAGAATACGAAGAGGCGGCGCCCAAGACGATCCCCTCAGCCTATTGTATGAACTCGTGATGTGGGAGACGATGACGGTCTACGCCAGCATTCTGCCGCCCGAAGCGGGGCACTCAACGAGTCACCTTATGAGCCATAAAGAAATTGCGGTACACGCCTACTATCACTGGGAACATCGAGGTAGGCCGTTTGGATCACCAGAAGTGGACTGGTACTGGGCTATCGAGGACTTGAACCACGTTTAGAGCGCCGGCCACTTGGGCGGATGATCGGAATCCGACCCATCGCTCCCAACTCCCCATCCTTCCCCCACCGTAGTATCCTTTCCGCATCCACCATGAACTCCTCCCTCCTCTCCGAACTCCGCCACATCGTCGGTCCCCGCAACCTAATTACTTCCCCCGAAGAACTCCACACCTACGACTCCGACGCCCTAACCAACTTCCGCGCCATGCCTCGTGCCGTCCTTCTCCCAAACTCCACCGCTGAAGTCCAAGCCATTCTCCGCCTCTGCCATCGCGAACAAATTCCGTTCGTCGCCCGCAGCCCAGGCGCCAGTCCGGAGCGTGGCTACAACCAATTCACTGCCAGTTTCGTTAGCTGACCATTCCATTTCACAGTGCCCTCCGAATGTATCTGACGTTTTTCGCGGAATCGCTTTTCCCGAAGCTCGCATGTCCCATTTAGTACGTATCCCTTATAGGACAGACCCACCGCTGCCAGGCTGGCACACTAAATCTGGATTAAGACGAGGTTACTTTGACGAAAACTTCAGTTTCAGCTGTGGGCGGCAACCAGTCCTTTCCGGCGTCTACAGGCACGGAGTCCGTCGCCGACATTCTCGAACAGCAACTCGACCCTACGATTCAGGAGTGGATGGGGCTGGTGGAGAAAGAGCCGGAGCTCGCCCGCATCCGCCTGAACTTCCAGGAACGCACTGGCCATCTTCCGAAACTCCTCCATGACGTGATTGCCAGGCTGCGCCTTGACAAAGGAACAAAAGCTCCGGTTTCGGTCGCGGCGAGTCATCACGGAGAGCTGCGAAGAAAGCAAGGCTACACCGCCGCCATGGTCGTGGATGAATCCCGCATTCTGCAGGTCAGCATTTTCTCGACGCTGCACAAGAATGAGCATCGCGTGATATTCAGCAAGTTGCTTCCCGACGTTGTGACTATCGCGGACGAAGTAGATGCGCAATTGAAGCAGCAGATCCTCTGCTTCCTGCCAGCAGCGCTCGCCGGAAAGAAGGAAGCAAACAATTGAACATGTTTATCATTGAGTTAACTTAATGCCAAATATTGTCGATGTCTAGGCTTAGCGACAGCAGGTCGAGATTCTGCAACGGACCCCGGCCTTCCGGTTCCTGGAAGGAAGCTCGGACTTTCCAGTCTCTTGTGAAATGAAGATCCCGCATGAAAATCAAGAAATCCAACACGGAATCGCTCGAACCGCAGACCTTTCTCCATGCTTCGGGAATGGCAAGGAAGGTTTCTGAATTTCGCAAAGACGAGCAGATTTACGGTCAAGGCGACGCGGCCCAGAGCGTCATGTACATCCAAAAGGGCAACGTAAAATTCTCCGTGGTTAACGCGTCGGGCAAGGTGGCTGTGGTCGCAATGCTTGGTCCGAGCGATTTTTTTGGCGAGGGCTGCATGGCGGGTCAGCCTCTCCGCATCGGTACAGCTACTGCGATTACGGCGACAACTCTTCTTGCCATCGACAAGAACGAATTGCTTCGCATGCTCCGTACGCAAGACAAATTATCGGACTCTTTTGTCGGGTTCATGCTCACTCATAAAAATCGCGTCGAGGAAGCTTTGATCGATCAACTCTTCAATTCCTCCGAGAAGCGGCTCGCCCGAGCGTTACTCGCGCTCGGCCGTTATGGAAGAGTGCAGCACCAGCCGGACGACGAACTGCCCATTGTTTCCCAAGAGACTTTATCGGAAATCATCGGCACCACGCGCTCTCGCGTGAATTTTTTCATGAACAAATTCAGAAAGCTGGGCTTCATCGAGTACCACAACCGTAAAATCAAGATAAATAAGTCATTGCTGACATTTGTTTTGGACGGGTAAGACCGCTATTTCTTCATCAAGCGAGGTGTGTCGAGAAATCTCTTCCTCTCCACTTGATTCGCCCTGACAGCGGCAGGCTAACTCCCCAACCGTTCCCCGCCGTAGTATCCTTTCCCCAGCCGAACATGAACGCCTCCCTCCTCTCCGAACTCCGCTCCATCGTCGGCCCCCGCAGCCTCATCACTTCGCCGGATGAACTCCACACTTACGAATGCGATGCCCTCACTTATTTCCGCACCATGCCCCGCGCCGTCCTCCTCCCAGACTCCACCGCCGAAGTCCAAGCCATCCTCCGCCTCTGCCATCGCGAACGCATCCCCTTCGTAGCCCGCGGCTCCGGCACCGGCCTCAGCGGCGGCGCGCTCCCCGTAGAAAACGGCATCGTCATAAGCCTCACGCGCATGAACCGCATCCTCGAAGTCGATCTCCCCAACGCCCGCGTCGTCGTCGAGCCCGGCGTCCTCAATCTCGACGTCACCACGCGTGTCCTCCCGCAAGGCTATTTCTACGCCCCTGATCCCTCTTCGCAATCGGCCTGCAGCATCGGCGGCAACGTCGCGGAAAATTCCGGCGGCGCGCATTGCCTCAAATACGGCTTCACCACCACGCACGTCCTCGGCCTCGAAGTCGTTCTCCCCGACGGCTCTCTCGTCCACCTCGGCGGAAAAACCCTCGACTCTCCCGGCTACGATCTCCTCGGCGTTTTCGTCGGCTCCGAAGGCACGCTCGGCATCGCCACGAAAATGATTCTTCGCATCGTCAAGCGCCCCGAATCCGTGCAAACCCTCCTCGCCGCCTTCCCGAGCACCAACGAAGCCGGCGCCGCCGTCAGCAGCATGATCGCCGCTGGCATGCTCCCCGCCGCCATCGAAATGATGGACTCGCTCGCCATCCAAGCCTCCGAAGCCGCCGTCCACGCCAACTATCCGATGTGCGGCGCGCTCCTCCTCGTCGAGCTCGATGGCCCCGTCGCCGAAGTCGCCGCCCTCATGGCCGATGTCAACAAAATCTGCCGCGCCCACGCCGCCTCAGAAATCCGCGTAGCCCAATCCGAAGCCGAGCGTGCCCTAGTCTGGAAAGGCCGCAAAGCCGCCTTCGCCGCCATGGCCCGCATCTCCCCCAACTACATCGTCCAAGACGGTGTCATTCCCCGCACCGCTTTGCCCCGCGTCATGAGCCAAATCGACCAGTTGAGCAAGGAAAAAGGCCTCCGCGTCGCCAACGTCTTCCACGCCGGTGACGGCAATCTCCATCCCATGGTCCTCTACGACCGTCGCATCCCCGGCCAGGAGCACGCCGCCGAAGCCCTCTCCAATCTCATCCTCGAAATTTGCATCGCCGCCGGCGGCTCCATCACTGGCGAGCACGGCGTCGGCGAAGACAAAAAATTAATGATGTCCAAAATGTTTGCCGAACCCGACCTCGCCACCATGCACCGCGTCCGCTGCGCCTTCGACCCGCTCCAGCTCTCCAATCCCACCAAAGTTTTCCCCACTCCGCGCCTCTGCGGCGAAAAACCCGGCGAATACACTCCTCATCCCCTGGAACTCTCCGGCGCCGCCGACCGCTTCTGAAGCATTTTTCATGTAGGGTCCGCCTTCCGAGGCGGACCGCTCCTTCGCTCGACGGCGCCCACACCGTCATTTCGAGCGGACCAGCGTCATGCTCGAAGAAGTTCAAAGAAGCCTTGGCCGACTATTGCAAAGTGTTCGAGCAGCATCCGGACGACGATTGGGCGAAAAGCCAGCTCGCCGAGCTGTCGAAAGAAAAATGATAAAAATCACGGTCCACATCGCGTCTGCCTGAAACGCCGATTTGTTTTTGAGCTAAACTGGTCAAGGTACAAACGATAAAATGGCTGCCCTAAACCCATGACAGCGACTCACCAAATCGCAGACTCCTACCGCGCGGCAACCCTCAAAGATGCCTGGTATGGCCCGTCCCTCGCCGAGCTTATCTCCAAAACATCCGTGGGGTTCGCAATGACCCCTCCCCTTCCCAACGCCCACTCCATTTCTACCCTGCTGCAACACCTGCTGTTGTGGAACGAGCGGATCCGCCTCACGTCCACCACTCATCCCATGCCCAAATGGGAAGCAGATAAGGAATGGGCCGAGCCTGCCATCCCTTGGAGCGAACTCGTCCCTCGCTGGAACCAAAGCCGTGACCAGCTCGAAGATCGCATCCGCAAGTTCCCTGTCGAAGACCTCCCCAAGCAAGTCCCCGGCCGCGACTACCCTTACGAATTCCTCTTCCGCGGCGCCGCCGAACACGTCATCTACCACTCCGGCCAAATCGCCATGGTCCTCAGCATGCTTCGCTCCCGGACCGTGTAGGTCATCCTTCTGAGGATGACCGCCTGAGCGATGTCAGCCGGGGGGATGGCCTCCTGAGGGTGAACGCTCCCATTTGCACCGCTCTTCCATCCCGGCCCCCGCCCAAATCTCTGAACTTTTCTGCAACCAACCGCACCCCTGTATCATCAATTAGACGGCTATCTAAATATCCAAAACCACTGGGCCAAGGAAATGGAGAACATCATGGGTAAGCTTACGAATCAGGTCGCGGTTGTTACCGGAGCTTCGAAAGGCATAGGCGCCGGAATCGCCAAGGCGCTCGCCGCCGAGGGCGCCTCCGTCGTCGTCAACTACTCCTCCAGCAAGGAAGGCGCGGATCGCGTCGTTCAGGAAATCACCGCTAAGGGAGGAAAAGCCGTCGCCGTCCAGGGCGATGTTTCAAAACAAGCCGACATCACCCGGCTCTTCGTCGAAACGAAAAAAGCCTTCGGCAAGCTCAACATCCTGGTTAACAATGCCGGCGTATATGAATTCGCGCCTCTTGAAGCGCTCTCCGAGGAATTTTTTCACAAACAGTTCAACCTCAACGTCCTCGGTCTGTTGCTCACCACAAAGGAGGCCGTCAAACTGATCGGCTCCGAGGGCGGCAGCATCATCAACATCGGCTCCGGCGCCAGCACCATTCTTCCGCCCAACTCTTCCACGTATTCCGCGACGAAGGCCGCTGTCGATGCCATCACTGTCGTGCTCTCAAAGGAATTGGGGCCGCGCAAGATTCGCGTCAACTCCATCAACCCCGGCATGATCGAAACCGAGGGCGTTCATTCCGCCGGCTTCGCGGAAAGCGATTTCCGCAAGTGGATCGAGTCGCAATCTTCGCTGGGCCGTATCGGCCAGACCGACGACATCTCTCCGACCGCCGTCTATCTGGCCTCCACGGACTCCAAATATCTGACTGGCGAAACCCTCCGCGTCACCGGCGGCATTCTATAAATTCTTGCCTCGGACGCTTACACGCGCGAGCGCCCCAGCCTAGAGTACGAGGCTGGAGGTTCCTCTCCCTAGCGCTTGCCGATGCGCTCTTCCAATAGCACGGTCACAGTCTCGCCTGCTTCTTTCCCAATCGCCTGGCGTATGTCTGCCCTTACTGGCAGCATATGCACGCCGCCGCCCATCGCCATAAACGAACTCCGAAAAGGATGGCCGTCGATTTTGCCTCTGATTTTTACTAGCCCGCGCGTCCCAAAAAACTTCACCGAACCCGGCCACATCACATAAGTCCATCCACCCTTCTTTTGACTCTTCTGCAATTTCGCCCTGAATTTCTTGTTTAGCATGATTTTCGAAACCTTCCCTCATTGTTCCAACGCTTTAAACCTCCTAGCCTTGGACTATTCACGCTTTCCGTCTCCCACGTAATATTTTCTACCCACAATTTGCACAAGTCTCTACCGCGAATCAAATTTTCCCATTTCCTCCTTGACAATTGATAACTTCGCTTTTTATAATACTTATTAGGTAATATCGCGCGTTGCCCCCGGAACGCCAATCTCCTGATTGGCGTTTTTGTTTTTGCGTAGCACATGCGGAATTTATCCCGACTCGGTCGGGAGCCTATGCTCCGTTTCCGGTCATCGCAACGCCAGCCCACACAATTCTGCCCGTGCCTATGGGCAATTGCGGGTGACTGGCAGCCTCTTCAGCCGCAAAAATTCACAATTTTTGTAAAACTTTAATCCATTTAGAATCAACACTTGCAGAAATCCCTCGCAACTGTTGATTACAAATAATTTACAGAAATGCTAAATTATTTAGAATCAACACTTACGAAAAACTAGGGGAGGGGGAGGCAGTTATGGTTAACCAGATTTCCCAACTAAGAACATCGCCTCCTGGCGGCTTCTCTCCACCGCGGGCCACGCTTTCACGGAACACCGGTCACGCCACGCGCCTTGACGCCGCGCTATCGTTGTAATGTACTGAGTCCCTAATATGCCGACAACTCCGCTGGACATCGAAAACGAATTCCGCGCAATCCTGTCCCCGGATTCCATCCGCGCTGCCACTCCGGCCGACGAAGTTTGCGCCGCTCAACCGCGCCTGGTCCTCGAACCCGCCAACGAACAACAACTTGCCTCTGCCCTCCGTCTCGCAAATGATGCAAATCTCGCCGTCATCCCTCGTGGCGGCGGCACCAAACTCACCTGGGGCAATCCGCCGCAGCGAGCGGATATAATTCTCTCGACGGCCCGTCTCGACAAAATCTTAGAGCATGTCTGGGCCGACCTCACTGTCAGCGTCCAGGCTGGCTGCACCGTGCAGAAATTGCAGTCCGCACTTGCTCAGCACGGCCAGCGCCTCGCCCTCGATCCTCTCTGGCCAGCTCAAGCCACCATCGGCGGCGTGCTCGCAACAAACGACAGCGGTTCGCTGCGCCTCCGTTTCGGCCCGCTCCGCGATCTCATCATCGGCGTGACCATCGCTCTTCCCGATGGCACTCTCGCCTCCAGTGGCGGCAAAGTCGTCAAGAATGTCGCCGGCTACGATCTCCCCAAGCTCGTCACCGGCGCTCTCGGCACGCTAGGTGTCATCACCCGCGCCGTCTTCCGCGTCCATCCCCTCCCGCGAAACACCCGAACTCTTTCCATCTCTGCTGGCACTCTAGAAAAAATGCAGCAACTCATCCTCGCCTTGCAGGATTCCCAACTGGCGCACACCGCTCTTCAAACGCGCATCGCGCAAGATGCCGAGCCCGTCGTGGACACGCTCTTTGAAGGCACGGAAGCTGGCATCGCCGCGCAACAATCGCAACTGCAGGCAATCGCCGGTTCCGTCTCCGTTATTGAAGCGGCTCCCACAGTTTGGACAGCCTCGCACGAACTCTGGAACACATCGAATTCCGCCGCGCTGGCAAGAATCACCACGCTCCCAGCCTCCATCGCGCACACCGTCGAAACCGTGCGACGCGCGGCAAGCTCCCGCAAGACGCACTGGCTGCTGACGATGCAAGCCACCGGCATCGGCTGGCTGCGCTTGGATGCCACGCCTGAAAATCTCCACGCCGTGCTTTCGGATCTTCGTTTCAAGCTTGAAGCTAGCGGCGGCTCGCTCGCGGCATTCCATCATCCTGCCGGCATGTCGTCTTTCGACGCCTGGGGAAAACCCGGAGACGCCCTGCCCCTCATGCGCGCCGTAAAAAATCAGCTCGATCCAAAAAACATTCTGAATCCCGGCCGCTTTGTGGGAGGCATCTGATGCCCGAATCTCCGGTCACAGCTCCTCCATCAAGCGCCTTCGACGCGCACCACGCGCCTTCGTCCGAAATCATTGATACATGTGTTCACTGCGGCTTCTGTCTCCCCGTCTGCCCCACCTACGTTCTCTGGAACGAAGAAATGGATTCGCCGCGCGGCCGCATTTATCTCATGAAGATAGCCAGCGAAGGCGCCGCGACCATGAACCCTCAGTGGGTCAGCCACTTCGACTCCTGCCTAGGCTGCATGGCCTGCATGACCGCCTGTCCCTCCGGCGTCGACTACGGAAAACTTATCGAAGCTACTCGCGCACAAATCGAACGCCATCATCCACGCACTCTCGGCGAAAAACTCCATCGCCGTTTTCTTTTCGCCGTCTTCACGCGCCCCGATCGACTCCGCCTCCTTCGCTGGCCGCTCCTCGCATACCAAAAATCGGGTCTGCAATCGCTCGTTCGTGGCGTTGGCCTCCTGAAGCTTTTCCCCAAGCGCCTGCAATCCATGGAAGCGCTTATGCCGGAACTTGGACCGGACGAGCATGTCCCGGAAATCACGCCCGCGCAAGGCGCAAAACGACGTCGCGTCGGCCTCTTGCTAGGCTGTGTCCAACGCGAATTCTTTCCTCAGGTCAACGCCGCCACCGCTCGCGTATTAGCCGCCGAAGGCTGCGAAGTCGTCGCGCCGCAAGACCAACTGTGTTGCGGGGCACTATTGGTTCATGCCGGAGAGGAAGAAGGCGCACTCGCGCTGGCAAGAAAGACCATCGACGTCTTCGAGCGCGCCAACGTCGACACCATCGTTACAAACGCGGCAGGCTGCGGCTCAAATGTGAAGGAATACGGCCATCTGCTCCGTGACGACCGCAACTACGCCGATCGCGCCAAAGCCTTCGGCGCAAAATGCAAGGACATCACTGAAGTTCTGACCGAGCTGCCGTCTCGCGCCGCAAGAAATCCCCTTCCTCTCCGCGTAGCGTTCCACGATTCCTGCCACCTCCAGCACGCCCAAGGCGTCCGCACGCAACCTCGCCAATTGCTCGCAAATATTCCCGAGCTCGAACTTAGCGAAATCCCAGAAAACGTCATCTGCTGCGGCTCCGCAGGCATCTACAATCTCGTCCAGCCCGACGCCGCCAATGCCCTCGGCGATCGCAAAGCTAAACTCATCGCCTCTCTCAACGTCGAAGCCATCGCTACTGGCAACCCGGGTTGTCTCTTACAGCTGCAATCCGCTTTGGCTCGTCTTGGCCGCAACACTCCCGTCCATCACACGATCCAAGTTCTCGACGCTTCCATCCGCGGCAAGCCGTTGTAGGGGCACGATCTGTCTTGCCCGTCTAGGGATTGTAGCGTTCCAACAATTCCCTTTTTCACCGCCGCCAAATCTACGCCGCCTTCTTCGTCCACGCTCCAAGGATTAGCCCCATCACGAACAGCCCGACCAGCGAATAAAACTCATTGATGGCAAACAGCTTCATCGGCCGCATCTCGTACATGTATGTCGTGTAATTCACCGGCCCGATGAAACCGATCCACAACAAAATTCCCACTGCCGCCCCTCGTGCCGCGGTGTTCGCGTTCCGCCACGCGCAAATCTGCGCCAGCACAAACGCAATCAGCAGATTCAAAGCAAATGTAATGATGTACGGCAAGACCGGGTTCATCGACTTCGCCTGCGCTTCGGTCATCTGCTCGAGAGCCATCCACGGCTTGCTGAACAAGAATCCATACCACACCGCGCCAAGCAGCCAATACACGACCGCCGAGACCACCACCGCCGCATAATTCGTTTTCATCGTTTCCTCCTCGTTCGCAACTCCATGTCAATCTTGTTCACCGATAGGCCCGCGCAAAAAAGTACACTGTCATTCCTGCACCCACCAAAATGACAAAACCTCTGATCCACGCTTGCGGCAGTTTCTGCGCAAAGTGCGCCGCGAAATAACCGCCCAGAATCGCTCCCATGATCATCACGATAGCCTGCGGCCAGACGATTGCTCCGCTAATTACAAACGTGATCGTCGCGACTCCGTTAATCACGCCGCCCAACACTACTTTCAGCGCGTTCATGGCGTGAATATCTGTCATGCCCAGCGCCGCCAGCATCGCCAGATTCATGATGCCGATTCCTCCGCCGAAATATCCGCCATAAACGGCCACCGCCAGTTCGAATATCGCCGCGCCCGCCAATGCCGCGTTGCTTGCATCGTGAGAGATACTCGCGGAAATGCGTCCGGTCAGGTTTTTCCCGAATGCAAACAAGAGCGTCGCTCCCAGTAGTAGCCACGGCAAAACCCTCAAGAAAGTCTGCCCGGGCGTCTTGATCAGAAGCAGCGCCCCCGCAAGCCCGCCAATCACGCTGGCGACGATCAACGGAAGCATCACGCGCCGCGAAAGACTTAATCGACTTCTGTAAGCGCCTCCGCTGGCCGTTACGCCCACCCACAGCGCCAGCGTGTTCGTGGCGTTCGCAGATACTGGCGGCACCCCGGTAAACAGCAGGGCGGGAAACGCCACAAAACTTCCGCCGCCGGCGACGGCATTGATCGCGCCGCCCAAGGCGCCCGCGAAAAACAGAAAAATGGCGTGTGCAATAGTCAAGCCCGCTTTCTATCATGATTCCCGTTTCCGCTCCAGTTTTCACGCCGTAGGCGTTGCCGTCTCGCGCAACTTCTTGCTGGTTGTTTCAACCCGTCCCCATTTCGTTGTATCTTGATTTGCCCAAACTACACACCCATGGGAGCTACCACCGTGGCCAATGCCCAGGTAAAGAAATCAGGCAAGCGCAAGTCCGCCTCCTCACGCTCGGCCAAGAGTGTCAACGAAGCGCAAATCGCCGTTCATTGGAAGGAAGAGGGCTATTTTTATCCTTCCAAAAAATTCAAAACCCAGGCCAATCTCTCAGATCCCGCCTTCGTAAAAAAATTCAACGAAAAGAATTTTCCGAAATGTTTCGACATTTATGCCAATCTCCTCGATTGGGACAAGCCCTGGCGCAAAACGCTCGACACCTCCAATCCTCCTTTCTGGAAATGGTTCGTCGGCGGAAAACTCAACGCCTGTTACAACTGCGTCGACCGCCATCTCGCCGAACACAAAAACAAAGCCGCTCTAATCTTCGTCCCTGAGCCCGAAGGCGAACCCGCCGCCGTCATCACCTATCAGGAACTCTACAAGCGCGTGAACGAAGTCGCCGCGATGCTGCGCGATTTCGCCGGCCTCAAGGCCGGCGACCGCGTCACCATTCACATGCCGATGATCCCCGAGCTGCCTATCACCATGCTCGCGTGCGCGCGCCTCGGCGTCATTCACTCCGTCGTTTTCGGCGGTTTCAGCGGAGAAGCCTGCGGCCTGCGCGCCGCCGATTCAGGCAGCCGCGTGCTCATCTACGCCGACGGCTACCATCGCAACGGTAAGTGGGTCGATCACAAGCCGAGCGCGGACATCGCCGTCGAAGTCGCAAAAAAAGAGGGCCAGGTCGTGGACAAAGTCCTCTTCTGGCGGCGCTACCACGGCCACTATCGATCCGAATCCCCGATGATCATTGACCGCGACTTCTTCGTCGAAGATGTCCTCAAAGACTACCGCGGCCAAATTGTCGAGCCCGTCTCCCAGGACGCAGAAGCACCGCTCTTCCTCATGTATACCAGCGGCACCACCGGCAAGCCCAAAGGCTGCCAGCATCGCACTGGCGGCTATCTGGCCTATGCTGCGGGCACTTCAAAGTTTTACCAGGACATTCATCCGGGTGACGTTTACTGGTGCATGGCCGACATCGGCTGGATCACCGGCCACTCTTACATCGTCTACGGCCCGCTCGCCCTCGGCGCCACCAGCGTCCTCTATGAAGGCGTCCCGCAATACCCCGATGCCGCGCGTCCTTGGCGCATCGCCGAGCGGCTCGACGTCAACATTTTTCATACTTCGCCGACCGCCATCCGCATGCTCCGCAAAGCGGGCGGCGACGAACCAAAAAAATACAACTATCACTTCAAACACATGACTACTGTGGGCGAGCCGATCGAGCCGGAAGTTTGGCGCTGGTATTACGAAACGGTGGGCAAGGGCGAAGCGGTCATCGTCGACACTTGGTGGCAAACCGAAACTGGCGGTTTTCTCTGCAGCACGAAGCCCGCTCTTGATCCGATGAAGCCCGGCAGCGCAGGTCCGGCCGTCCTCGGCATTTATCCCGTCATCTGGGATGAGAACGGTGAAGAGGTCAAACCCGGCTCGGGCAAAGCCGGAAACATCTGCATTCGCAATCCCTGGCCGGGAATCATGCAAACCATCTGGGGCAGCTCGGAGCGCTTCGTCAACCAGTATTACGCAAAATATTGCAAAAATCCCAAAAGTAAAGACTGGCGCGATTGGCCCTACTACGCCGCCGACGGCGCCGTTCTTCCCGCGGACGGTTATTATCGCATCCTCGGCCGCGTCGATGATGTCATCAACGTCGCCGGCCACCGCCTCGGGACGAAAGAAGTTGAATCGGCCTGTCTTAGCATTCCAGAAATCGCGGAAGCCGCTGTCGTTCCTGTCGTTGACGAAATCAAAGGCCGCGTCCCCGAAGTTTACATTTCTCTCAAGCCCGGCGTTCTCCCGACGAAAGCCGTCAAAGACAAAGTCATTTCCACCATCGAAACGATCATCGGCAAAATCGCGCGGCCGAAGCGCATACATGTCGTTCCGGACATGCCGAAAACGCGTTCCGGAAAAATTATGCGCCGCGTCCTCGCCGCCATCTCCAATCACATGGACACCGGCGACATCACCACCCTTGCCAATCCGGATATCGTCGCGCAGATTCGCGAACTTGTGCAGGGACGCGTCAGCGGCCCTCTTCAGGAAGGCCCTGAAGACATCAAACTGTTCGGCGAGGAAAAGTAGCAGTTCGCTAGAGTAACAATCAGAATTGGAAGCACGAAGGAGACGTCGATGCCCTCGATTTCAAGAAGAGTGTTCCTGAAAGATGCTGCGACGACCGCCGCCGCCGCTAGTCTCCTTTGCGCCAGCCCATTCGAGCTCCGCGCCAATCCCCTGGGCCTGCCCATCGGCTGCCAGACATGGCCAGTAAGAGACGGCATCGCCAAGGACTTCCCCGGCACGATCAAGCAACTGGCCGTTGCTGGGTTTCAAAACATCGAACTTTGCTCGCCGGTGGGCTACGCCGACTCCGGCTTCGGCGGCCTCGCCAAATACAAAGGCTCCGAGCTGCGCAAAATGCTCGGCGATTTGGGCGTCGCTTGCATCAGCTCGCACTTTGGCATGGACGAACTCAGAAAAAATCAGGACGGCCGCATCGCCTGGGCCAAGGACCTTGGCCTCCAACAGATGCTCGTCGCCAGCCTTGGTGGCCCAAAAAAGCCAACTATGGACGATGTGAAACGCGCCGCCGATGAATACAACAAGATGGGTGAAAAGGCCGCCGCCGCCGGCATCCGGCAGGGTCTCCACAACGAAAACTTCGAAACTTCTTCCGTGGACGGCAAACGCACCTACGACATCCTGATCGGTCTTCTGGATCCAAAATTCGTCAATTTCCAGTTCCAAATCTCCACGATCAGCGAAGGGTTCGACGCCGCCGAATATTTCATGAAATATCCCGGCCGGTTCTTCTCCATGCACGTCCAAGGCTGGTCCGCCACCACCAAAAAAATCATGCCCGTGGGACAGGGCACGCTTGACTGGAAAAGAATCTTCACCGCCGCAAAAACCGGCGGCGTAAAAAACTATTTCGTAGAAATGAATCTCGACATGATGAGAGCCAGCGTCCCATATCTACGCAATCTTCAAGTCTGAGGCGCTCGTTCGCCGCCGCGCCTTGAGGAAGATCAGGCGGCGGCAAGGTTTCCGATCAGCCCGGCGAGTTCAATGTATCGATTTTGCTGACAAGCCCCTTTATGGACAGTTCCCCGGAGGCACTGTAAACGAAGATCCTGGTGGTCCCCCAAATTCTCAGCTTCGAACCAAAGTTGAGAAAGGCGCGCTCTCGCTCTCAAAACTGGCGAAAACGATCACTTGCAGCCAATTTGCGGACTAGGACGGCCTGACTATTTCTGCCGAAGAAACTTATGGCGGATATCCGGCCAGAACTCCCGGACGAGGTTATTGAGGCTGGCAGCTTCCAGTTGCGATGCCCAGTTCACCATCGTATTGTGCAAACTGCGCTCCTGGGGCGGGTAGTAAAGGTTGGCTAACCCCGCTTCCATTCCATTCCCTAGAATCTCCGAGTAGTTAACGCCCGTGCCCCCCGAATCCATTTTAGTACGGACCACCTGAGATAACGCGTACCCTGCGCGGCGAAAAAAACCTCCATGGCCGAGGGTATAGTAACGGGGGTCTTCGTGCGTCAGCGCGGGAACAATTGCTTCCGTGAAATAAGCACCAGAGGCTTGATCCGCAAAAGCCCGCCAATAATAGCGGCTGTACCCCGCGGCTCCGTGGCCCAACTCCGGATATGAATTCAGAGCCATGCTTTGGCCAGCTTGCATTCCCGCCCAAACGAACGACGAATAATCCACGCTATCCTGTGTTGCAAGCCAGAATTTCCCCTTGGCGGTAAGCGGAGGAAGCTGTGTGTAGGCGCTAACGGCCGCAAAATTTGGAATGACCCCAAACATACGGTTGGTTTGCTGGCCTTCGGGATCATCTTTCCTGCGTTCGACTCGGGTTGGAAGTAGCCCCGTAGTCGGTGCCGGCGTTTCGGGCTTTGATTGGGTGGCGGCTTCCGGTTGCGTCGCGGTAACTTCGCCGCTTCCCGATTGCTGGGTCTGCTGCTGGGACGCAGGGGCGCTCTGCTTCTCCGGATCTGGTGTCTGCGGCCGAACGAGTGCCGGAGACATAAGAAGTAACAGAACGACAGCGGCGCTGCTAACTGTAGGCATCGCGTACTCCCAATGGAACCCGATGACGGCGAGAAGAATTACATTGGGGTACACCCATGCTGCTCTCAACCCGGTAGCAATAATGTCCTGTACAGTACAGGGACATTGGGAGACAGCGTAGCTTGATTTGCTTAGCTTCGGATCCGCGGGGCAGTCTCAGCATCAGCTGCGGTGGGTCGTCTAGCAAAAGCAATTGGAGTATCGGCGGTGAGTCGATAAAATAAAATCATGACTCCAAAGAAAGCGCGACCCAAAAGCATCTCCGAGTACATCGGTGCCGCCCCCAAAGAGGCGCGGAAAAAACTGCGGGAAATGCGTGCGTGCATCCGCACATCGGCACCCCGAGCCAAAGAAAGCCTGAAGTGGGGGATGCCCGCCTTTTCGTATGAGAGGATACTGGTCACTTTCGCCGCACACAAAAGTCACATCGGCTTCTATCCTACGCCTTCCGCGGTCAGAGCCTTCGCAAAGGAGCTTTCGAAATTTGCCACGGCTAGCGGGTCGATCCAGTTTCCTTTGGAGAAGCCGCTACCGTTGCCTCTGATCCGCAAGATCACTGCGTTTCGCGTTCGAGAGAGTATCGAGAAAGACGGGAAGTGGAGAACTCCACAGTAAAATGCTTCCTAAACACCCCGCCTGAGTAAACGGGATACCATCAGCCTGACTCTTGCGGCTGGAGCCGCCGCACGGATTCACTCTTGTGTGGCCTGATCTCCGAATAATTCAAGCCACTCCGTCGAAATGAAGTCAGTAGATAAGCCGCTGTGTCGCTGCGCTCCCACGCACGCGGGCAGTCCAACACGCGTCGACAATCCAGGCCGCGCCCGCCTCCCATGCTATGCAACGGAATATTGGGCACTTGAACTCATCGCCTCCGTTAGACCCGCATGGACTGCGTCTTGCAATCCTGCACTCGCGGCACTTGGAACTGTTCCCGCCAAGTAAGGTATGCTCATTCCCAGCTATGGCGCGATTGAATAGTCCTGAGCGCCGTCGCAAAGCGAGGCTCAGGCTTCCACAGACTGTACGAGTTAGACCGTCCGACTCGCACTTACATAATTTTGATGAGATCCTGCCGACTCTGAATACTTCGCGCGACAGCGTGTATTTTGCCTCGAAGAACGCCTTCTATAAGGAAGGCATGCGGCTGTTTGTCACTTGTCCTTATTCCGATGGACCTGGCTCGCTCAACCGCGAATCTATCGGTAAAGTGATTCGCATCGACGATCTGGGCAACGGCCGCCGCGGGATAGCCGTCGAGATTCTGATGCCAGTCTACTTGGGTGGCAAAGAAACCGTGAAGTAACAGTCTGCCAAAACTTTCCGGTAAATGTAGGCGCTCAATGGGGACGAAAGAAGATGCCCGTCATCGCTGATTGTTAAAGAAGATTATCGGCGAAGTGCCGGTGGGTCCCCAGAAGTCCCGCTCGAGGAAGCGATGTGTCATCGAAGGTCGCTTGAGTCCCCATCTCCTCAAACCCCGTTTCTGGCTAACTTCTACTTTGCCGGCCATCCGGGAGTTGATCGGCTCGGTCAACACTGCCGCGTTTTTGATTTCTTAGATCGGTTGGTGCGATAGGCGATAGGCAGTTGCGATCCAACACTCCTGAAACCCGGAAAACAGACGCGATCTGTTCAGTCTTGTTCAGAGGGAGTAGAGTACTTGGGCCTGCGTCCGAACATAAACGTGGCAGTCAAGGAGGATGAATCATGCGATTGTTCCGGATTCCGCGAGTGGCCTTGTTGTTGCCGCTCGCGCTCACCATTCTTAGCCCAAAACAAGTGTTTGGCAACGGTGACTTGCACAAGGTCAAGCACATCATCATTGTGATGCAGGAAAACCACTCGTTCGACAATTACTTCGGGGCACTAGCCTACGCGCCTGGCAGCCCTTATCACACCACGCTTGGCGGCTGCCGAAAGGAAGACCACAACTGCGTGGATGGATTGTCCTGCAGGATGGATGCGGCCGGTGATTTGATGTGTTTCAATTCCAACCTCGACGACAATGGCAACACGGTATTTGCGTTCCACGATTCCCGACGGTGCGCGCTGCCCGATCTCGATCATTCCTGGCTCGGCGCCCACCAGCAAGCCAATTTCTTAAATCCCAACGGCGCGCTTACGGACTCACCGAACAATGGATTCGTGCGGGTGAACGACGCAACGCAGCAGTTGGACAATGGTCTAGAGAACCCAACCGACGATCAAACGATGGGCTTCTACAATCAGGACGAGATTCCGTTCTACTACAATTTGGCCGCAAACTTCGCCGTGAATGACCACTACTTTTCCTCCATGCTCGGGCCCACGTTTACCAACCGTTCTTTCTTCATGGCCGCTACTTCGTTCGGCCATTTAACCACTAACGATGAGTTTCCGCCTCCGGGAGGCTATAAGCCGATCACGGGAACAATTTTCGACTTGCTCGATAAGAATAAGATTGCCTGGGCCGACTACTTTCAGGATGCGCCGCAAGGAGCTAGCTTCCGGCTGTTCGGCGCAACCGGCGTGGATCCACACTTCCTGCCGCTTCAGGTGTTTTTGGCTCAGGCTGGGGGAGTACCAGGCGTAGGTCCGTTGCCGCAAGTGGCCTTCGTCGATCCCAATTTCGGCCTCTTCGGGGCGAAATTCGAAAACGATGAACATCCGCCGACGGACATACAGAGAGGGCAGGCGTTCGTTTCGCAGGTCGTGAATGCGGTGCGGAATGGGCCGTTCTGGCAGGATTCGGTTATCTTCATTACGTATGATGAGCACGGCGGCTATTACGATCACGTGGCGCCGCCGGAAGCGCGTCAAGGACATGCCAGAACGCCAGACGGAATCTCGCCTGGACAATGCGCAGATCTATCCAATCCTCCTTCTAGCGAGCAGCCGGGCGGCGGTGCGGAATGTGCGCAGAATCCGTTCAGCATTACAGACACCAGCGTTAGGGACGCCGAGTTGCTTTGTCCGGCTATGGCAGCGAACCCGACAGGCCCCTACCCAGGGGAGTGTGCAAGCTTTGACCAACTCGGATTCCGTGTCCCCTTTATGGCGGTTTCGCCATTTTCAAAGCCGCACTACATCTCCCACACGTTAGGGGATCACACTTCGCTGCTGGCGTTAATCGAGAAGCGTTTCTTGAGTCTCGACGATGAGGATGAACGGCCGCACCTGACAAAGCGCGACCTGCATGCGGACACACTCGAAGATATGTTCGACTTCGAGGGTTCCCCGTCGCTGAACACGCCTGTGGGCCTGGCGCTACCGCCAACGACCGACTGCACACCTCAATAGGTCGATCCGACCAAAAGGACGACCAACAGCGCGGCCGGCGTTTTTTCAATTGCCGGCCGCGCTGTTCTGCTCTCTTGGGTCGCGACTATTGACGCGCAACCGGAAGTAATGCCTCCGGGCTGACAGCTCGCTCCCCATAAACGCACCAGCAGTTAAGGTTAAATGGCCCAACTGGATTACTTCCGAATCGCCGACGACTCGACAAGGAAGCAGTGGTGAGCGGGATGGCGCTGTTACAACAACAACGCCCGCGCCCACTTTTGCGGTAGTACTGACGGCCGAGTCCTTGTCGATGCGGGCCAGGTGTACAATCCTCCTCGTTTTTCCGAGAATATGCGCTTCGAGGAGGATTCGATGAAAGCGATTCTGACAGGTTTACTGACTGTGTCATTTCTGGCTGGCACGGCCGCTGCCGGTAACGGCCCCGCCGGGAACGATTTCAAAGCTCTTTTCGCAAAGCACTGGCAGATCAGCAAGGAATTTACCTTAGCGGTTGCCGAGGCTATGCCTGGCGAATTCTACAATTTCAAACCCAATCCGGAGGAGATGAGCTTTGGCGAGTTGATGAGCCACATCGCCCAGTCCAACTCGGAAGCTTTTGCCAGCGTGGTCGACATCGGGCCCCTGCCTGTGCCCGAGGGCTACGACAAAAGGACGGTTATCAAGTTCCTTAATGATTCCTTTGACTGGTGTGCCAAGCAGTTTGCTGCCATGACGCCCGCGCAGTTCGACCGAACGCTGAACATCGGAGAGGGACGGCAGGCCACCGGAATCGAAGTGCTTTGCTGGGCCTTCACGGACACCGCGCACCACCGGGGCCAGGCGGAGGTATACATGCGGGTCAAGAACATCAAGCCACCTAGATATGTCTTCTGATATGGCCTGGGCCTCCGTTCCCTCAGATGATTGACATAACCAGGCGCTTACGCTCAAGACCGGGATTCGCTAACTGCGTTCCGGTCGGTTGACGGGCAAGCCCGAAGTAACGGAATTACTTCCTGTTTGCCGACCATCCGCCAAGAATCGTTCGAAATGTGCTGTGCACCGAAGGAAGGCAAATCCGGATTGCCACAAAACTACGATTGACGCGCGTTATACCGCGAACTGGATGCAGACTATTGCAAATTAGACCAAATCGGAAGTAGGCTCGGATTTCCTCATATACGACTGCGTCGCCGCACCTTTAAGGCACGAAGATGGCAAGGATGATCAGCTTCCTCAGCGCTCACAAGCGGGTGATCACTTACTCCTTGGTCGCCTTTGGCGCCTTCTGGCTGGCTCCCAGTTTGCGCGAGGCGGGCCCTCTCTTTTTCCTGATCTTCTTCGCCATCCTCGTGATGTTGATCGCCAGCCAACTTTTATGGATCCGGCGTGTGGGCGAATTGGGGAAAAGGATGATTCCGAGCAAGCGCTGGCGCAATGGCTTGGGGGCAGTTGGGTTGTTGGTCTATCTTTTCTTGCTCGCCTTCAATCTGTTCACTTGGAATACCGAGAGCAATAAGGGCTCTGGATTGACCCCCCGGGCAGCCTTGCTGGAAGCGCCACTTTGGTTGTGGCTGGTGGGTTCTTTCTTTGGATTCTTGATCGCAATATTGCTGGGCACTTTCGATCGCGTCGCACGTGTGATGAGTTGGGCTTTCAGGAAGTTTATAAGGACTAGGCCCGATCTGTGGTCCCCGGGCAGGCGGCGGTTCCTGGAGCAAACTGCCATTGCCATAAGCGCTGCCCCCTTTGTTGGCGGAACCTACGGGCTTTTTTATGGCCGGCTTAACCTCGAAACCGTCCGTCAGCGGATCAGGCTCGGACGCCTGCCGAAGGCGTTCGAAGGTTTCCGCATTGTCCAGCTTTCCGATCTTCACATCAGCCCCTTCATGAGCGCCGAGGAAATTCGCAGGTATGTTGCTATCGCGAACCAGTTGAAGGGGGACCTAGTGGCGTTGACCGGCGACTTCCTCACCTGGGATCCCGCAGCACAAGGAGCGGTTGTACAAGAACTTTCGGCTCTCAAGGCGCCGTTTGGCGTTTTCGGTTGCCTCGGCAACCATGAGATTTACACTGAGACCCAAGATTCCATCACGCGTCTTTTTGCCGCCGAGGGCATTAACATCCTGCGTACAGCACGCATGCCTCTACAAACGGGGGACGAGGTGCTCAACTTGATTGGCGTGGACTTCCAGGGTAACCACGACGGTCCGGATTGGCCACAGAGTGCGTACTTGCGAGGAGTCGAGCGTCTGATGATGCCGGACACAGCCAACATTCTTCTCAGTCACAATCCCAACAGCTTTGATCGGGCCGCCGAGTTGGGCATCGACTTAACTCTGGCCGGGCACACCCACGGCGGCCAGTTGTCGCTCGAATCTCTCCATCGCGGCCTCTGCCTCAGCCGCTTTGAGACGCGGTATGTCAGCGGATGGTACGAAAAAACCGGCAGCCAAATCTACGTTAACCGCGGAATTGGCACGATCGGCTTTCCCATCCGCTTAGGCGCAAGGCCGGAGATTACAGTGTTTGAACTCACGCGTGAAGGGTAGCAATGCCCAGAGAACCTTCCCTGCCACCGCAAGATCTATCTCTTGGCCGGGTGTCAGCTAACCGTCGAAGGACCTCTTTCACAACCATTTAGCGCTTCAATAGGCCCAGTGAGGCCCAGTGGACTTCGACGACGCAATTCCCGATTAGTGGTACTCTCCCGCGTACGGGTAGCTCGAGGATGGTCAGTTTCTCCACAGTTTATCAGCGCGTCATAGTCCACAAGCGCGTCATCACTTTCTCCCTGATTTTTGCTTTTTGTGTCTACCCGCTCATTGATCTCGGCAAGTTCGGACCCACCCGGGTGGCCTTCCGCGTTATCCTCGTGATGTTTATTGCCAGCCAGTTTTTCTGGATTCGGCATGCCCTCGACCTTGGGGAGCGATTCATCCCCGGGAAGCCCCGACGCGTCTGGCTCACGGCTATCGCCTGCTTCGCCGAACTGTTCCTCTTCGTTTACAGCTATACACACATGGGAGGAGTGGTTCACCTATTCCTGGCTTCAAAAATAATCGGCGCAGCCGACCCGAGGCTGCGCAGCGTTCTGATGGAGGGAGCTCTCTCGTGGTGGCTTGCCGGGTCGGTAATCGGTTTCGGCCTGGTGATTGTTTTTTGGTCCGTGGAACGAGCGGCGAGCGCTGCAGTGTGGGTTTACCGGAAAGCGCGAGCGCGTGCGGCAGGCAACGTCGACACTCTTCAGTCTGGCACCGTTGTTCTCGACCTGACTTCTCCTGCACGCCGCCACTTCCTGCGGCAGACCGCCTTCGCTCTAAGCGCCACACCGTTCGTGGCTTCGGCCTACGGGATTCTCTACGGCCGGCTCGACGTGCAAGTCACTCGCCAGCACATCCGTCTGGCCCGCCTTCCCAAATCCTTCGACGGCTTTCGCATCGCCCAGCTTTCCGACCTCCACATCAGCCCATTCATGCCTGCGGACGAAATTCGTCGTTGCGTCAACATCACTAACCAATTGAAGCCCGACTTGGTCGTAATGACTGGGGACTACCTCCTCTGGGACCCTGCCGCGCAAGGCGACGTGGTCCAGGCGCTCGCGGGACTTCGCGCACCCTATGGCGTTTTCGGCTCCCTCGGAAACCACGAGTCGATCACCGACACGGAAGAATCCATCACCCGGTTGTTCGCCGCGCAAGGCATCCACCTCCTGCGTCAGGAACGCGCGGCCATCCGATTGGGCGGCGACACAATCAATCTGATTGGAGTCGACGACAGCATACCGGACGATAAGGCCGTCGAGGGTCTGGTGACACCGGGAACCGTCAACATTGTGCTCAATCACAACCCCAACGACTTCGATCAAGCGGCCGAACTCGGCTTCGACTTGATGCTGGCCGGCCACACTCACGGTGGCCAGCTGTCGCTGGAATTCCTCCATCGCGGCCTTTCCCTCGCTCGACTGGAAACGCCCTACGTTAGCGGATGGTTCGAAAAATCCGGCAGACAACTCTACGTCAACCGCGGGATCGGAACCACCATCCTCCCCATCCGCTTGGGTGCCCGCCCGGAAATCACAATACTTGAATTGTCCAGAACCTAGTCCTACGTTCCCTCAAATGCGTGGCAATTAGAGCGAACGTTCCGAAAGCTACTGGAGCATTGCGAATGCATTTAAGGAGCTCTCGGCCTCGTCGCGGAGTCATTTGGATGTATCACGGGCAACCCGGAAGTAATCGGCCAACTTCCGGTTTGCCGACGATCCCGAATATTGGCGGTCGTCGACCGCGACTAGATGAGCTAGTTTGCCGTCAGTTTCGTTGCCGATATTTTCCCAAAAGCATCTCGGGCAGGCACCACAGGGCGATGGCGCCGATCAGGGTCATTAGGCCGAGCAGGTTCCAACCGTTCCCTCCGAGATGTAGAATGCCGAGATCGTACGACAATGCGATGAGGGCCATCAGGAGGAAGAAGGGCCCGGTGAGGTAACAGTGCACGCGCCCACAGCGGAGCGCGTTCACAATACACGCCACTCCCATTGTGGCGAGCGCGACAGTCCAGACGACTGTTCGCCAACCGCTGCTGATTGCAGGAACCCCGGCTACGACAATCGCAATAGCCGGAAGCCAATATAGGATGAAAACACGCCACCGGCTTGATAGGATGTCACGCGATTTGCAGGTTGTGGCGTTAGACTCCACACTGCTCCTTCGGTTTCACGGGTATTCTAAGATCTGGAGTGCAGTCCAGAGTCATGCAAAATTGCGGTCGAATGACGGGCAAACCGGAACTTACTCCGGGCCGGAAGTCCCATCGCGAGAACTTGCGGCGCACCTAACGGTATTGACTTGGATGGGTAGCCGCGGAATCGGAAAGTGAAGTCCTCGGGAAAATTAGCGCTTGGTGCCGCAGAGGCTCTGCGTTTGCGCGAGCACGTCTGCGTCGAGCTGGGCGCCTTGCCAGCCGTGCGTCGAGCAGACCTGATCCGCCGTCAAGCCCAGTGCCCCGCGCATGTCGGCGCCCTCCACGCTGGCTCCGCTAATTTCGGTTCCCCGAAAAATCGCGCCGCTGAAAGAGGCACCGCGCAAGTCTGCGTTTCGCAGGTTGGCGTCCATCAAAATCGTTCCTTTGAATTGTGCTCCCGTCATGTTCGCATCCATTAATTTTGACGAAGAAAAATCCGTCTGTTCTAAATTGGCAAACGACAGGACGGCATGCTCCATCTTCGTGTCTCGCATGTCCGCTCGCGACAAATCGGCGCGCAACATCTGCCCGTTGCGAAGATTCACCGCGTAGAACGACGCACCTCCCAACTTCGCGTTGGATAACACAGCACTCTCGAGCGTTGCGAAGGAGAGATCGGCCCCGCGCAAATCGGCGCCTGTGAAGTTCACCCGCGTGGCGTCCGCGGACACCAGTGCCGTCTTTGAGGCTAGCACGCGGTCGAGGATCGCGTCACGCAACACTGCCTCTCGTAAATTCGCTCCGCGCATATCGGCTTCGGAAAGATATGCACCTTCCAAATTCGCGCGCCACAATTTTGCGTTCACCAGATAGGCCTTGTAGGCTCTCGCGAACCGCAAATTCATTTCGTTCAGTTTCGCTCCCGGCACCGACGCGAGCGCTTCTTCGCTCCAGTTCCCTTTTGGCGGCGGTCCGGACAGCGTCGCTTCCGTCAACTCGGCGTACGGCCTGTACCCGATCGATTGCATCGCTTCCGAGACCCATCTCAACAAGCTGGCCGGAGAATGTTGCGGCGCAATATTCCTGTCCGAAGGCAAGCCGTGATTCACGCCCAGCGAGAAAATCAGCATGGCGCAACCCGTCAAAAGCGCAACCCGCGCCGTCGCGAAACTCAGCCGCAATAAATTCTTGGATTTTTGACGTATCAAGTCGCCCGGTTGCAGTACTCGCGCTACGATCGTAGGAACGCACGTCGCTGCCGCCACGGAAAGCGTCAAGAGAAAGGCATGCAACAGCGTCCCGCGAAAATCTTGCCGAACCAGATAACGCAACCAGAATAGAAACAGCGTCGCTGGCACCACCCAGTACGCAAGTGCCGTCGCCACCACCGTTTCCAGCACCCAGAATGGCGAGCGTCCTTCGCGCATCCAGCGAAAATGCCGCCGCACCAGGCCCATCAAATACCAGGGACCGTCTTTTTCCAGCGTCTGTCCATCCTTGAAAACCGCCGGCAACCCGGACATGCTTCCCCACAAGCGCAACAGCAAAAAATGAAACCGCAGGTACAAAATGAAGAGCAGAAGAGGCGCGCCCATATAAAAACTGGCCATCGACAATATTTTTGGGAAACGCGCCACGGGAATCGCCGACGCATCCACGACCAGCCGTACATCCGTCGTCAATCCGATTAGTGCGATGCACGCAAGGCTCACCGTCAAAATCAGAAAATAAAACCAGCGCGCGACTTTGGACGCATCCGCGATTGCTTTGGTGCTGTCGAACGTCGCGATCGTCTCGGGAAGTATTGCGTCAAAAAGGTTGGTTCCTCCAAGCCTTCCTACCCACACCCCTTCCGCGCCGTAGAGATTCGCCCCCATCAAATTCGCGCCGCGCAGCTCCGTGCCCAGCAGGTTGGCTTCGCGCAAGTCCGCTTGCACAAGGCTCGCCCCGCGCAAGTTCGCCATCGACAAATCCGCGCCGATCAAATTCGCCCGTTGGATGAACGCGCCCTCAAGGTTGACACCCGTTAGGTCCGAGTGCGCAAGGTTTACTCCGCAAAGATCCGCCTTCACGCCGGATTCTCCGCCCGTTTCAACCCAGATCTTGTGTTGATCGAGAATTTCCGCCAGGTCCAGCATCGAAATCGACCCGGTGGCTTCTTCTGCAGAAACGTGATTCTGCGACTCTTGAATTTCCGCGAGCATCTTAAGACTTTCCCCCACTCAAAGGATGGCAGCTACTTATCTGTTCCTGGCGCTCACACATCGGCCAATATTGGCCGAGTGTCGCGCTCTCCGTCGCAGGTTAGTTTGTTCAGTTTCCCCCACTGGGCGAGCTCTATCATCCCTCACAACGCAGAAGAAAATCGCCTGCCCAAAAGTACAGGACGCGCAGAGGTAACTGTGCTTGATGAGACGGATTTCCACGCTGTGCCAGAGTGGAATCGCGGAGTTGTCGGAACTACGACAAAATGCGTAACGGTTTGCGCTGACAGCGTTTTCTGAATCTGAGGAGGAAGAGCGGATGAGAAAAAAAGAGCCGGGGCACTCCGCTGAGGGGCCGAGGGACCCCGGCTTATCCTGCCCGCCTCCGCAGTGAGCGAGCAAGAAACTTGTAAGAAATTCGATGGTTAGTGACGCTCTGCGGCGGCCGCCGAAAGCAACTACTTCATATCTTCGTCGCCACGGAGGAATTCGTACCGCTCAATCGCGGCGACGACGCCGATGGCGCCTTCGTCGCGGGGCTCGGTGCGCTGGACGCGGCCGAGGCAGCGCACGCGCACGGGACCCGCCAGGGTGATTTCGTTGGGCAGAGTCAGAAGAATTTCGACGGGCGAGCCTTCTCTGACGTCTTTGGAAAGAAAGAAGTAGACACCGCGAGAACTTACGTCGCGGGATTCGGTGCTGGTCTCGCCAACCGCGGCGCCCGTAGTCCAACGGACGGTGAGCGGCAGCCGCATTTGGAAGCGCTGGGTAGTGCGGCGTTCGGAACCGGTCAAGGCATACCTCCTGATCGAAGAGAGAGTGTATCCGGGAGCGGTCCAGGTAACAATAGGACTGCGGGTACAAAATCGATTCAATTCTGGGAGGTACGCTTGTACTAGGACGTTTGAGGAAAACGGGCTTCGCCCGCTGTGAGTGGCGGTACTTTGGCAGTGAGTGGTGGCTGGTGATCCGTGACTGGTGACTCGCGACTGACGACTGGCGGGTGAGGCCTGGCGGGTGAGTTCCGGGTAAACGTGACGGGCGCGCCCAGCAAGGGTAACTTCCTGGTCCCTGCCTGGGCGCAACGAGTGGGCCTTCTTCGGAGTTGAGGAGAGACCTCTCGTCGTGATGCTCCTCGGGACAGCTATCGTCATCCGATCGCAAAAGAGGTCCGTCGCTCCCGATGGTCGCTCGGGACAGAAATCCTTCCCGGGATTTCTGGTTAACCAGGACGGGCCCCCCCTGGGGGTTTTTTCGTAAGTGTTCATTCTAAAGGGTTTTAAGTGCTGTGTTTTGGAAGTGCGGATTCTAAAGAGGTTACGGGCGGGTTTTGCGTAAGTGCGGATTCTAAAAGAGTTAGTGATTGGTGACGCGTGA